>OGHH01001953.1_pt1 | contig 12958 bp, 8 predicted proteins | sample 1571471 | NCBI WGS metagenome assembly OGHH01 (sample SAMEA2581936, study PRJEB24529) | metagenome | biome: Human gut stool | place: China | collected 2011
ACCGAGCGTCCCTGCGCTGCGGCCTGCGGCATGGGTGCCATCCACTCCGACGAGCATGGCCGTGCCGAGATCGATTACGATAAGTGCGTTTCCTGCGGCATGTGCCTGGTCAACTGCCCGTTCGGCGCAATCGTTGACAAGGGCCAGATCTTCCAGCTGATCCAGTCCATCAAGCGCGGTGATGAGGTCGTTGCCATCGTGGCCCCCGCCTTCATCAACCAGTTCCCCGGCATGACCCCCTCCAAACTGAAGGAGGCCATGCGTCTGCTGGGCTTTGCCGATGTGGCCGAGGTCGCCATCGGTGCCGACCTGTGCACCATCGACGAGGCGAAGGACTTCATGGAAGAGGTTCCCGCCAAGATCCCGTTCATGGGTACGTCCTGCTGCCCCGCGTGGAGCGTGATGGCTAAGAAGCTGTTCCCCCAGCAGGCCGAGTGCATCAGCATGGCCATGACCCCCATGGTCCTGACCGCCCGCCTCATCAAGAAGGAAAAGCCCAACGCCCGTATCTGCTTTATCGGACCCTGCGCCGCCAAGAAGCTGGAGGCCAGCCGCCGTTCCGTCCGCAGTGAGGTCGACTTCGTCCTGACCTTCGAGGAGCTGATGGGTCTGTTTGAGGCCAAGGCTGTCAACTTTGCCGACCTGCCGGACAACCCGGAGGATGCCTTCAACAGCGCCAGTGCCGACGCCCGCGGCTTTGCTGCCTCCGGCGGTGTCGCACAGGCGGTTGTCAACGCCATCAAGACGATGGACCCGGACCGCGAGGTCAAGGTCATGAGCGCCCAGGGTCTGGCCGACTGCAAGAAGATGATGATGATGGCCAAGGCCGGCAAGTACAATGGCTACCTGCTGGAAGGCATGGCCTGCCCGGGCGGCTGCATTGCCGGTGCCGGTACGTTGGCTGACCCCGCCAAGAGCGTTGCTATGCTGAACAAGTACAAGAATGAGGCCACCATGAAGGTCGCCACCGAGACCCCGTATCAGGATTCTCTGGATCTGCTGCACTATTGATATGTAACTGAACAGCCCCGCATGGAGATGAAAACTCCATGCGGGGCATTTTTTTGCGGTGATTTGCGGGCCAATGCGAGCATCGGCGAAAACGCCTGTGGGCGGATATGGGATCCGCCCCTACCGATTCGGCAAAGCGTTTCTTACTTGTGGTACTTCATTCCCGCGTTGATCGTGCAGGCGCGGTAGAGCTGCTCGGTCAAAACAAGACGCGCCAGCTGGTGTGGCAGCGTGATGCGTCCCAGGCTGATGCGGGCCTGTGCGGCGCGCTTGACGCTGTCGTCCAGCCCGTGGGAGGAGCCGATGACAAACGCCATATCCCCTGCGCCGCTCATGGCGCGGTCTGCAATCATAGCCGCCAGATCCTCACTGGATACCTGCTTACCCTCGACACAGAGCGCAACGAGATACGCACCCCTGCGCACGCTGGCCAGGATAGCCTCCCCCTCCTTTTGCAGCGCTTTGGCAATCTGCCTGTCGCTGGCGTTCTTGTCGGCAATCTGCACCTCGGGCAATTCGATAATACGGAAATTGCAGAAGCCGCCGAGGCGCTTCTGGTATTCGGCCACGCCCTGCGCAAAGTAGGCGGCGTTCATCTTGCCAATGGCAATCAAATCAATATTCTGCATAGGCTCCCCCGCTCAAAATTCAATATACGGGCTGACCTCACTGCGGGACTGGGCCTGAATCAGCACGTCCCGTCCGGGCTGGATGCCCGCGGCCAGCAGCACATTATAGACGGTGGTCATGACCAGCTCCGGCGAGTTGTTTGTCTGGCTTAAATGGCAGAGTGCAAACTTTTTGCAGCCATCCTGGATCAGGTCCAGAATCTCCGCCGCGCAGGCTTTGTTGTCCAGATGGCCGCGGTCACTGGCAATGCGCACCTTCAAATAATACGGGTACGGCCCGCCGTGCAGGCTGAATGCGTCATAGTTGGCCTCCAGCGCGACGAGATCGCAGCCCATCAGGTTGTCCTGTACGACGGGCGTCAGGTAGCCGAGGTCGGTGGCGAACGCCATGACGCGGCCTTCCGGTGTGCGGATGCGGTAGCCGCAGCAGGGCACATCATGGCTGGTGGGAAAGCTCGTCACCGTGAAGCTGCCGATTTCCAGCGTCTGACCGTCCACAGGGATTGCCTCCACCGCGGGCGGAATCGTGCCGCGGGAGGCCAGGGTATCCAGCGTATCGGCACATCCGTACAGCGGGACGGGGTGCTTTTTCAAAAAGGTATCCAGTCCTGAGACGTGGTCGGAGTGCTCGTGCGTGACGAGGATGCCGACGCAGTCGCTGACCGCCAGACCCAGGGATTTCAGCGCGGTCAGAGTCGTGCGGCAGCTCTTGCCCATGTCGATCAGCAGATACTTGTCCTCGCTGCGGATCAGCGCGCAGTTGCCGGAGGAGCCGGAATACAGGGTGGTAAAATATGCCATTCGTTTGTCCTAACGCTTTCCATAAAAATTGGGCCGCCCGGTCAGCGGCCCAAGGGTCCTTTTAGATTGCCCGGCTCACTGCATTGGCCGGAATCTCGACGCGGCGGATGTCCGCGCCCAGAGCCTGCAGCTTTTCTACGATGTTCTCGTAGCCGCGCTCAATGTGGATGGTCTCGTCGACCTCGCTCACGCCGTTGGCGGCCAAAGCAGCCATGACCATGGCGGCACCGGCGCGCAGGTCGGTAGCGCGCAGCGGCGCGGGATGCAGCTCCTTCACGCCTTCAATGACAGCGACCTGGCCGTCGACCTGAATGTTTGCGCCCATGTGGATCAGCTCATCCACATAGCGGAAGCGGTTCTCCCAGATGCCCTCCGTCACGATGGAGGTTCCCTTCGCCAGCGTCAGCAGTGCAGTCATCAGCGGCTGCATATCCGTGGGGAAGCCGGGATGCGGCATAGTCTTGAGCTTGAGCGGCTTAAGCTCGCCGGTGCGCTGGATACGCAGCGCGTCGTCAAATTCCTCCACCTCGCAGCCGGCCGCGCGCAGCTTGGCGGTGATGGGCTCCATGTGCTTCGGGATAACGTTGTGCAGCGTGATGTCCCCCTTCGTGATAGCGGCGGCCACCATATAGCTACCGGCCTCGATCTGGTCGGGAATGATGGAGTAGTTGCAGCCGTGCATCTCCTTGACGCCGTGGATCTTGATGACGTCGGTACCGGCGCCGTGTACGTCTGCACCCATCATATTCAGGAAATTGGCCAAATCGACAATGTGCGGCTCACGGGCCACGTTTTCAAGAATCGTCGTGCCTTCGGCCAGGACAGCGGCCAGCATGGCATTCATCGTGGCACCGACGGAGACCGTGTCAAAAAAGACGTGCCCGCCGACCAGATGCTCCGACCTGACGTGGATCTGGCCGTACTCCACGGAATCCTCTGCACCAAAGGCGGTGAAGGCTTTCAGGTGTTGGTCAATCGGGCGCGGGCCCAGATTGCAGCCGCCCGGCATGGCGACCTGACCGGAACCAAAGCGGCCCAGTAATGCGCCGAGAAAGTAGTAGCTTGCGCGCATCTGGCGTGACAGCTCATTGGATACCTCGGTGCTGTCCAAATGCGACGTGTCAATTTCATAGGTGCTGCGGCTGACCATGCGGATGCTCGCACCCAGCTCGCTCAAAATCTGCAGCGACGCCATGACATCACTGATACAGGGCAGGTTTTCAATCAGGCACTTCCCGCCGGCCAGGATCGTGGCCGGGAGTATGGCAACCGCGGCGTTCTTTGCGCCGCCAATGTTGACATCGCCAACAAGCGGCTTACCTCCGCGAATAACGTATTTTTCCAAGTGTAGCTCTCCTTTGTGCGGTAATCGGCTCGTATACCCTCTGTACAGGGCCGACCTATAGTACACACTTTCTAAGATTATACAACATTTTGCGTTAATTGAAAAGGCCTGTCCCCTGCAATTGCAAAATTTTTGTGAAACAGCACAAGATATGTTGACCATGCACCGTAATTTCGCCGGAAATCACATACCCGAGAACAGCGTATAGGCGCTGAACAGCGCACCGTTATAGGACATCTCAAAGTGGCAGTGGTTGCCGGTGGAGTTGCCCGTGGAGCCGACATAGCCGATGACCTGCCCCTGCGTGACAGCCTGCCCCTGAGAAACAGCGATGCTGGACATGTGACCGTACAGCGTCTTGTAGCCGTTGCCGTGGTCGATCTCCACATAGTTTCCGTAGGAATAATGCCAGCCTGCAGCAATGATCGTGCCGGAGTCGGAGGCCAAAATCGGCGTGCCGTAGGCAGCACAGATGTCCGCGCCGCGGTGGCCGTTGCCCATCCAGCGGCTGACGTACTTATAATTCGGCACAGGCCAGATGAAGGAGCCGGAGCCGACCTTGGCAATCATACCATTCTTCAGCTTCGTGCCGGTGACGGTGATTTCCGGGGTCGGGGCCTGCAGCACATTGTAGGCCACAGCCTGACGGTCCGTGACCGCGCCGTCGATCATCGTTGTCTCGTAGGTGATCTCCTCGGAGCCGTCTGCACCCTCCTGCAGGGTCACGACCTTGCCGAAATCATACTGGTCGGACTCGGTGTTCTGGGTGTCGAACGGGATGGCGACAGTTTCTGTGTCGCGGCGGACGACCTTGACCTTGATGAGCTCTGCCGAGGACGCACCGGTGGTGATGACCGTGCCCGCAGGAATCTCCTGGTCGAGCGTCAGCAGTTCGGGGTTCATCTGCGCCAAAGAGTCAAACGAAACGCCGGTAGCGTTGACGACGCTCTCGACGGTGTCGCCGTCGACGGCTGTATAGGTGTGGATGCCGCCGCCCTCGGTCAGGGCGTTGATGACGTCCGCGTAGGAGCTGACAGACTCCTGCAGATAAACACCGTCCACGAGGCGGATGTTGTGGGCAAACGCCGTGTAGACGCTGCTGTCCATCGCATTTTCAAACGGTGCCTTGATGTTTTCCAGATAGCTGCGCAGGTGGTCGCCCTCGGTGGTGACGTAGAGCAGCTGATCGTCGACGTAGACAGCCGTGCCGTTGATGATCTCATCACTGGCCGTGCGCAGGATGGCGTTGGCGATTTCGCTCTCGGTCATCGTCTGGTTGCCGATGGAAAGCGAGTAGGTCGGGTAGACATCCCAGCTTGTGTCCTCCACCGCAGAGCCGGAGGCCTGCAGCATACGCTTGGCCGTGTTGATACGGGACTGCACGTCCTCACGGGCGTTTTCAAACACCTGCTCGCTCTCCACGTAACCGACGTTCTCGCCGTTCACCTGCACATTCAGCACAAAGCGCAGCCCCAGCCCGCTGCGCACCAGGACAACAAGCCCCGCTGCGGCAACTGCCGGGAGTATGTAAGTGATGGCGTTCCAGACAACGATGGAGTATTTTCGGATGCCGCTGGCAAGATATTTTTTCTTAGCACGGCGCACATCGCCATCCTCGCTCTCCACGAGGGTATCGGGGATGTCGCGGATATGACGGATGCCAGAGGCCATCCGCACGAACGGGCTGGTCAGATCCTCAATCAGCGTGATAATACCGATCAGAATCGGGCGCAGGACAATGAGCAGCAGATTCAGCACGGTATCACCGATGCCGCGCACAACAGCCCCCACTCTGCGGCCTACGCAGACAAAAACATACTCGACCCAGAAACCGACCATGTACAGCATATCGCCGACAGTGTTGCGGCGGTGCAGGTCCTGCATGTAACGGGCTGCCTTGCGGCGGTTATCGCTGCGCTTTTTTTCCTGCGATGAGTGAGAAAAGCGCGTTACAGGGGTCATCTCCGGGGGGTCGGTGATGCTATCGTTTTTCGGATTGGGATCAGTTTGGATGGGATTCAAAATACGGAAGCTCCTTTCCGTGTGAAGCAAATTTACGTGGGGTCTGCACCGCAGGGCAGACTGTGCAGCTGCCAGCCCGTCAGCAGCTTTTCCTGCAGGGCCAGGGCGGCCATATCCTCGGGCAGCGGACACTCCACACGGAGGGGCTCCCCTGTCAGCGGGTGTACAAACGCAAGGATGCCGCAGTGCAGTGCGTGACGGTGCAGAAGGATGTCCGACCCGCCGTACAGCGTATCCCCCGCCAGCGGATGGCCGATATAGGACATGTGTACGCGAATCTGATGGGTGCGGCCCGTGCGCGGCCAGCAGGCCAGCAGACTGTGGCCCGGCCCCGCGGCCAGCACCGCGTACTCGGTCAGGCTGTACTTGCCGTCCGCGCACACGCAGCGGCCAATGATGGAGTCACCGCGCCGCGCGATAGGCGCTTCAACCCGGCCCGGCCCCAGCGGCATTGTACCCTGCACAATCGCAAGGTAGCACTTGTGGGCAGACCCGGCCAGCAGCGGTGCGGCAAAGGCGTTTTTCGCGCACAGCACCAGGCCGCTTGTGTTTTTGTCAATGCGGTTTACCGGGCGGAAGATGCCGCTTTCCCCCCGCTGCTGCAGGTGGTACAACCAGCCGTTGGCCAGTGTGCCGTCAGGATAGTTCAGGGTGGGGTGCACGGCAATGCCCGCGGGCTTGTTGAGCACCGCGGCAAAATCGTCCTCATAGGCGATGGAAAACGGCACGGGCTGCGGGGTCACGCTCGTCTCCTGCTCGGGCGGGAGCGCAAAGCGGATGCACTGCCCGGCGTGTACAGGCTCATTCGTGCGGATGGGCTGATCGTCGGCGTAAAAGCCGTCACCGTCATATTTGACGGACTTGATCAGTCCTGCCGTAACACCCTGCATGCGCAGGAACAGCCCCAGCTTGCAGCCCTCGTTTTCCGGCGGCACGGTATAACGCAAAACGGTCACAGTACCGCCCTCCTTAAAGCCTATATGAGGGTATTATACCACAAAACGCCCTGTGATGCAAACCCCAATGTCTGGCAGAAAGGTACGCTGCAACAGCAAACGGCCCTCCCGGAGGAGAGCCGTTTGTGTTATTTCTGTGATTGCAGCTCCGCGGCGCGCTCCAGCACGGGCCGGAGATACTGCCCCGTGAAGGAGTGCGGGTTCTGCGCAACCTCCTCCGGGGTGCCGGTGGCGACGATGGTGCCGCCGCCGCTGCCGCCCTCGGGGCCGAGGTCGATGATATAGTCGGCGCGTTTGATGACGTCGAGATTGTGCTCAATGACGATGACCGTATTGCCCGCATCAACGAGCTTATCCAGCACCTTGACCAGACGGTGGACATCGGCCACATGCAGGCCGGTGGTAGGCTCGTCAAGGATATAGACGGTCTGCCCGGTATCGCGGCGGGCCAACTCATTGGCCAGCTTGACGCGCTGCGCCTCACCGCCCGAAAGCGTCGTGGCTGCCTGACCCAGCTGGATGTAGCCAAGGCCGACCTCCTGCAGCGTTTGCAGCTTGCGCGCGATCTTCGGAATGTTGGCGAAAAATACGCAGGCCTCCTCCACCGTCATGTCCAGCACGTCGGAGATGGTCTTGTCCTTGTACTTGACCTCGAGCGTTTCACGGTTGTAGCGCTTGCCCTTGCAGACGTCACAGGGCACGTAAATATCCGGCAGAAAGTGCATTTCAATCGTCAGGATGCCGCCGCCTTCGCAGGCTTCGCAGCGTCCGCCCTTGACATTGAAGCTAAACCGCCCGGGGCCGTAGCCGCGCATTTTGGCATCCTGCGTGTTGGAAAACAGCGTGCGGATGTCGCCAAACACGCCTGTGTAGGTGGCCGGGTTGGAGCGCGGCGTGCGGCCAATCGGCGACTGGTCGATGCCGATGACCTTATCGACCCACTCCATGCCCTCGACCTCCTCACACTGGCCGGGGCGGCTGCGTGCACCGTTCAGGGCGGCAGCCAGCGTTTTGTACAGAATTTCGTTGACAAGCGTCGACTTGCCGGAGCCGGACACGCCGGTAACGCAGATCAGCTTGCCGAGCGGGAAGTCTACGGTAATGTCCTGCAGATTGTTCTCATGAGCCTTGACGACGCGCAGCGCCTTGCCGTTTCCCTCGCGGCGTGTCTCTGGGACCTCTACGAATTTGCGGCCAGACAGATACGCGCCAGTGATGCTGCGCTTGACCTTGCAGATGTCCGCGACGCTGCCTGCGGCGACGATCTCGCCGCCGTGGACGCCCGCACCGGGGCCGACATCGACAATATAGTCGGCCTGCCGCATCGTGTCCTCATCGTGCTCAACGACGATCAGCGTGTTGCCAAGGTCGCGCAGCCGCTTCATCGTTGCAATAAGCTTATCATTGTCACGCTGGTGCAGGCCGATGCTCGGCTCGTCGAGCACGTAGAGCACGCCGGTCAGCGCACTGCCGATCTGGGTCGCCAGACGGATGCGCTGGCTCTCGCCGCCGGACAACGAAGCCGCACCGCGGGAGAGCGTCAGATAGCCAAGGCCGACGCTCTTTAAAAAGCCCAGACGTTCTTTTACCTCTTTAAAAATAGGCGCACCGATCATCTCGTCCCGGGCGCTGACCTTGGCCGTGTTGATAAAGTCCAGTTCCTCGTTGACGCTCTTGTCACAGAAATCGGCAATGTTGATGCCGCCTACAGTCACGGCCAGGCTTGTCGGCTTTAAGCGGCGGCCATGGCAGGCGGGGCATTCCTCGCTGGACATGACAAGGGCGATTTCCTCCTTGACCCACTCGCTGCTCGTCTCGCGGAAACGGCGCTCCAGATTCGGGATGATGCCTTCGAACTGGTTAAAGTAGGTGCCGGAGCCAAACATGCTCTCGCGCTGCATCTCAATACGCTCGTCACCCGTGCCGTACAGCAGGGCGTGCAGGGCCTCCTTGCTGAAGTCCTTAACGGGGGTATCGAGTGTAAAGCCGTAGCGCTTGCCCAGCGCCTTATAGGTCATTTCGGAGATGGAGCCCTCGGCGTAATACCAGCCGCTGGCCTTGATGGCACTTTCCCGGATGGACTTGCGCTTGTCGGGGATGACACGCGCCGGGTCGACCTTCATGAAGGTGCCGAGACCTGTACACTTCTCGCAGGCACCGAAGGGATTGTTGAAGCTGAACATCCGCGGGGTCAGCTCCTCGACGGAGATGCCGTGCTCGGGGCAGGCGTAGCTCTGGCTGAACATCATCGGTTCACCGCCAATGACGTCGATGACGACAAGCCCGTTTGCCTGCGCCAGCGCGGTTTCTATGGAATCGGCCAGACGCCCGCGGACCGTGTCGTTGATGACCAGACGGTCCACGACGATCTCAACGGTGTGCTTGATGTTCTTTTCGAGGTTGATCTCCTCGCTCAGATCGTACATATTGCCGTCGACGCGCACGCGGGCAAAACCGGCTCGGCGGGCGGCATCCAGCTCCTTGGCCTGGGTGCCCTTGCGGGCACGCACAACGGGGGCCAGCACCTGAAAGCGGGTGCGCTCCGGCAGCTTCATGACTTCGTCGACCATCTCGTCCACGGTCTGCTGGGTAATCTCCCGCCCGCAGATCGGGCAGTGGGGCACGCCGATGCGGGCGTACATCAGACGCAGATAGTCGTAAATCTCCGTTACCGTTCCCACCGTGGAACGAGGGTTGTGGCTTGTTGTTTTCTGGTCGATGGAGATGGCCGGGGACAGGCCGGTGATCTCGTCGACATCGGGCTTTTCCATCTGGCCCAGGAACTGGCGGGCATAGCTGGAAAGGCTTTCCATATAGCGGCGCTGGCCGTCGGCATAGATCGTGTCAAACGCCAGGCTCGACTTGCCGGAGCCGGACAGGCCGGTCATGACGATCAGCTTATCTCTGGGCAGCTCCAAATCGACGTTTTTCAGGTTATGCTCCCGCGCGCCCTTGATGACAATGCGGTTGTTCGGGTCGATTTTGATTTTGGAGCTGCGCTTTGCAGGCTTTTTTTCGGGTGTTGTACTCAATTTTTATATTTCCTCCTGCCCTTGCGTGTTTTGGCAGCGGCCTTGCGTTCACTGGTGTCGGCGGCGGTGGGATCTTCTCCGCGTTCCAGCCGCTGAATTTCGTCGCGCAGCTGCGCGGCCAGCTCAAATTGCAGCAGGCGCGCGGCCTCCTTCATCTCCTTGGTCAGGCGTTCAATTGTCTGCTGGCGCTCGGCGCGGCTCATGCGGTGCTGACGCATCCGCTTGTTTTCCTCGCTCATGCTGATTTCGAGCCCGTCGCCGATGGCCTTGACGATGGTTTTGGGCGTGATGCCGTGTTCTTTATTGTAGGCGTCCTGAATGGAGCGGCGGCGCTCGGTCTCCATGATGGCGCGCTCCATGCTGGGCGTGACCTCATCTGCGTACATGAGCACAACGCCGTTGGCGTTGCGGGCCGCGCGGCCGATCGTCTGAATCAGGCTTGTCTCGCTGCGCAGGAAGCCTTCCTTATCGGCATCCAGAATCGCAATCAGCGATACCTCCGGCAGGTCCAGACCCTCGCGCAGCAGGTTGATGCCAACAATAACATCAATTGCGCCAACGCGCAGGTCCTTGATGATCTCCATGCGCTCAAACGTGTCGACCTCGTGGTGCATATACTTCGTCTTGACGCCGTGTTCCTCCAGATAATCCGTCAGGTCCTCGGCCATCTTGACGGTCAGCGTTGTGACGAGTGCGCGCTCGCCACGGTCAATGCGGGTGCGGATCTCCCCCAGCAGGTCCTCGATCTGGCCCTCCACCGGGCGCACCATGATAAGCGGGTCCAGCAGGCCGGTGGGGCGGATGACCTGCTCCGCTACGCGGCTGGAATGCTGGCGTTCATATTCACCGGGGGTTGCAGAAACAAAAATCTTCTGATGGATTTTGGCTTCAAATTCTTCAAATTTCAACGGGCGGTTGTCAAACGCCGACGGCAGACGGAAGCCGTATTCGACCAGCGTTTTCTTGCGGCTGTAGTCGCCGCCGAACATACCGCGCACCTGCGGCAGCATGACGTGGCTCTCGTCGACCATCAGCAGGAAATCATCCGGGAAATAATCCAGCAGCGTTGTGGGCGTGGAGCCGGGCGCACGGCCTGACAGGACAGCGGAGTAGTTCTCGATGCCCTTGCACATGCCGACCTCCTGCAGCATCTCCATGTCGTAGTTGGTGCGCTGCTGGATGCGCTGGGCCTCGATGAGCTTGCCCTCTGCGGTGAACTGCTTCACCTGCGCGTCGCACTCGGCGCGAATCTTTTCAATGGCGGCAGCCTTTTTGTCGGCGCTGACGATGTAGTGGCTGGCCGGGAAGATGGCCACATGCTTCACCACGTTCTGCCGGGTGCCGGTAACGGGGTTGAACTCCGTGATGCGGTCGATCTCATCCCCGAAGAACTCCACCCGGATGGCGTGATCCTTGTAGTAGGCAGGGTAGATCTCCACCGTGTCCCCCCGCACCCGGAAGCGGTTCCGCTCAAAGGCCACGTCATTCCGCTCGTAGCGGTTCTCCACCAGACGGCGCAGCAGCTCGTCCCGGTCCCACTCCGCCCCCTGACGCAGAGAGATCACCATCTGGGCGAAGTCGTCCGGCTCGCCCAAGCCGTAAATGCAGGACACGGAGGACACCACGATCACGTCCCGCCGCTCCAACAGGGCGCAGGTAGCGGACAGCCGCAGGCGGTCGATCTCATCATTGGTAGATGCGTCCTTGGCAATATAGGTATCCGTGTGGGGGATATAGGCCTCCGGTTGGTAGTAATCGTAGTAGGAGACAAAATACTCCACGGCGTTGTTAGGGAAAAACTCCTTGAATTCCGCACAAAGCTGGGCCGCCAGAGTTTTATTGTGGGCCAGCACCAGCGTAGGCCGCTGGACCTTCTCAATGACCTTGGCCATGGTGTAGGTCTTGCCGGAGCCGGTGACGCCTAACAAGACCTGCTCCTTCAAGCCGTTTTCGATGCCCGCCGCCAGCGCGTCGATGGCCTCCGGCTGGTCGCCGGAGGGCTGATAAGGGGATACTACTTCAAATTTCGGCATAGCCGTCTCTCCGTCACATTCAAATCTGCCCGCCGGTGTGGCTGTTCCAAAATGCCTCACGGGTCAGGCGCATGGGCGTTACCGTGCCCCGATAAAAGGAAAAGGGCGCGCCGGTGGTCTCCGCGCCGAATTTTTTCAGGATATGCACCGTGGTATCCCGGGCCTCCATGGTGACCTCCCGGATGTCCTGCGCAAAAATGTCCGTCAGGGCCGTTTCCAGCAGTACGGTCCCAACATGACGCCCCCGCAGTTCCGGGGAGATGACGAAGCGGCCCATGTGCCATGCGTCGTCCTCCCAATACAGGGCCACGCCACCCAGAAGTGTCCCGTCCTCCTCCACGCACCACCACTGAGGGCGGTTTTCCGGCGGCAGCGGGGTCAGCGCCCGGGGGATCTCCTGTTCCGTTTCAAAAATCTGGCCCGCCAGAGCCACCAGCCGCTCCGTGTCGGCCTCCCGTCCACGCCGGATCTGCATGGTTCTCTCCCCCTTTGCAAAGACAGTCTGTGGCTCTCCCCGTTTCCCGGTTATTCTACCACAGCTTTTCTAAAATTTCAAACACTTGTTCTATTGCGTTGTCTACAGGGAGCCGCCCGGTCACAGGTGCTCCCATGAGGTCAGGTAGCCGCTCTGGGCCATGGATACAAAATCGTCATCCGCCACGATGATGTGGTCCGCCAATGCAACGCCGATGGTCTGCAAGGCTTGCGCCGCGCGGGTGGTGGCGGCGCAGTCATCGTCCGAGGGCAGCGCAATGCCGCTGGGATGATTATGAGCCAGGATCACCGTACTGGCAGAGGTGAGGATGGCATTCTCCACCAGCTTGCGCACGTCCAGCGGCGCAGAACTGATGCCGCCCTCTCCCAGCCGCTTGCATACCAGGAGTTTCCCCTTTCGGTCCAGGCACAGCTCATAAATCACCTCGTGGGTCTCCCCGGCGTACCGTTCCAGCAAGTAGGCGCCCGCAGTTTCCACATCTGTCATGGGACAGCTCTGAACAGCGTCCGCCAGGCGGGCCTTGCGGCCGATCTGCCCCGCCACCTTCAGCAGCACCGCTGCACTCTCGCCGATGCCCTCCACTTTTTTCAGATCCTCCGCAGGGGCTGACAGCACGGCGGTCAGGGAGCCGTA
>OGHH01001959.1_pt1 | contig 12928 bp, 9 predicted proteins | sample 1571471 | NCBI WGS metagenome assembly OGHH01 (sample SAMEA2581936, study PRJEB24529) | metagenome | biome: Human gut stool | place: China | collected 2011
TGGACCGTCTGGTCGGCTACAAATTGAGCCCGTTCCTGTGGAAAAAGGTCCGCCGCGGCCTGTCCGCGGGCCGCGTGCAGAGCGTGGCCGTGCGGCTGATCCGGGACCGTGAGCTGGAAATTGAAAACTTCAAGCCCGACGAATACTGGAACATCGACGCGCTGCTGAACCCGCAGGGCGAGAAGGGCGAGTTCACGGCCCGCCTGGCCGCCACCGCCGACGGCAAAAAGCTGACCGTCACCAATAAGCAGCAGGCCGACGGCATCCTGGCCGCGCTGGACGGCAGAGACTATACCATCACGAAGATCGAAAAGGGCAAGCGCCGCCGCCAGCCCTCGCCGCCCTTCATCACGTCCACCTTGCAGCAGGACGCGAGCCGCGCGTTCGGCTTCTCGGCCACCCGCACGATGCGCGCCGCCCAGACGCTGTATGAAGGCGTGGACATTGCGGGCCACGGCACGGTGGGCCTTATCACCTATATGCGTACCGACTCGCTGCGCATTGCCGCCGAGGCTCAGGCCGCGGCCAAGACCTTTATTGCGGAGCGCTGGGGCGACAACTACGTCTGCAAGACCGCCCGCAAGTGGAAAAGCCGCTCCGCCACCGCCGCGCAGGACGCCCACGAGGCCATCCGCCCGTCTATGCCCGAGCTGACCCCCGACGAGGTCGAGCAGAGCATCAGCGGCGACACCGCAAAGCTCTACCGCCTGATCTGGAGCCGCTTTATGGCCAGCCAGATGGCCGACTGCATTCAGGACACCGTCTCCGCGTCCATCACGGCAGGGGACTACCTGTTCCGTGCGTCGGGCTTCCGCGTCTCGTTCGACGGCTTCACCGCGCTGTACGAAGAATCCACCGACGACGCCAAAAAGAAGGAGACCGCCCTGCCCCCGCTGGAGGAGGGCCAGACCCTCAAACTCAAAAAGCTGACGGCGGACCAGAAGTTCACCCAGCCGCCGCCGCTTTACACCGAGGCCACGCTGATCCACGCGCTGGAGGAAAACGGCATCGGACGCCCGTCCACCTATGCGCCCATCATCACGACCATCGTGGACCGCGGCTATGTGGAGAAGGACCAGAAGAAGCTGAAAACCACCCCGCTCGGCCAGGCCGTCAACACAGTCATGATGGAGCAGTTCCCCGACATCGTCAACGTGAAATTCAGCGCTGACATGGAGAAAAAGCTCGACGTTGTCGAAGCCGGCCAGGCGGACTGGGTCAAGACCATCGACGACTTTTACCAGGGCTTTGAAAAGAGCCTGGAGCAGGCCGAGAAGAATATGGAGGGCAAGCGCATCAAGGTCGAGGACATCCCCACGGATGAGATCTGCGAAAAATGCGGGCGGCCCATGGTCATCAAATCTGGCCGCTACGGCAAGTTTGTGGCGTGCTCGGGCTTCCCGGAGTGCCGCAACGCCCACCCGCTGGTCAAGGACACGGGCGGTCTCTGCCCGCTGGACGGCGGCCACATGCTGGTGCGCAAGAGTGCCAAGGGCCGCGTCTACTACGGCTGCAGCAACTACCCCAAGTGCAACTATATGACCTGGGACGAGCCGGTGCCCGAAAAGTGCCCCCAGTGCGGCAGCACCCTCTTTAAAAAGAAGGGCCAGCTGTACTGCGCCAAAGAGGGGTGCGGGTTTGTGAAGGCGATTGAGAAGAAATGACCACTTTCGGCACTTCTGTAGGGGTCGATGCCTGCATCGACCCGCGGACAGGCTGCCGACTTGCGGGCGGATGCGCGTATCCGCCCCTACAACCTGCGGAAAACAGAGACGTTACGGAGAAACTATGCAAGTGAAAATCATCGGTGCCGGTCTGGCCGGCTGCGAGGCGGCGCTTTGGCTGGCGGACCGCGGCGTGCAGGTCGAGCTGTACGAGCAGAAGCCCGCAAAATATTCCCCGGCCCATAAAAGCGCGGGCTTCGCGGAGTTGATCTGCTCCAACTCGCTCAAGGCCGAGCGCCCCGACTCCGCGTCGGGCCTTTTGAAAATTGAGATGAAGATGATGGGCAGCCATCTGTTGGACGCCGCCGAGACCGCCCGCGTGGCGGCGGGCGGTGCGCTGGCCGTGGACCGCGATGTGTTTTCCACCGCCGTGACCGAAATGGTGGAAAACCACCCCAACATTACGGTCCGGCGCGAGGAGGTCACGGCGCTGGATGAGAGCGCACCCGTGCTCGTCGCCAGCGGCCCGCTGACCGAGGGCGCACTGGCACAGGCCGTCGCCGCGCTGACCGGCGACTATCGGCTGAGCTTTTATGACGCTGTCGCGCCCATCGTGACCGCCGAGAGCCTTGACTATGACAAGGTTTTTGCCGCGTCCCGCTATGGCCGCGGCGAGGCGGATTACCTGAACTGCCCGTTCAATAAAGAGGAATACGAGGCGTTCCACGCGGCCCTCATTGCCGCCGAGCGCGCGCCGCTCCACGACTTTGACGGCGACCTGACCGTCTACGAGGGCTGTATGCCGATTGAGGTCATGGCCGCCCGCGGCGCGGATACGATCCGGTTCGGCCCCCTGCGCCCCGTCGGTCTGCGCGACCCGCGCACCGGCCACCGCCCCTGGGCCGCCGTCCAGCTGCGCGCCGAGAACACGGCCCGCACGCTCTATAACCTCGTCGGTTTTCAGACCAACCTGAAATGGGGCGAACAGAAACGGGTGTTCAGCATGATCCCCGGCCTGGAGCACGCCGAATTTGTGCGGTACGGCGTCATGCACCGCAACACCTTTTTGGAAAGCCCGAAAGTTTTGACGAAGCAGCAGTTCTTGAAAGAACATCCCAACGTGTTTTTTGCAGGGCAGATCACCGGCTTTGAGGGCTATATGGAGAGCGCGGCGTCCGGCTTGCTGGCGGCGCACCAGATGCTTGCACGGCTCAATGGCCGTGAGCTGCCGCCGCCCCCGGCGGCAACGATGTGCGGCGCGCTGCTGGACTACATCACGACGCCGAACAAGGACTTCCAGCCGATGGGTGCGAACATGGGCATCCTGCCCCGCACCGAGGAGATTAACAGCATCCGCGACAAGCGCGAGCGCTACATGGCGCTTTCGCAGGCCGCGCAGGACGCCATGCAGGCATGGGTAAAGGAGTACGAAGCATGAAAATTTTAGTGGATGCCATGGGCGGCGACAACGCCCCGCTGTGCGTTTTGCAGGGCGTGAGCCAGGCCGCGGCGGAGTTCGGTGACGGCATGGAGCTGGTGCTGCTGGGTGAGGAAAAAGCCATCCGCGACTGCGCAAAAGAGAATAAAATCGACCTTGCACCGTTTGAGATCCTCAACTGCACCGAGACCATCGACATGCACGATGACCCGGTCAAGGCCGTGCGCCACAAAAAGGATTCCAGCCTTGTGAAGGGGCTGACCATGCTGAAGAACGGCGAGGCCGATGCCTTTGTCAGTGCCGGCTCCACCGGTGCGCTGCACGTCGGCACCAGTCTCATCGTGCGCACGGTCAAGGGTGTCAAGCGCCCGGCGCTGGCCACCCCGATGCCCGGCGCCAAGCAGAATTTCCTGCTGCTGGACTGCGGTGCGAACGTCGAGTGCCGCCCCGAAATGCTGAACGCCTTCGGCACGATGGGCAGCGTCTACGCCGAGAAGGTCATGGGCCGCGAAACGCCGAAGGTCGCGCTTGTCAACAACGGCGCGGAGGACACGAAGGGCACGCCGACCTACCGCGAGGCCCACAAGCTGCTGAAGGCAAACCCCTGCATCCACTTTGCGGGCAACATCGAGCCGCGCTACATCATGGACGGTGACGTGGATGTCGTCGTCTGCGACGGCTTTGTCGGCAACGTCGTGCTGAAATTGACCGAGGGCGTCGCCAAAACGCTGCTGGGGATGCTGAAAAAAATCTTCTTGCAGAACCTGATCACCAAGCTCAGCTATCTGGGCATCAAGGGCGGTCTGGGCGAGCTGAAACGCATGATGGACTCCGAGGAGGTCGGCGGCGCACCGCTGCTGGGCGCCGCGAAGCCGGTCATCAAGGCGCACGGTTCCAGCCACGCCAAGGGCATCAAGAACGCCATCCGTCAGGCCAAGCTCTGCGTCGCCAACGACCTGTGCGGCACGATGGAGAAGGCGCTGGCAGAAGTGGCGAAGCAGGCGGAAGAAGCAGAAGCTTAAAAGGTAAAAGGAAAGCTGCCCTGTAGGGGCCGGACATGTCCGGCCCGCGGCATAAAAAATACCGCCCGTAAAAGGGCAATCGAGATAAGGTTGAGGGCCGGGTATGCCCGGCCCCTACGGACTAGCCGGAAAGGTGAAAGAATATGGCTCACAAACCGGAAGAACTGCAGGAGGTCCTGCACTATACATTCAAAAATCCTGCGCTGCTGCGCATTGCGCTGACCCATACCAGCTATGCCAACGAGAGCAAGGTCGCCACGACCCACAACGAGCGGCTGGAATTTCTGGGCGACAGCGTGCTGTCCGTCGTTGTAGCGGACTACCTGTTCCACCAGTCGGGCCGCCCCGAGGGCGAGCTGACCCGTATGCGCGCCAGCCTCGTCAGCGAGGATGCACTGTTCCAGTTCGCACAGGAAATTCAGCTGGGTGAGTATCTGCGCCTTGGCCACGGCGAGGACCTTGGCGGCGGACGCAGCCGCCCGAGCGTTGTCTCCGATGCGTTCGAGGCGGTCATTGCCGCGCTGTATCTGGACGGCGGCATGGAGGCCGCGCGCAATTTCATCCTGCCCTTCATCACCGAGGGCAAGACTGCCGAGGACGACTACAAGACCCGTCTGCAGGAGGTCGTCCAGCAGGACCCGTCCGCCGTGCTGAAATATGAGGTCACCGGAGAGACCGGCCCCGACCACAACAAGCAGTTTACGGTCTGCGTCTGGCGCAACGGCGAGCTGCTGGCCGAGGGCCGTGGCCGCAGCAAAAAAGCCGCCGAGCAGCACGCAGCAAAGGTGGCGCTGGAAAAATTGCAATGAAATTGTAGGGCGGCATGCCCCCATGCCGCGGCGGGGTGAGGGCACCCCGCCCTACGATCACCCCATAAAGGGGGCAATTTCACGCAGACAGAATCGAAAGGTAACACCACTTCATGCGCCTGAAAGAACTGGAAATCCAAGGCTTCAAATCCTTCCCCGATAAGACAAAGATCGAGATCGGCGAGGGCATTACCGGCGTTGTCGGGCCGAACGGCTCGGGCAAGTCGAACATCTCCGACTCCATCCGCTGGGTTCTGGGCGAGACCAGCTCCAAGCAGCTGCGCGGCAGCGGCAAGATGGAGGACGTCATCTTCGGCGGCACCCAGTCCCGCGGTGCCATGGGCTATGCCTCCGTCGCGCTGACCATCGACAACAGCGACCACGGTCTGGACATGGACGCCGACCAGGTCACGATCGGCCGCCGGTACTACCGCAGCGGCGAGAGTGAATACTCCATCAACGGCCAGAACGTCCGCTTAAAGGACGTGTACGAGCTGCTGCTCGACACCGGCATTGGCCGCGACGGCTATGCCATCGTCGGGCAGGGCCGCATTGCCGAGATCGTCGGTGCAAAATCAGCGGAGCGCCGCGAAATTTTTGAGGAAGCGTCCGGCATCGCCAAGTACCGTTACCGCAAAAACGAGGCCGAGCGCCGCCTGGACGCCGCCGAGGGCAACTTAGAGCGCCTGCGGGACATTCTGGGCGAGCTGGAAAAGCGCGTCGGCCCCCTGAAACGCGACAGCGAGAAGGCCCAGCAGTTTCTGGAATTGAGCGAGAGGCGCAAGACGCTGGAGATCACACTCTGGGTCGATGCCATCCGCCGCGCCAACGACTCGCTGCGCGACCAGCAGCGCAAGTATGAGGCCGCCCAGGCCGACTATGACCGCCTGAGCCGCCAGCTGGACGAGTTTGACGAAAAAAGCGCGTCCCTGCGTGCCGAGGCCCAGCAGCTGATGCTGGCCGTCGAGCAGGCCAACGCCGACATCCGCGCCATCACCGAAGCAAACGCCGGCAGCGAGAGCGAGATCGCCGTCCTGAAAAACGAGAGCGAGCACAGCCGGTTCCGCATCGACGAGGCTGCGTCCGAATTGGAGCGCGCCGGGCAGGGCCGCGAGAGCATCGAGCGCGAGGCCGCGGACCACCGTGCCGCCATCGAGACGCTGAAAAGCGGCATGGCCGGGCTGGACGCCCGCGTGGCCGAGCTGCGCGAGGCCCTGCGTGCCCTTGAGGAAAAGGCCGCTGCCAGCGGCGAGCGCCGCGACGTCATTGACGCCGCCATGGCCCGCCTGCAGGACACCGCCACCGCCGCCAGGGTCAGCGCCGCGTCGGCGCAGTCGGCGGGGGAGGCTGCTGCCAACCGCCTGGCCGAGGCACAGCGCCAGGCCGAGGAGCTGAAAGCCGGCGCCGCCGCCACCGACGAGGAACGCCGCCGCGCCGAGCGCCGCTTTAAGGACGCCGAGGAGGCCGTGACCCGCAACGACAACATCAAGGCGGGCCTGAAGCTGAAATTGGACAGCCGCCGCCGTCAGCAGGCCGAGGCTGCCGACAACCTGCAGAAGGCGGACCGAGAAAGGTCCGCCGCCGCCCAGCGCATCCACATTCTGGAAGATCTGGAGCGCAACATGGACGGCTACCAGCAGAGCGTCAAGGCCGTCATGCGCGCGGCGGGCGGCGGGCGGCTGCGGGGCATCATCGGCCCCGTGGCGGGCATCATCACCGTCGAAAAGGGCTACGAGACCGCCATTGAGACAGCGCTCGGCTTTGCGCTGCAGAACATCGTCGTCGAGGACCAGGGCTGTGCCCGCGCCGCCATCGGCTTTTTGAAGGACGAGCGCGCAGGCCGCGCTACGTTTTTGCCGCTGGACACCGTGCAGGGCTCCCGCTTCACGGGCCGCCTGACCGGTACGGCGGAGGTCGCCGCCGACCTGGTCAGGACAGACCCGAAATATCAGCATATCATCGACAATCTTCTGGGCCGCATCATCGTGGTCGAGGACCTGACCGAGGCGTCCGCCGTGGCGCGGAACCTCGGCTACCGGAACCGCATCGTCACGCTGGACGGCCAGGTCATCAACGCGGGCGGCTCGTTCACCGGCGGCTCCACTGCCCGCAGCGTCGGCGTGTTCAGCCGCAAGCAGGAGCTGGACGAGCTGCGCAGCAAGCTGACGAAGCTCGAGCAGAAACGCACCGAGGCGGAAAAGGAATTGGCCGCCCGCAAGGCCGAGGTGGACAACCTCTCGGCCCAGCTGGCCGGTGCCGAGGGCGAGGGCATGAACGCCGCGACGGAGCACGTCCGCGCGAACCTCGAGCTCGAGCGCCTGACGAAGGCCGCCGCCCAGTACGACGAGACGGCCCGGAGCATCGAGGCCGAGATCGCCGCCCAGCAGGCCGCCGTGACCCGGAACGAGACCGTGCGCACCGAGGCCGAGAAGGCCCGGACCGACGCCGAGGCCGAACTGGCGCAGTACACCGCCGAGCTGGCCGCCTTGGGCGAGAGCACGGGCAGCCTGACGGAAGAACGCGAAAAAATCACCGGTGAGCTGTCCGAAAAGCAGCTGCAGCGCCTGGCGGACGAGAAGGACGTCGGCCTGCATGAGGCCGCGCTGGAGGGCTTGCGGAGCCGTACCGGCGAGGCCGACGCCCGCGCCCGCGAGCTGCAGACGGCGATTGAGGCCGCCAAGGCAAAAATCGAGGCCAACGCGCTGAAAATCGCCGAGATGGAGCGCGTGCGCGGCGACAACCAGCAGAAAATTGCCGCCGCGGAGGAAACGATTCGATCTGCCAACGCGGCCCGCCTCGAAAAGGAGGCTGCGATCTCGAAGCTGGGGCAGGACAACCGCGCCCTGACCGACGAGCGCGAGCGGATGAGCGGCGAGATGGCCCGCCTGGCCGAGCGCCGCACCGCCGCCGAGACCGAGCTGAACGACACCAACAGCAAGCTGTGGGAGGAATACCAGCTGACCGAGAGTGAGGCCCGCAGCCAGTGCGTGCCGTTTGAGAGCCTGACCGAGCTGCGCCGCAGCGTGACCGAGGTCCGCGGCAAGATCCGCGCCTTGGGCAACGTCAACGTCGGCGCGATCGACGAATATAAAGAGGTCAGGGAGCGCTATGACTTCATGAAGGCGCAGGTCACCGACGTCGAAAAGGCGAAGGCCGAGCTGACGAAGATGATCGCCGAGCTGTGCAGCGAGATGCAGGAGCTGTTCACGGCGAGCTTTAAGCAGATCAACGCGAACTTCCAGCAAATCTTCAAGGAGCTGTTCGGCGGCGGTCATGCGCGGCTGTACCTGTCGGATGAAGCGAACGTGCTGGAATCCGGCATTGAAATTGAAGTCTCGCCCCCGGGCAAGGTCATCAAGAACCTGTCCGCGCTTTCCGGCGGCGAGCAGGCGCTGGTCGCTATCTCGATCTATTTCGCCATCCTGCGCGTCAACCCCGCGCCGTTCTGCTTCCTCGATGAGATCGAGGCCGCGCTGGACGACGTAAACGTCGCTCGCTATGCGCAGTATCTGCGCCGCATGACGGACCGCACCCAGTTCATTGTCATCACCCACCGCCGCGGCACGATGGAGGCCGCCGACGTCCTCTACGGCGTCACGATGCAGGAGGACGGCGTGTCGAAGATTTTGCGCTTGGATCTGGATAATGTGAGCGCGGACCTTATTACCTGATGGCATGTAGGGGCCGGGCATGCCCGGCCCGCCACATAAATACGACCACCCGCCAATGGGAAGCCACACAAACCCGCGGGGCGGCAAATCAAAAGTAAGGAGGGCCACGATGGGCTTTTTCAACTTTTTCAAACGCGATATTTCCGAGGAGGAATTTCAGGAGCAGCAAAAGGTCAAGCGCGGGCTGGAAAAGACCCGCACGGGCTTTTTCCAGAGCATCGTCAATACGCTGACCAACGCGCAGATCGACGATGATCTGTACGACCAGCTCGAGGAACAGCTCATTCTGGCCGACGTCGGCCCCGCCTGCGCCGTGCGTCTGGTGGACGAGCTGCACGACGAGGTCAAGGAAAAACACCTGAAAACCGGTCAGGAGGCGCTGGACGCGCTGCGCGGCATCATCTGCCAGGAGCTGACCCCCCGCTACCCGATGGATCTGGACGGCAAGCCCGCCGTCATTCTGGTCATCGGCGTCAACGGCGTCGGCAAGACCACGACGATTGCCAAGCTGGCCGGCCTGTACAAAAAGCAGGGACGCCGCGTCATGCTGGCAGCGGGCGATACCTTCCGCGCCGCCGCCAGTGAGCAGCTGGAGCTCTGGGCCGAGCGCGCCGGCGTGCCGCTGGTCCAGGCCGGCATGGGCGCGGACCCGGCGGCGGTCATCTTCGACGCCGTCAAGAGCGCCAACGCCCGCGGCTACGACATGGTCATTGCCGACACCGCAGGCCGCCTGCACAACAAGTCCAACCTGATGGCCGAGCTGTCCAAGATCAGCCGCAGCGTCAAAAAGGCAGCCCCGGAGGCCAGCCTGGAGACCCTGCTGGTACTGGACGCCATCACCGGCCAGAACGCCATCAGCCAGGCGCGGGAGTTCTGCAAGGCCGCGGATGCCACCGGCATCATCCTGACCAAGCTGGACGGCACCGCCAAGGGCGGCTGCGTCGTGGCGGTCAAGCAGCGGCTGGGCCTGCCCGTGCGGTTCATCGGTGTGGGTGAGGGCATTGATGACCTGATCCCCTTCACCCCGGAGGGCTATGTGGAAGAGCTGCTGCCCCGGCAGTGGAAGCATTAAGTGTCGAACGGATCTGCAGTCGATCCTCTCAGGCCGCGCTTTGGCGCGTCCGGCTCCCTTGATAGGGGAGCAAAGTGCAGGAGTTCGACAGGGGCAGAGAGGAGAAAAATATGAAAATCTGTGCAGCGACCGGCAACGCCGGTAAGCTCCGTGAGCTGCGGCGCATTCTGGAAGCGCAGGGCCACGAGGTGGTCAGCCAGAAGGAGCTGGGCATCACCATTGAACCCGATGAGACCGGAACCACCTTTGAGGAAAACGCCCTCATCAAGGCCGAGACCATCTGCAAAGCCAGCGGCCTGCCCACCATCGCCGATGACTCGGGCCTCTGTGTGGATGCGCTGGAGGGTGCCCCCGGCGTGTACAGCGCCCGCTACTGCGGCCGCCACGGCGACGATGAGGCCAACAACGACAAGCTGCTGGAGAATATGCAGGATATTCCGGCAGAACAGCGCGGCGCAAAATTTGTGGCCGCTGTCTGCTTTATCCTGCCCACCGGCCGGCACCTGACCTGCCGGGGCGAGTGCCCGGGCAAGGTGGCCTTTGCGCGCCTGGCGGGCGATTACGGTTTTGGCTACGACCCGCTGTTTATCCCCGATGAATGCGGTGTGGGCAAAGCGGAAAAGCGCCCCAACACCGAGGGACGCAGCTATGCCCAGCTCACCCCGGACGAAAAGGATGCCATCAGCCACCGCGGTGTGGCGCTGGCAAAGCTGGAAAAAGAATTACCTGAATTTCTGAAATAAAAGGAGAAAAAACTATGTTGACGAGCAAACAGCGCGCCATTCTGCGCGGCAAGGCAAACACCATGGACCCCGTTTTTATCGTGGGCAAGGGTGAGATCGACGAGACCATGATCCAGGGCGTGAAGGACTGCCTCGACGCCCGGGAGCTCATCAAGCTCAAGGTGCTTGAGAGCAGCATGTACAACGCCCGCGAGGCTTCTGTCAAGCTGGCCGAGGCCACCGGCGCCGACTGCGTGCAGGTCATCGGCTCCAAGTTCGTGCTCTACCTCCAGAAAAAGAAGGACAGCGCCTACGCCGACCTGCTGAAGTAATGCGTATCCTGCTTTACGGCGGCTCCTTCGACCCGCCCCACTACGGCCACCTGAACAACCTCCGCGCCGCCGCTGCCCGGGTCTGCCCGGACCGCGTGGTGGTCATGCCCGCGGGCGTCTCCCCCTTCAAGCAGGGGACATCCGCCCCCGGCCCGCTCCGGGTGGAGATGTGCGGCTGCTTTGCGGAGCTGGCCCGGGAGATGGGCTTCGGCCTCGAGGTCAGCGGCTGGGAGGTGGAGCAGGCGGAGCAGGGCCGGAAGAATTACAGCGTCCTCACGCTGGAAAAGCTGGCCCGGGAGAACCCCGGCGATGAGCTGTACCTCGCCATCGGCAGCGATATGCTGCTGAGCTTCGACGGGTGGCACCGCTGGGAGGACATCCTTCGTCTGGCCCATCTGGTGGTCACGAGCCGGAATATCGGCGACGACCCGGCTCTCCACGCCAAGGCCCGGCAGCTGGACGCTTCCGGTGCGCGCATCCTGTTCGCGCCGGTGGAGGCTCTGCCCATGGCGTCCAGCGTCCTCCGCACCCGCCTCGCCGCCGGTGAGGAATGTGAAAACGAGCTTCCGGCCTCGGTGCGCCGGGTCATCCGGCGCGAGGGGCTGTACACCAAAGGAGACGAAGTCACAAATGAATCAGAAACAGGCAAAAGAGCTTGTGCGCAGCCGGCTGAGTGACAAGCGCTATGAGCACACCCTGAACGTGAAAAAAATGGCCGTCAGGCTGGCGAAGCGCTACGGCGTCGATGAGGACAAGGCTGCGCTGGCCGCCCTGCTCCACGACTCGGCCAAGGAGATCTCCAAGGATGAGATGCGGGAACTGATGCGGCAGTATCCCCAGTACGCCGAGGGCGGGGAAGAGCGGCCTGCCTCCGTCTGGCACGGCATCTGTGCGGCCATCCTCGCCCGCACCCAGTGGGGCGTGGAGGATGAGGCCATCCTTTCCGCCATCGCCTGCCACACGGCAGGCAGGGCCGGGATGTCGAAGCTGGACAAGGTGGTCTACCTGGCCGACATGACCAGCAAAGAGCGGGACTGGCCGGGCGTTGGCAAGCTGCGGAAGCTGGAAATGAAAGACCTCGACGCCGCCATGCTGGCTGCGCTGAAACAGACCAACGATTTCGTCCTCTCCCAGGGCAAGCCGCTGGACCTCCAGTCCGCTGCCGCCTATGAAGACATCCTGGCCCATCAGAAGAAAGAATGCTGATTGCGAATCGTGGGGAAGAATGGTATACTAAAGAGTACAAAACCCTGAACAGGAGTTTTTCGGCCAACAGCCGACTCCCCAAAACGCTTGGAAGGAATAAGATGGAATGAGTCAGACTCCGCGTCATATCAAGACAGACCGTTCACTCAACCGCCCGACGGATCGGCGGGCCGAAAAGGCTCCTGCATCCCGGCCCGTGCAGCCTGCCCAGCCGGACTTCTTTGCAGAGGAAAAGCCCGCCCCCGCAGAGCCTCCCCGCCGCGCGGGCGGCAGCGGCGGCGCAAAGCCGCCCCGCCGTTCGACCCCTGCGGGCGGCAATGAGCCTCCCCGCCGCCGCAAAAAGAAGAAAAAGACCCCGCTCTGGCTCCCGCTGGCTGTGACGCTGGCGGTGCTGGCCGTCATCTCGGGCGTGGTGGTGTATGCCGTCGGCATGGTGGGCAGGGTGGAAGAGAACCTCCGTCCGGAGGAGGACGCCCCCTCCATCACCGAGGAGATACAGACCCTCGAGGAGTACAAGGGCGATGTGGTCAACATCCTCGTCTGTGGCATCGACTATGAAGAAGGCCGCAACTACTCCAACGACCCCACCTCCAACGACGGCATGACGGACATGATCCTCTACTGCCAGTTCGACATCAAGGGCGGCGCGCTGCGGATGCTCCAGATCCCCCGCAACAGCCTTGTGGCCACCAAGGGCCGCAAGGTGGCCCTCTCCAACGGCAAGACCTACGCCGCCACCAACTACCAGATAAACTCCGTGGCCCTCTCCAACGGCGGCAGCGTTGCCGCTCTGGCGGAGGTCATCTACGACCAGTACAAGCTGCCCGTCGATTACTACGTGACGGTGGATATGCAGGCTCTGGTGGAGATGGTGGACAACTTCGGCGGCATCGAAGTCTATATCCCCCACGATATGTCCTTTGCGGGCAGCGCCCTCAAGCAGGGCTACCGCAATCTGGACGGCGCATCGGCCGAGTTCTTCGTCCGCTGCC
>OGHH01001963.1_pt1 | contig 12907 bp, 7 predicted proteins | sample 1571471 | NCBI WGS metagenome assembly OGHH01 (sample SAMEA2581936, study PRJEB24529) | metagenome | biome: Human gut stool | place: China | collected 2011
CCAGCCATATTACCGTCTTGGCCTCCGCCGTCCATGCGGCCGCCGTCGCCGCCAGTTCCTCCGTCAAGACGATATGCTGTTCGCGGAGCAGTCTCTCGCTGCCCGCATACCAGGTCTGTCCCTCCACGATACCGCTGACACCCCGACCGGTCAGGCTCCGAAAATCCACGATTTCCACATTGTCCGGCCGACCGTAATGAGCCGTCACCGCCTCAGCGAGCGGATGCTCCGACAGCGCTTCCAGTCCGGCCAATATCGCTGCAGCTTCCCGCCGTCCCTCCGGCCAAACCTCGTCCGTCACGACCGGCCGCCCCTCGGTAACGGTACCGGTTTTGTCGAGCACGACGGTATCGACCCTCCGGGCGGTCTCCAGACTATCGGCATCTTTTATCAGTATACCCTGGCCGGCCGCCTTGCCTATCCCTACCGTTATGGCGGTAGGCGTGGCGAGTCCCAGCGCACACGGACAGGCGATAATCAGGACGGTCACCAGCGCGAGAATACCGTGCGTGAAACCGTCGGAGGGGTCGAGGAGCATCCAAAGAATGAATGCCAGCAGGGCAATTCCCATGATGGTCGGTACGAAGACCGAGGCAATCCGGTCCACAAGTTTCTGCACGGGGGCCTTACTGCCCTGTGCATCCTGCACCATGCGGATGATTTGGGCGAGCAGCGTATTGCCGCCTACCTTCTCGGCACGAAAGGTAAAGCTCCCTTTCTGGTTGATGGTGCCGGCGAAGACCCCATCGCCCTCCCCTTTCCGGACAGCCACCGGTTCGCCCGTCAGCATGCTCTCGTCCACGTAGGAGGAGCCGCCCGTCACGCTGCCGTCCACGGGTATCCGTTCGCCCGGCTTCACGAGCAGGATATCGCCCGCACGCACCTCCGCAATACCCGTCTGCCGATGGCTGCCGTCCGGCGCCACGAGCGTCACCGTCCGGGGCTGGAGCCCCATCAGTTTGCGGATGGCCGAAGTCGTACTCCCCTTCGCACGCTCTTCCAACAGCCTGCCCAGTAGAATGAAGGCGATGATGACGCTCGACGCCTCGAAATAGACATGGGGATGGATACCGCGCGAAAGCCAGAATCCCGGAAAGAGCATGTTGAAAAGACTGAAAAGGTAGGCGATGCCGGTACTGAGCGCCACGAGCGTATCCATGTTCGGCGCGCGGTGGATCAGCCCCTTGAAGCCGTTGATGGAGCTGCCGCCACGCATTCGTGAAAAAGCCCCTTCCGCACCAGAACAGAACCGGCGTCGAAAGGAGCCACATGATTTCGTTGGCATAGGGCATCTCCATGAAGAACATGCCTATCCCCACGACCGGAGCCGACAGGAGAACCGCCCATATCGTCCGGCGCTTAAGGTCGCTTACTTTTTTTTTTGGATTTCATCGAGGGCATCGGGCGAAACGCCCTCATCCTCCACCAGCAGGTCGTAACCCGCCCGGCGGACCGCCTCGCGCAGCCCCTCGGGCGAAACGACGGCGGAGTCGTACTCCACCGACAGGTTAGCCGAAGCGAAGTTCACCGCCGCGGACACGACGCCCGGCGTCTCCTTCACTGCGTTCTCCACACGCGCCGCACAGGCGGCACACCCCATCTGCAATACGGGAAATATCTTTTTTACCTTGGCCATAATACGATAACTTTTTATGTTCCGTAACGATACAAAGATGGTGACAAACCGTCCGCCGAACGTTACACAATTACCGGAAAAGTTTACAAGATTCTTATCGACATGCAGCCTGTCGGCCGCGGACATCGTGCGCACCGCCGCATTCGTCGGCCGAAGAGCCCACATGCTTCACACCTTGTCCAACGGGAGTCGTCCGGGACGCCCGGCCCGCTTGTAGGCGCTCGGCGAGAGTCCCGTCACCCGCTTGAACTGGGCACTGAGGTGGGCAACGCTCGAATAGTTGAGCATGCCGGCTATCTCGCTCAGCGAAAACTCGTCATAGGCGAGCAGCTCCTTTACCCGCTCTATCTTCTGTGCGATGAAGAACTTCTCCACCGTCGTTCCCTCCACATCGGAGAAGATGCCGCTGATGTAGTCGTAATCGTGACGCAGCCGTTCGGCCAGGTAATCGGAAAGATTGACCCGCAGGCAGCCGTTCTCCCGGTGTACGAGCTCGATGACAAGCGTCTTGACCTGCTCGGCCAGCCGTTCGCGGCGACCGTCAATGAGCTCGAAACCGAGCCGACGCAATGCCGCATCGAGCGATGCCCGTCCCACCGCCGACAGCGGACGGGAAAGCTCCGCCTCGCCGAGCCTTACGGAGAGAGGCTCCAACCCCATCTCCTGCAACAGACTGCGCACCGCCATGATGCACCGGTCGCACACCATGTTCTTGATATATATGAAGGTCGATTCCATATATCCCGGCAAATCATCTCCAGCTCCGCGGCAGCGGCCCTGCGGCCGCCCCGACATGCACCGCTTTTCCGCAAAGATAGGGATTTCCGTCCGAAGGACGGATACCTGAATATGGCGGTTCGGCAGGTTATCGCTATCTTTGCAGCCGCAGAATAGAAAGAAACGAAGAAGGCCATACACATGAAAACCACGGAATTCCCCCACCGCAAGATATGGCGCATCACCTACCCGGTGCTGATAAGCCTGCTCATGGAGCACCTCATCGGCATGACCGACACCGCATTCATGGGACATGTTGGCGAAGTGGAACTCGGCGCATCCGCCATAGCGGGTATCTACTACATGGTACTATACATGCTGGGATTCGGCTTCAGCGTGGGTGCCGAAATCCTTATGGGCCGCCGCAACGGCGAGGGACAATACCGCTCGATAGGCAATATCTTCTTTCAGGGAAGCGCAATACTGATGATGATAGCCGCCGCCGTCACCCTCCTCTCCTACACCGTATCGCCCGTGCTGCTGCGGAACATCCTCTCTTCGCCGGCCATCTACGGGGCCACCATGGACTATATCAACCTGCGCATCTGGGGGCTCTTCTTCTCGCTCATCGCCTGCATGTTCCGTGCCTTCTACATGGCCACCACACGCACCTCCATCCTCACGCTGAACGGTATCGTAATGGTACTCAGCAACGTGGTGCTCAACTACATATTCGTCTTCGGGAAACTCGGCCTGCCCGCCATGGGGATTGCAGGAGCAGCCATCGGCTCGACTGCCGCGGAGTTTATCTCCGTCGTCTTCTTCGTACTCTATACCCGCCGGCGGACGGACTACAAACGCTACGGCATGTTCCGTTTCACGCGCCTCTCGCCGCTGATACAGCGACAGATATTCCGTGTTTCGGGCTGGACGACCGTACAGTATTTCATCTCGTCGGCTACGTGGCTCTTCTTCTTCCTTGCCATCGAGCACCTCGGCGAACGGCCGCTCGCCGTATCGAACATCGTACGGAACGTATCGGCATTCTTCTACATGTTCGTATCGGCTTTCGCTTCGACCGGAACGGCCATCGTCAGCAATCTGATGGGCAACGGCAAACCGCAGGAGGTCATGCCCGTTTGCTACCGCATCATGCGGATGTGCGCGGCGGCCATCCTGCCGCTGTTCCTGCTCGCCATGGCCTTCCCGGCGCTCATCATGCGCATCTTCACCGACAATGCCGACCTGATAGCCGCCGCCGTACCCTCCATGCGCGTCATGCTGCTCATCTACATCCTCAACGTGCCGGCCTACGTCCTCTTCCTCGCCGTATCGGGAACAGGCAATACGCGCCAGGCATTCCTGATGGAGCTCGCCTCAACGACGCTCTACGTCATCTACATCTGCATCATCGCTGTCCGGCTCCGCTCCGACATCGCCCTCTGCTGGACGAGCGACGCCGTATATGCCCTCGGACTGCTGGTCCTCTCCTATCTCTACCTGAAAAGGGCCGACTGGCAATCGAAGAGGATATGACATATCGGGACGAGGGCATCCGCCTTCGACCCCGGTACGTACATTCCGAAACGGTACGTGCTTTCCGACATCGGCACCCGGTCACCGACGACACCGCATTGATTCTTACAGACTGAAAGGGGCCGTATCGCTTTGAACAAATGCGGTTCAAAGCGGTACGGCCCCTTCCGATAACCCGCGGCGATTCGGCCGACCGGAAACTGCGGCATACCCGGCTATTTCACTTCACACGAGGAAGCCTCGGCGTAGTGATAGGTCACCGTCTGTTTCACGTCCGGATGCAGAGATTTCCCCACGGGACAAGTTTCCCCGGCCCCCTCGATTATCCTCCTGCACCGGTCCGTATAGCTGCCGGGAAAATAGAAATCGAGCTTTATCTCGGCGATACGGCGCGGATTGGCCGCCATGACTTTCTGTATCTCCACCCTCGTTCCCTTGAGTTCTATCTCCAGCCGGCGGGCCGCCAAGGCCATGAGCGTCAGCATACAGCTGCCCAAAGCCGCAGCCACCATATCGGTCGGCGAAATATATTCGCCCTTGCCGTTGTTGTCGGTCGGTGCATCGGTCATCACCTTGTTGCCCGACTGTACATGGGTTATCTCCGTTCGGAGGTCGCCCAGGTATAAGGTCTGTATCGTTGCCATCTCCTCGTATTTTTTATGGATTCGCAATTGCCGTTTCCGGCCCTTTTGTACAGAACAAAGATAATACCTGAACGCCACAATCCGAATACGAAACCCCCATCTCTTTTCCTATACCGCCATAAGGATTCCCTATCGCCGACGGCTCCCCTCCCTCCTGAAAACGGAACGGGACAGCCATGCCGTCCCGCCCGTTCACCGTATCGCCCGGATGGGGAGCCGGTTATCTTTTCACGAAAGAGCCGTTCTCCGACAATCCCGGAGCCTCCAGCACCAGCGTATAGGTACCCGGCGCCAGAGCGGAGACATTCAACGTACCGTACCCCCGGCTATCCAGCGCCACCGTACCCGCAATCACCCGGCGGGCCGCCGCGTCGTACACCGTTACCTCCACTTCCGCATCCCGCACACCGGCCGCTATACCGAGTTCGTCGCCGGCCGGATTCGGAGAGAGACGCAAACCCTCGGCAGGCGCAGCCGGTTCCGGACCGTTCAGCACGGTAACAGTCAGAACGGACTGTACCCCCTCGCCGTCGAGGTCGGTAGCCGTCACCGTCACACGGCCCGTCCCCTTGCCGACCGGCAGAAGCACCAACCGCCCCTCCTGCACCGCAGCATCGACGATATCCTCGTTGCGGTTGATAAGCGAATAGGACAACATATCCCCGTCCCCGAAATTCGGGTCGGTGAAATATTCCGACAGGTCGAAACTCAGGGCATAGGCCTCACCGACATTCTCGAATTCGACGGGGGCGAAATCCTGCTGCGTTCGCGGTTTGCCGTTCTCGTAATCTCCGGTGGAGTGCGAAAAGGAGACCTTCTCCGACTCATGACCGAAACGGTCGATACCGGAGACTTCGAAACGGTACTCCGTATTGTACTGTCCCGTCCATATATAGGTCGCCGTCTCTGCTACGGCCGTATAGTTCCGCAGCACGACTTCGCCGGAGGTATCCGGAGCCTTGCCCTCGGTCTTGCCGATGCCCCGGCCCGTATAGGTCAGCCGGAACTCCGCTACGGGCAACCCGTTGCCGTCGGCCGGAACCGTCCATGCCAGTTCGAGCTCCCTTCCCATGGCTCTCGCGGCAGGCGCCGAAACCGTACCCGGAGCCGTACCGGCATCCTCCAGGAATATCATTCCCGCATCCGCAAGGCCGACACCGAGTTTGCCGTCGTATTTCGGCTCCACATATTCGCTGACGCTCCTGTAACTCCGCAGCAATATTTCACGGCACTCTTCGACGGTAAAACCGGGGTGGCCGACACCGTAATGAGCGATGACCAGCGCAGCGATACCCGACACATGCGGACAGGCCATCGAAGTGCCCCATTTATAACTGTAGCCTCCGTCGAGGTCGGTACTGTACACCCGGTCCGCATCGCTGTAGTTGCGGTCGTTGCCGTCAGCCCCTCCCGGAGCGAAGATGTCCACGTCGTCGCTGTAATTCGCATAATTGGGTCGGGTATAATCGGAACACATCGCCGTCACGCAGAGCGTCCGAGGGTCGGCCGCAGGCATACGGGCACTGGGTGTCCCCTCGTTGCCGGCAGCAAAGACCAGCAGGCCGCCCTTCATGGGCCCCGTCTGGTTGCCGTTCTCATCGACACCCGCATTGGCGATGAAGTAATCCAGCGCATCGGAGACATCCTGCGGCATCGCCACCCCGCTGGTGTATCCCCAGCTGTTCTGACTTATCACCGCTCCGTTATCCGCCGCATAGGCGTAGGCATCGGGATAACTGCCCGCATTGGCACTGGTGCTGTCGAATATCGCCAGAGACATTATCCGAGCGCCGTCGCCGTTGCCCGTGCCACCGGCCACACCGCAGACACCGATGCCGTTGTTATTGACAGCCGCCACCGTACCGGCCACATGCGTACCGTGCGTACCGGGATTGATGGTACCCGAATCGAGGATGACGTTCCATCCGTAAATATCGTCCACATACCCGTTATTGTCATCGTCCACGCCGGGCGTACCGTTCAGTTCGGCTTCATTCACCCACATGTTCCCGGCAAGGTCGGGATGGTCGTATTCCACCCCGTGGTCGGTGACGGCCACTATCACCGACGGGTCGCCGGCAGTGACTTCCCATGCTTCGAAGAGGTTGATATCCGAACCCTCGACCCACTTGGTGCCGCTTCCGTCGTTGTTATAGTGCCACTGCTTCGGAAGTCCCGGGTCGTCGAAAGGCCCTGCCCCCGCACGCTCCGCTCTCCGCTGTGCCGGGACATACACGGCCTCTTCGGGCAGCGTATTCCCCGCATCGAACATCCGGATGGTATAGACCGGCTGCACATGCGCGACAGCGGACAGGGAGCCCAGCTCGGCCTGGGCACGCGACACGGGCAGCGTATCGTCGAACTTCACGTCGTACCAGAGATGAAGGCCGAATTTCCTACGGCGTTCGGCGAACCGTCCGCCTTCATGGAACACCCGGCGCACCTCGGTAGCTCCGAGCGAAGCGGCTATCCGGTCCAGCTCCGGGTCACCCGACTCCATGGCACCGCGCGTGAAAGTCCCCACACGCAGAGCCTGTGCGTCATCGCGCAGCTTTATCCTCACCCATCCTTTGAGTACCCCCTCATCATCGGGAGCATAGGTCTCCTGCGGTATCTGTCCGTCGGAAAGCGGAGCCTCCGGCTCCCTGACGCAGGAGAAAACGATGCCTGCCAAAAGCGGCATCAACAACAGTTTATATCCGTTCATCCTTTCGTTTATTTAGGTTCTCATCACTGGTTTCGTTCATTTCCGGTACGGGGAACGGCTGCCGATACGGCAGACATTCCGTTCGGCAGACCATTGTTCTCTCCTTCCTCCGACACCCCGCAATTCCCTTCCGGAGCCGGTGCCGCAGGATGCGCGGACACCCCGTCACGGTTCCGGGGCGTCATCTCTTCAGGAACGTCCCTCTCCACGTATCCGGTTCGCCGTCGCCCACAAACGTATAGACGCCGGGCGCCAGAGCGGAGACATCGAGTTCCGCCACGCCCTGCGCGTCGAAATCGAGATGGCCTCCGATAACCTTGCGGGCCGCCGCATCGTAGACGGCAAACTCCATGCTGTCGCCTGCCGCCTGGCCGAGATGGACCTGCAGCAGGTCGGCCACCGGATTGGGATAGAGCGCGAATCCCTCGACGGAGGGTTCATCGGGTTTATCGGAAGGGTCGGGCCCGTTCTCGATAATTACCGTCATGGCCGACTGCGCCACCTCGCCGTCGAGGTCAGTAGCCAGCACGGTAACGTTGGCGGTACCTCTGGCCAACGGTTCAAGGACCAATACGTTCCCCTCCTCCAATGTCGTCCGCACGATATGCTCGTAACGGTTGGTAATGCTATAAGCGAGCACATCGCCGTCGGCCAGGTTGGGGTCGCTAAAATAGTCCGACAACACGAACCGCACGGAGGAGGCCGCACCCGCCTCGGCTATCTTGATATTTCCGAACCGCTCCGTTATCCGCGGCTTTTCATTCGCATAGTCTCCTGTCGTACAAGCGATGGCGACTGCATCGGAAACATTTCCGAACCGGTCCACCGCCGACACAAGGAGCTCATATTCCGTATTGTAGTGCCCCTCTACCGTGTACAGCACCCGGTCGCCCGCTTCTGCGTAATTGCTGAAGGAGAGCTCCTCGGAGACCTCCTCGCGGTCGGCGAACTTGCCGACTCCTCTTCCCGTATAGGTCACCGTAAATCCGGCCACGGCCATTCCGTTGCCGTCGGCAGGTACCAGCCACGACAGCCTCAGACCGTTCAGTACGGCCTCCGCCTCGGGTGAGGTGATTTCGCCGGGAACGCTTTCGGGATTCTCCAGAAAGATAAGCCCTGCATCTATCAGTCCCACGCCGAGTTTACCGTCGTATTTAGCCCCTACGTACTCGCTCACCGGACGGTAGCTGCGCAAAAGCCGCTCCTTGAGCTGCTCCGCCGTAAAATCCGAGTGTCCTACCCCATAATGCGACACTATCAGCGCAGCCACGCCCGAAACGTGCGGACAAGCCATCGAGGTACCGCTCATGTAGACATAGCCGCCGCCGAAATCGGTACTGTACACCTGACACTCCCGCGGATAGCTCGTGTCGTTACCGTCGGCTCCGCCCGGAGCATAGATATCCGCCATGACACCGTAGTTGGAGTACCCCGCCTTGGTATAATCCGGTCCCATAGCCGTCACCGCCACGGTGCGCGGGTCGGCAGCGGGCTGCTGTATAGCCGAAGAGTCGTTGTTCCCTCCGGCGAATATCAGGATACCGCCCGCCATCGGACCGGTCTGTACATCGTTTACGCCGTCGCCGTCCGTATCGTCCATACCGGCATTCTCGATAAAGTAATCGAACGCATCGGACATATCCTGAGGCAAAACAGCCATATTATTGTACACCCAACTGTTCTGGGATATGACCGCACCGTTGTCCGCGGCATAAAGATACGCTTCGGCACCCTTGCCCGACTCCACGGTATCGAATACCTGGCACGACATGAGCCGGACGCCGTCTCCCTCGCCCGTACCGCCGGCCACACCGCAGACGCCGATGCCGTTGTTATTGACGGCACCAACCGTTCCCGCCACATGCGTTCCGTGGCTGTTGGGGGCTATCTCTCCGCTTTCGCGCATGGTATTCCATCCGTAAATATCGTCCACATACCCGTTGCCGTCGTCATCCACACCCGGCATACCGTTCAGTTCCGCCTCGTTCACCCACATGTTGGCCGCCAGGTCGGGATGGTCCCACTGCACGCCGCCGTCCATGATAGCCACAATTACGGCCGGGTCTCCCGCCGTGGTCTTCCACGCCTCGAACAGGTCGATATCGGCACCCTCTACGGCACGTCTGATGGAACCTTCGTTGTTGTAATGCCACTGCTGCGGCAGCCCCGGGTCGTCGAACGGCTCGTCCGAAGGCCGTGCCGCACCGATTGCCGCAGGTCTGTACACCATCTCCCCCGGAATACCGCGCCCATTGTCCAGCGGCACTATCCGATAGATGGGCTGGACATGCGCTACGCCGGGAAGCGACGAGATGCCGTCCTGGGCACGAGACACGGGCACATCCTCATCGAAACGGATGTCGTACCACAAATGAAACCCATACCTGCGGCGGCGTTCGGCAAACCGGCCGCCGTCGCTGAAACTGCGCCGTATTTCGGTGGCACCGAGCGCAGCGGCGGCCCGGTCCAGTTCCGGATTGCCCGAATCGGCCTCACCGCGCGTAAACACCCCCACCTTGAGCGGTGCCGCATCCTCCTGCAGCTTTATCCTTATCCAGCCGCTGATAACCGACCCGTCGTCGGCCACCGCTTCCGGTTCCCGGCCGGGACAGATTCCGGAGTCCGTCGCAGGCTCCCTGACACACGACAATGCGGCCAACGAAACCACTCCCAAAAACAAATATTTATAATTCATCGCAATGCAAAACTTTAATCCGCTCTTTCGAATCCCGGCCGCTATACCGGCCGGACATTCCCATCGCAATACAGGTTCCGTGGCACACCGCCAAGGAACCTGTATCGCATAACTCATTCATACATATCGGCTGCCGTCACCTCTTCACGAACGATGCCTTGAGCGTCTGATTCCCGTGTACGACAGCGAGCGTATAGGCGCCGGGACTCCATGCCGCAGCATCCACACTACCTGCACCGTTCGTATCCAACGTCACGCTGCCGCCGTAAATCTTTCTCGCCGCAGCATCATAAACCGTTACATCCACCGTTGCTCCGGACGCCTCCGAAAGCGAGAATCCGAGTGCGTCGCCCACGGGGTTCTCCGTTACGGTCAGGGCGGATACGGCCTGGCCCGGTGCAGGTCCGCTGGTTACCGACACCCGGAACTTCAGCTCGGCGGACGCTCCCGCCAGGTCGGTAGCCGTCACGGTGATGTTGGCCGACCCCTTTGCCTTGGGCGTCAGAGTCAGGATGTCCTCGGCTACGGACACGGCAACCACGGCTTCATTGCTGCTGCTTGCCGTATAGGCCAGCACGTCGCCGTCGGAAAGGTTGCGGTCGGTGAAGTAATCCGAAAGCGTATATTGTCTGATATTCTCCTCGCCCGGAGCCGCGATATTGCTGTCGCCGATTTTCTCCATGACCGTAGGAGCCACGTTTTCGAACGTACCGAGCGTCACGGAGAGCTCTTTGGCTTCGGTCGTCCTGTTTCCCCAGCGGTCTTCGGTCTGGATACTGATATCATAAGCGGTATTGTACTTTCCGTCCAACGCATAGGTCACCTCGGTACCCACATTGTAGAGGTTCCTTATCTCCTGCTCGACGGGTTCCTCACCCTCGGCGCCGTAAGTCACCCAATAGGTAGCCACCGCCGCTCCGTTACCGTCGGCCGGCACCGTCCACGTCAGGTTTATCTTATTGAGTTCCGAAGAGACCTCCGCATCGTCCACATTGGCCGGTACCGTACCGGGGTCGTCCATCAGAGCGGCTGCGGCATCGAGCAGTCCGACGCCTATGTCACCGAGCTGGTCGTCGGGAATCAGGCCGCCCATCGGTCGGTAACCGTTCAGCAGACGTTTCTTGCACTCCTCCGCCGTAAAGCCCTCGCCGCCGAAGTGCGACACTATCAGTGCAGCCACGCCCGAAACATGCGGGCAGGCCATCGAGGTTCCCCACAGATGCGAATAGCCGACCTCTCCGGTGTAGGAGTCCTTGTACGTACTGAGCACATTCCCCTTTCCGCCCTGCGAACCGGCACCGCCCGGGGCAAGGATGTCTATCTCCGGACCGCAGCTCGAATAGGAACCCTTCTCATAGTTCGGACCCGATGCGGCCACCGCTATCACCTTGTCGCTCGCAGCGGGCAGAAGCGTCGGACCGCCTGCATTGCCGGCTGCGAAGATGATGATTCCGCCCGCCATCGGGCCGGTCTGTACATCGTTCACGCCGTCGCCGTCCGTATCGTCCATACCGGCATTCTCATTGAAATAGGTAAAAGCCTGTTCGTAGGAGTACGGAAGTTTACCCGTCACGCCGAGTGTCCAACTGTTCTGCGAAATCACTGCCCCATTATCGGCGGCATACGCATACGTTTCAGGGGCACGTTCCGAAAACTGCGACGAACCGCCGGCCACAGGCTGATACAGTATCTGAAGACTCATTATCCGCACGCCGTCCTCCTCACCGGTTCCGCCGGCCACGCCGCAGACACCGATGCCGTTGTTGTTTACCGCGCTGATAGTACCCGCTACATGGGTACCGTGTCCTTCGGGAATGATATCCGGGGAATTGTTTATATAATTCCACCCGTGAATATCGTCTTTATAGCCGTTGCCGTCGTCATCGACACCTTCCGCACCGTTCATCTCGGCCTCGTTCACCCAGATATGGGCCGCCAAATCTTCATGGTCGAGCACGATTCCCTGGTCATGCACAGACACGATGACGTTCGGTTTGCCGGTCTCGACCTTCCATGCCTCGAACAGGTTGATATCGGCACCGGCCGTAAATCCGTTCTCTCCCTCGTTGTTGTAATGCCACTGCTGGGAGAGCATCGGGTCGTCGAAAGGCCACTGTCCCTCCTCTGCCGCCGGCACGGGCGGCTCGTACAGCGCTTCGGCAGGAATCGCGGCAGCGTCAAGGCGCTGTATCCGGTACACCGGTTCCGCATAAGCCACTCCCGGAAGCGCAGCAAATTCAGCCCCGGCCCGCGATACGGGAATCTCCTCGTCGAAACGTATATCGTACCACAAATGCAGACCGTACCGGCGGCGCCTCTCGGCAAAACGGCCTCCGTCGCGGAAAACGCGCCGCACCTCGGTAGCACCGAGCGCAGCCGCCACCTCATCGATATCTCCGTCGCCCGTCGCAGCTTCGCCGCGTGTAAACTGCCCAGTCCGGAGCGCTTCGGGACCCTCTTCCGAAAGCTTTATCCGTATCCAGCCCCTGATTACCTCATCGCCGTCGGCATATATCCGGTCGCCGTCTTCCGGCTCCACACCGACTGTAAAACTCTCCTTCGCACAGGAAATCAGCAATCCCGCACAAAGCCCTGCCAACCAATACCTGTATTTCATACATTATTCGTTCTTTCCGTTTTCTTCTGCACTATCTACCGCTTCATGAACGATACCTTGGAACTTTTACCCCCGACCTCTACCGAAAGCGAGTACGCTCCGGGGGAAAGTCCGCCTACCTGCAGGGTACCCTTTCCTTCCGCATCCACCGTTATCGTCGTCTCCAATACCTTACGGGCCGCCGCATCGTATATCGTAGCCGTTCCCTCCATCGACGCGACATGCGGGACATACACGGTCAACGCTTCACCGACAGGATTGGGGACGACCACCATCGTGTCCCCGTCGAATCCGGGCACCGGGTCAGGGTCAGGGTCCGGGTCCGGGTCGGGTTCCGGGTCGGGTTCCGGCTCTG
>OGHH01001966.1_pt1 | contig 12886 bp, 15 predicted proteins | sample 1571471 | NCBI WGS metagenome assembly OGHH01 (sample SAMEA2581936, study PRJEB24529) | metagenome | biome: Human gut stool | place: China | collected 2011
GGCCCTTATATCACCGTCATGAATGACGGTGTTTTACGGGCCCTGTTGATAAAAAAGTTTCAGAGTCACCTGAGGTTGACTGATTTTGGATAGGTTAACCTAAAAAGAAAGAAAATGAGGTGCTCGAATATGAAGCACCTCAAGACAGGATTAAAACCACAGGTTAGCCCAAGGAGCGGGAGGCCAGTTGATCGAAAAGAGCCCTTTCTTCAGAGACGATCTTTGAAATTTCTGTCGATATCAAATCTATAACTTCACGATATAACGGACTTTCTGAATTAGAATTACGACAGTAAACGCAGAGAGGTGCATCCGGCCTGCCCCAGGCGGGCAAGACCAGCTCCAGCTTCCCGCTTTGAATCTCTTCTGCCACAACACCCAATGTTAAATCAACACTGATACCGACATCTTTTAAAAGCATACTTCTGCAGTACGATCCGTCGCCTTTTAAGACATGTGGCAAACGTTCCAGATCAATGCTGGTGTTTGGATCTGAAGTTTTATTTGCACTTTTCTTCAAGAGGATCGGAGAAAAAGCCGGGCTTGTCTTATAGCGAAGAAGCAGGACGTGTTTTTCTAAATCCTGAGCTTTTTTAGGAGCCGGATGTTCTGCCAGATACTTTTTGGAGGCAAGCAGGGGAAAACGGTACTCCGCAATTTGCCTGCAAGTAAGGGTTGGTTCCTCCTTGCGATAAAAACCAACAGAAATATCGGTTTCTCGTTCTATTAGTGCCCTCAGCCCCATATCTGCAGAAAATTCGAAAGTTACACCGCTACCTTCTCGCCGCTCATAGTTGACCAATTTTTCTAAGAGGGGTTCCTTATTAAGATTAATCGGCAGTGAAATACGAATACTGCGTTTAGGTATCTTCTGAAGATTAACGCCGATTTCTCGGCATTCATTTTCAAGACGGTCTTGCGCGGCAACGAATTCTTCAGCGAACGGAAAAATCTTTATTCCGTTTTCACTGAGTTTCATCGGGCGCGGACGATGAAGTACTAAGAAGAAGCCTAATTCGTCTTCTAATTTGGAAATCAGCCTCGAGGCATAGGGCAGGTCAATTCCGCATTCCTGCGCAGCATGACTCAGTGTTCGACCTTGACCTATTAAACAAAAAATCTTCCAACTGAGTTTTCGGTCGTACAGTTTCATAGCGACTCCTACAATTAAGTCTTGGTAATAATACCAATGAACAAGTTGTGCGAAAGAACAACTTAGGATTTGGAAATCATACATTTTCATGAGTTCTACTTTTTCCTAACATGAAGGAAACTATTCCGAAGTCCTTGTTTTCTTGGAGACTATATGTTTGAAAATCCCTCATCTTTATTTCCTATGGTCAGATTTGTCCCGTATATGGGTGTGATTTGGACAATCCATGAAGCCTCCAAGCTTGGTTTTTACAATGGGCATCCGGAATGGTGCAATGTCGGTCAAGGGCAGCCGGAGGTCGGAGAGATCACGGGAGCGCCTCCGAGAATTAATTCAGTCAGCTTAGAAGAACCGATCGACGCCGCTTACGGTCCGGTCGGGGGAACCCCGGAGGTTCGAGCTGCGGTCGCTGATTGGATTAATAGAACCTATCGTCGTGGTCTGAAACCGTATTCGGCGGAAAACATATCTTTTGCTTCCGGCGGACGGTTAGCTTTGACGCGCCTATTTAGTATTTTCAAAGACGGCAGCCGGATAGCCTATAAAAATCCGGACTATACCGCTTATGAAGATTACTTGTACCCTCTGCGTCATTCTTGCGAATTGATTGAGTTAAGGGCGCAAGAGAAAAATGGTTTCATGATTTCCGACACAGAATTTTCCGAATTCATTAAACAATACAGACCGGACGCTTATATCTTTTCAAATCCATGCAATCCTACCGGTCAATCAGTAAAAGGAGGATCTTTAGCCAACTATGTGGACATTTGCCGTAAAGAAAATTGTCTTCTCGGATGTGATGAATTTTATGCGACATTTGCCTATGAAGAGGATGGTTCACCCTCGAAAGAACCGGTTTCGGTGCTGCCGTTTATCGAAGATGTTAATAAAGATCCTGTAGTTGTCTTTGACGGACTGACTAAAGGATTTCGCTATCCCGGTTGGAGAGCTGCGTGGATGGTCGGACCTAAATACTTAATTGAAATGGTTAACAGAGCTGCCAGCGCTGTTGACGGCGGTCCGTCGACGATCGTTCAGAGAGCGGCAATTTAAGAGCTTTCTTCCGGACACGCAGAAGCTGAATTGCTTGCCACAAGAAAAGAATTTGCAGTTAAACGCAGGCTCATGATTGACGGACTCCAATCCATTGGAATAAGAGTCCCCGATCCGCAGCCTCTAGGCACTTTTTATGTTTGGGCCTCGCTTGAGAACCTTCCGGGAAAACTAACGGATGCAGATTACTTCTTCCATGAATGCCTTAAGAAAAAGGTTATCACTGTGCCCGGTCATTTCTTTGATGTTCGTCCTTACCGCAACCGTCCGACAAAAGAACCTTATAGCCATTTGGTTCGCTTCTCCTATGGTCCAAACCGTCGGACGGTTGCGACAGCTTTATCCCGAATGGCGGAAGTGATTCGAGAACATCGTTAGCACTGCATGCTTCCATAAGAACCACTGTTTCACACCGTGCGAACCTTCGAAAAGAAAGGATTCCACGGTGTGAAAGGTTATTGAATATGTCACAAATAACACAACTCCTCAAACAACACCGACGAAACTTGCACACCTATCCTGAGACAGCTTGGACCGAGTTCCAGACGACTTGGTACATCTATCAGCAGTTGATGACTTTGCCGTTCAAGCTACGGCTTGGCAAGGAGATCTTGAACGAAGCTTTCGTTTTGAATCGAGATGAAGAAGAGGTCAAAAGCAGTACGAAACGTGCTTTAAACAATGGCGTTCCCAAAGAGTTCATTCACATTCTTGACGAATTTACCGGCGTAATGGCGACTTTTGAGACTCATAAGTCCGGACCAACGTTCGTTTTGCGTTTTGATATAGATGCTCTTCCGATTCAGGAAACGGAGGACGCTCAGCATTTGCCGAATCTGCTGGGTTTTCGTTCGCGGCATGATAATTGTATGCATGCCTGCGGACACGATTTTCATACGGCAATCGGTTTAGTGCTTGCAAGATGGATTTCCGAACAGCGAGCCAAACTTCGAGGAAGATTATTCTTCTTTTTCAGCCAGCGGAAGAAGGTTCGCGCGGGGCCAGAGCGGTTTCGGCTTCAGGCTTGTTGGATGAGGCCGATTATTTTGCAGCCGCACACGTCGGAATGATGGCTCGTACAGGTGAAGTTGTCATTGATCCTTATGGCTTCCTGTGCGGAACCAAGTTCAATGTTGATTTCAAAGGTCGGGCTGCGCACTGTGCGAGTGAACCCGAAGCAGGGAAAAACGCCCTTGCAGCAGCCTGTTCGGCGTTCATGCTCCTTCAGGGGATTTCAAGAAGCAGTAAAGGAGCGTCTCGGATCAATGTTGGAAAGCTCTCAGGCGGACGCGGCCGAAATATTATTCCGGATCAAGCATACATGGAGATTGATCTCAGAGGAGAAACGACAGAGGTTAATGACTACCTAGTGAAGAGAACTCAAGAAATACTCAAAGGAACAACTCAGTCATTGGATGTTCAACTTTCTATTGAAGATCTTGGGACGGTATATGACATCAAGAATGACCCGGAGCTTGTTGAATATCTCAAAGAGGTTGCAAGTCAATGTCCCCTTGTTAAAGCAGTCACGACTCACTCCGATTTTGGAGGCTCTGAAGATGCCTCGATCATAATTAAGCGTATTCAGCAGCTTTTCGGAAAATGTATTTATTTTGTGATCGGGGCCGATCGAACGGCAGGTCATCATCAGCCGGATTTCGATGCTGATGAGGCCGCTCTTGAGATCGGATTTGAAATGTTTAAGGGCCTGATCCGGAAGGTCAATGGTTGTTAACTGCGGTTAACCATAACGGCATTAATTAAGCCTTGGATCCTTTTGTGGGTTCCAAGGCTTTTTAACTGTCAAATTTTTGAAAATTATCTTTGTTCGGCTGATTCTTTGATAGATATCGGAGCCAAAGCCTGCTGAGGAGAAAGGACATCTCCGATTTCTGATTCGATCTCGTCTTCGAGCTCGTCCAAGAGATTTACGTCTTTGCCTTTTTTACTTAACGTATCGGTTAACTGTTCTTTGTTTAATTCTCCCACCCATCGACCGACGACAACACAGGCAATACCGTTGCCGATCATGTTGGTAATGGACCTTGCTTCGCTCATGAAACGGTCCACGCCGAGGATTAGTGCTAAACCGGCGACGGGGATGTCGCCAACGGCAGAAAGAGTTGCAGCTAACACGATAAATCCGGATCCTGAAACGCCGGCCGCTCCTTTACTAGTTAAAAGGAGAACCGTTAACAGCGTCGCCTGCTGAGTGAAGGTCATTTGGATGTCACAGGCCTGTGCAATAAACACCGCCGCCATCGTAAGGTAAATCGCTGTTCCGTCGAGATTGAACGAATATCCGGTCGGAATTACAAGACCAGTGACGGAACGGCTGACGCCGGCTTTTTGCATTTTGGTAATCATTTGAGGAAGGACAGCTTCGGAAGACGAGGTTCCGAGAACGATGAGAAGTTCCTCTTTAATATAGGCCAGATAGCGAAGAATTGAAAAACCGTTGAAGCGACAAATCGCACCGAGGATGCCCAAAACAAAAAATAAGCAGGTGGCATAAAAAACCAGCATTAGTTTCCCTAACGGTAGCAGAGAGTGTATGCCGTATTTGCCGATTGTAAATGCCATGGCACCAAAAGCCCCGATTGGCGCGACCTTCATGATCCAGTTGATCATGAGGAAAAGGATGTCGGATCCTTTTTTAATAAGTTCGTAGACTGGGTGACGGGAGCCGCCCAAGAACTGGAGGGCAAAGCCGAAAATGATCGAGAAGAACAAGACTTGGAGAATGTCGCCCTGCGCAAAGGCCCCGACAACGGAGGAGGGAATGATATGAAACAGAAAGTCCAAAGTCGACTGAGGCTTTTCGGCTGTTGCATACATCGAGACGGAATTCATATCTAATGTTGCAGGGTCAACATGCATTCCGGCGCCCGGCTGCAGTATATTTACTAGAAAGAGTCCGACAAATAGGGCAAGCGTTGTGACGGCTTCAAAGTAAAGAAGGGCTAAACCTCCGACTTTCCCGACTTTCTTCATGTCTTCCATTCCCGCGATTCCAATGACGACAGTGCAGAAAATCACCGGAGCGATGAGCATTTTAATGAGCTTAATGAAACCGTCCCCGAGCGGTTTCATGGATGCGCCGATATCCGGGAAGAAAAAACCTAAAAGAACACCGATAACAATGGCTGCAAGAACTTGCACGTACAGTACTTTATATAATGGTTTTTTCATTCAGTCACTCCTAATAAATGGGATAAATCCCCGTTAGTTAAGGGTTTCATCTAACAACAAAGGAATGATTTTGCGGTACGGTTTTTACGCTCTTGTGACAAGTATCCCAAAAGAGGTATTCGGTAACAATTTGAATAATTTATAAAATCTGTCTTCTAATGCTTATCTGTCCGTCCAAATAAAAAAATCCGAAGCCTTTTGAGCCTCGGATTGAGATGATTTTTCAGCGAGTGGCTATTCTGTTGCAGGGGAGGCAATCCCCCCGAAGGTCATGGAAGCAACATAAGCGGCTGTGAAGTCTTCAGGCGACATGCCCGGTACGGCAAAACGGAACTGAGTTGTCTGGCCCGGTGCGAGAGCCGGCGTGATACGAGAAACCATTAGAGCGTTTTTATAAGCGTTCGGATCTCCGTTGGCGTCCTTCCCGTACACACGGATATCAAAAGCGATATTGGTATAAGTAATGCTTTGCGGATTGACGACAGTGAGAACAAAATCACTGCCTTTTGCGTTTCCGGAAGGTTTGTCAATGGACATTAGGAATGTTGCACCGTTAACACGGATACTGGATAGCTTTCTTGCGTCCGGCATTAAAACTGCTGTGGACGGCGGAACCAGCATCTCAAGGTAGTCCACTTGCTTTTGGAGTTGAAGTACAGTCTCTCTGAGATCCTGAACTTGCTGAGATAAAGGCACGGATTTAGATTTCGGCGCCGTACCGGCAGCCTGAACCATGGCAGAAGCAGATAGGCCTAAAGCGGCAGCCAAAAGAAAAGGAAGAGTTTTTTTGATCATGCAGACCTCCGTTAATTTTCAGAAAAGCATACAGATTCAAATCTGACCGTGTTCCTTACTGTGCGCATTTAAGGTACATGAAATGGCAGCTCAATATTGATTTTCAAACTCTGTCTGTGAGGAAAAGTTACTAATATAGGACTGTAAGTCTCAGAGCATTCGGAGGAATGAAAAGTGAAGTGGTTCGGAGTGGATTATCGCTATGTGATTGCCGGAGTCGGTGCCGTTTTTATTTTGGCTTATGAATTTGTCGGAACCCAATCCGGAGAAATTCAGCCGGATAAACAGGAAGCTCAAAACTCAAAAGCACTTAGCGTAGAAGCCCTAAACGAAAACCTTGCTTCCGCACTCACAGCGAACTCTGCTTCGCTCGAAGGAGCGAAAGCCTCTGTCTTAGGTCAGGACGAAAAATCCAACATCAACGTGCGTTTAAATTTTTCTGCACGCAAGGGCCCTTCTTTTACAGACGCAGAAAAGAAATACTTCAAAACCTTCCTGCTCGGATTAACTTGTGTTGAAGCGCCGTCCTATTACGACCACAGCATCGGAAACGTAAACTACGAATTTTTAGACAGAGAAGGGACGCGGTTTGACAGTGCGAAGATTCAAACCAAAGCTTGCCTGAATTTCGATAAAAACCTGAATTCAACGTATATCTCCAGAGACCTGCTTCCGGCGATCGGTTCAATCCTGCACGATCAGCCGAAGACGGCTCAGCAGCTCCTTAAAACGCCTTACGCCAAAATTCCTGAAATCGAAAGTAAGGACGGCTACGAAGTCACGCCTCTGGGTGTTTCTGAAGACGGTGTGATCCGCTACCGCATCAAACATACTCAGAATCTTGCCGCTAACTTCTCTCAGGAAGATAAACATCGCTTGGTGACCGGAGGCTTTAACGGTGTTTGTCTGAACCAGCAGTTCAGAGACCGATTCAAAGAAGGATTTCCTGCTTACGAAATCGAACATGTCGATAAAAACAATCAGTTGATTGACAAGGTTTTTGTCTCTGAAGATACGTGTCGAAGCGGTCGACCGGACGGCCGCTGATCATTCTGTTGTTTTGGATCCTTCTGGTGATGGTTTCAGCCTGTAACATATACAGCAGCTAAACCAACAAGATTAAGACTATGGCTTCAAATTCCACATGGGGATCCAGAATCGGATTCATTCTGGCAAGTGCAGGCTCTGCCGTCGGCTTGGGCGCGATTTGGAAATTCCCTTATCTTGCCGGCAATAACGGCGGTTCTGTTTTTCTTCTCTCTTATCTGCTCTTTACCTTTACAGTCGGTGTGGCGATGCTCATCAGCGAGTACGTCATCGGCCGAGAGGGCAGAATGGGTGCGATCGGCTCATTAAAGAAAGTGGTCGGCAAGCACTGGGGCGTGTTCGGCACGGTCGGTGTCGTTACCGCTTTTGCGATTCTTTGCTTTTATTCCTGCGTCGGCGGCTGGTGTATCAAATATTTGATCGACGCGTTCACAGGAACCGGAATTGTCTCTAATGCGGACGAACTCAATAAAAACTTCGGTTCGTTTGTGAGCAACGGCGCCTTAGCGTACTTCTATCAGATCATCTTCTTGCTCGCCAACGCGGTGATTGTTTCATTAGGCGTACAGAAAGGGATCGAACGACTGGCTAAATTCCTAATGCCGGTGCTCTTTATCCTCATGCTCATCTTAATTGTCCGAGGATTAACGCTTCCCGGCGCCGTTAAAGGTCTGGAATATCTCTTTAAACCGAACTGGAGCGGCTTTACCTCGTCTGCGATCTTTAACGCGATGGGATTTACTTTCTTCTCGCTGTCTTTAGGCGCGGCCGTGATGGTAACTTATGCCGGCTATCTCTCCGAGAAAGTCAATCTTTTAACCTCTACGGCTTGGGTTGCATTCCTGGCGATCATGGCTGCTGTGCTCGGCGGCTTAATGGTGATGCCTGCCGTGTTTGCCTTTAATTTGTCTCCGACTGCGGGTCCCGGTCTGACATTCGTGACGATGCCGGCGATTTTCTCGCAGATGCCGTTCGGTGTTTTCTTTGCGATTCTTTTCTATTTCTGCTTGGTTGTGGCGGCGATTACGAGCTCCATGTCCATGCTTGAAGCCGTAGTGGCTTCACTTTTGGACTATACCCGTCTGTCCCGAGCGGCCGTGACTTGGATCACAACGGCTTTGGCTGCGTTCATCGGCCTTTTCTGCACTCTGAGCTTCGGATCCCTGTCCGACTTCAAGATCTTCGGCAAGAACGTGTTTGATTTGCTCGACTTCCTGACGAGCAATGTCGGTATGCCGCTGTCTGAAATTGGCTTCAGCGTGGCAGCGGCTTGGATTGCCTGGAAGGTGACGGCTAAGCAGCTTACCAGTGCCGGTCCCGTGCAGTCTTGGCTGCTCTGGGCAATTCGTATCGTGATCGGTATTCTGTCGCCGCTTCTGATTGTTACCGTGGTACTGACCGGTCTTCTCTGACAACAGCTTATTGAGACCACGAAATCGGCAGGCGAGCTTTTGGCTTTCCCGTCGGTTTGAATTTTCGATGTGTCGATCAGAACGGAACGATTTCTTCTAAGAGCGGCCCGATGCGAGGCAGGTCTTTCCAGCAGGTGGTATATCCGGGACTTAAACGTGCGCGAGACATTTCCCAAGTGTCTTTTCCTAATTTAGAAGCCGCAAAGCAGAGCGTATTTTTACCGTAGCGCGTGTTGATGGAGTCCATCAGTTCACAGATGATTTGCTGCTGTTCTGTCTCCGGCTCTTCAAAAAGATCCTTGGTGACGGCATCTTTCGGAACGACTTCACCGACGTAGACGCCGGTGCGTTTATAGAGGAAGTCTCTGCGGTAACTTTGATTGAGCAGCCGTCGGGCACAGTGAATGATCGTATTGGTGTCCGAGATCGGGTAGGGAAGTCCCACACACGGATAAGCGTGCTGCTGGACGTCCTGCCGGCGGAAAGGATTCGTGTGTAAGACAATACCGACGGTGTGCGCCACCATACCCTCGTGGCGCAAGGTTCTTCCGCATTCCTATGCATGGAAAGTGATGGCGTCAAGCAATTCGTCTTTGTCGCAGATCAAATGACTGAAGCTGCGGCTTCGCAGAATTTGCTGTCTTTTTGGTTTTACAAGTTCCAACGGAATACAAGACGTTCCCTGAAGTTCTCGTACCGTCATAGAAAGCGTAATACCGAACCGATCACGGATGGCTTCTGCATCTGCACAGGCTAAATCCAAGGCGGTACGAATGCCCATCTTGCCGAAATGCTCGGTGTAACGCCTGCCGATGCCTCAAATTTCAGAGACAGGTTCGCAGGCAAGCGCCTTTGCCTGTCTTTGAGGCGTTAAGTCGAGCCAATTGCACACACCTTTAAGCCCGGCGTAGTGTTTGGCCAAATGGTTGCAGTATTTGGCTAAGGTTTTTGTCGGTGCGATACCGACGCATGTGGGGATGCCGACATTCCTAAATACTTTTTCCTTGATCCGAAAACCCAACTGGGTTAGGTCAGCACCTAGACCTTCGTAGCCGCTCATATTGGCAAAGCATTCATTCTTTCTGGAGAAGCGAAGGGTAATGGGATGATATCTCCATGCCCGTTTTCGGCCCTCTTCACACCTATCTCAGTCCTCAGAGGTTAAAGTGAATCGTGAAGTACGAATTGAGGCGAAGGGCCTCAACAAAAACTATGTTTGAGGAGCATCAATGACCAAAGCAGATAAAAAAGACGAAGAAAGGAAAGAACAACTCGAGACCGAAGCTCTGATGGACGCTGAAGTCGAGGCTGCTACCGACTGCGGTCCTGTAAGTCACAAGGCCGAAAAGAAAGACAAGGAAAAAGCTGAACAGGCTGAAACCGAAGCTCTGATGGATGCAGAAGTAGAAGTTGCCACAGACTGCGGATGTGGTTGCGGCCGCAGCAAGAAATAATTGTTCCGAGTCAGCCGATTTTGAAGGTTTCGTCTGAGTGTTGCTCATATATGAGTAGCTTCGGATGAGCGAGTGTTTTTCTCGCACAAAGTCGGGGGCGCGAAAAGAAGAATATTTTTAATTGGAGGATATCGAAATGGTTCAAGTTCCTGAGTTATTTACTCAATACATCAGCTCTTTTTCCGGCTGCATGGGCGGCAACCCTAATGCCCCGATCTGGCTGGTCGTAGATCACAGCGCTCGCTGCCCGCTGCCGATCGATCCGGAAAAAGTCTTTGCAAATCCGGTTACGAATATTGATGCTTTAAAGCGCGCACTGCCGACAACATGCCCGTGCACCGAATCCGTTACTCGTTTGATTAACAGCATTACAGGCAATCCTGAAGCAGAAACTTCTCTTGTTTTCAAACCCAAAGGACAGGAAGACAAACAGCCGATTCTTCTGCTGAGTGCTTCTCCGCTCTGCACCGGAATGATTACAACGAACGCCTGGATGGAAAAACTCGCTGTTACGACGCCTGACGGCGAAGTCACAATGGCTAAGTACACCGGACTGCCTTCTTACCGCGATTTCCTGAACTTCCTCGTTGCTCAGAGAGGTCAGGTTTTCCAGGCTGCAGTCGCTGAAAAGAGCCCGAAGATCATTCTTTGCTCGAACATCCTTCGTGCTAATGATTACTTCAAGCTCTTCGGCGCTGACCGTAAGAACATTGAAGCCAATGACTTCTTCCTCGTTGCTCCGGTCATGAAGAATGACAAAGAAGTTCGTACTTTGGTATTCGTTACAGACATGCTGGGTTTTGGCACCGGCGATATGACACCTGAAAACGAACTCGAACTTCAGCAGGCAGGCAACGAATTCCGTCACTATGCACACGATGCATTCGGTGACGGATGGCTCGGTCAGTTCTCCGGTGAATTGCTGACATTGAAGAAGTAACCTTTCCTTAGAGGTTTAGAACCGGCGTGACGGCTGAGATATTCAGCAGACGCCGGTTTTGTTTTGTTCAAAAATTAAGAAAACGTTGTGGTCCACGGTATATTTCTTTATCTCTGGGATGAAGATACAGAAATACAGCTATGGGATCTTTTTGGATCGTTTTATCGACATTTTTTATCAGCAGCGCCTACGTCTCTATCAAAGCGATGCCGGTGTCGATGGCCTTCTACGAAATCTTCCTTTTGCGATCCATCGTTGTCTTGACAGTGGCGATCTGTCTTGTCGCAGCCACAAAAACTACGCTTAAGACGCATGAACCGGCACTTCAGCTCTCTCGTGCTTTGTGCGGAGTCGGAGCTTTGAGCATCAATATTTTGGTTGCTCGGCATATTCTTCTTTCTACGGCTCAGACGCTCCAATACACGGGGCCATTGTTTCTAGGACTTTGGGTGTTCGGCTGGTACCTGTTCAAAGGCAAAAAGATTCCTTGGATGCTGTTTGTCTTTTTGATAATCGGATTTGCGGGCGTCTTGCTTGTGCTCAGACCTGATGTTGCTGATCAAAACGCTCTTTATGTTGGCCTCGGTCTTTTATCCGGAGCATTGAGTTCGGGTTCAAGTATTTCCTTGAGACTGCTGGGCCTGAAAGGAGAACCGCCAATTAGGACGCTTTTTTGGTTTGCCTTGGCGTGTACCTTATCCGGTGGGGCGGCTACTTTGATGTTTTCAACAGGACTGCGGGCAGAACACGTATTCTCGGTTCCAGTTCTGCTCATGGGGGTCTTCACGGCACTCGGCCAATGGACACAAAACATCGGCTGGAAGAAAGGCAAAACGCTTCTGTGCGCTTCTCTGCAGTTCAGTGCCGTGATCTTCGCAGTAATATTTGGCTATCTGTTCTTTGACGAAGTTCCAGATACGTTCACTTTCTTAGGCATTCTGATCATTGTGGCCGCATCTTTAGGTGCAACCATCTTCAGGCTGAAGTATTACAAAGAAGGCTGAGACACGTGAGAGGTGTAGCAGCCGGAAATACAAAAGGCCTCCGATTCCATATCGGAAGCCTCCAAAAATCATGCGATTTACCGCCGAAGAAACTTCTTCGGTTGGCTAACTTAATGATTAGACGTTCTTTTCCTGACGATATTTAACCAGATCTTCAACCGTAATGATCGGAAGATCGTGTTTCTTTGCGAAAGCCAATGCCTCAGGCAGACGAGCCATCGTACCGTCTTCGTTCATCAATTCGCAAAGAACGCCGCAAGGATTCAGACCGGCAATTCTCATCAAATCGACGGTTGTTTCAGTGTGGCCTCTGCGCTCTAACACGCCGCCGGAGCGAGCACGAAGCGGATAAACGTGGCCGGGACGAAGGAGGTCTTCAGGTTTGCCATTCGGGTTGGCTGCTGCTTTGATCGTAGTGACGCGATCTTTAGCGCTGACGCCGGTAGTGCAGCCGTGAGCAGCTTCAATGGATACCGTAAAAGCAGTACCCTGAGTGTTGGAGTTAGAAGCAACCATCTGAGGAAGTTCTAAGCGTTTGCAGTCTTCGTCACGAAGGCAGACGCAGACGATGCCGGAGCATTCACGGATCATCAGAGCCATTTGCTTTTCTGTCAGATGATCGGAAGAGTAGATTAAGTCGGCTTCGTTTTCGCGGCTTTCGTCGTCAAGAACGACGACGCCTTTGCCTTCTCTTAAACCGGCAAGGGCGTTTTCAACACGGGTGATCGGATCACTACCGAAGTGGTCGAGAGTCAGTTCAGTTTTTGTTTCCTGCATACTGTTCATCAAATTTAGGCGCGGAGACCCCTGCCTTCAGGCAGGGGAGGAAGCACCTC
>OGHH01001967.1_pt1 | contig 12883 bp, 15 predicted proteins | sample 1571471 | NCBI WGS metagenome assembly OGHH01 (sample SAMEA2581936, study PRJEB24529) | metagenome | biome: Human gut stool | place: China | collected 2011
CATCGTGGCCCTGGGCGGCGGCGTTGCCGGCGACCTGGCGGGCTTTCTGGCCGGGACCATCCTGCGGGGCGTCCCCCTGGTCCAGATGCCCACCACCCTGCTGGCCCAGGTGGACAGCAGCGTGGGCGGCAAAACCGGCCTGGACCTGCCGGAGGGGAAAAACCTCATCGGCTGCTTTTACCAGCCCTCCCTGGTGCTGGCAGACACCGATTGCCTGGAGACGCTTCCCCGGCGGCAGCTGTCCTCCGGCATGGCGGAGGTCATCAAGTGCGGCGTTATCGGGGACGAGGAGATCCTCCGCCATCTGGAAACGGCGGCGAAGCCGGAGCTTCCCTGGCTGGTGGAGCGCTGCTGCCGGTATAAGGCGGCGGTGGTGGCCCGGGACGAGCGGGACGGCGGGGACCGCCGCCTGCTGAACTTCGGCCATACCTTCGGCCATGCCTACGAGGCCGCCGGAGGGTACGATAGCTACACCCACGGTGAGGCCGTGGCCGCCGGGATGATGCAGATGCTCCGTTGGCAGGTGTCCCACGGGCTGGGCGGGCAGGAGCTGCTGGACAGGCTCACCTCCCTGCTGGAGCGGTGGGAGCTTCCCGTCCGGCTGCCCTGGGATGGGGCGGCGGACTATCTGGCCCGGGACAAGAAGCGGGCCGGAGATCAGGTTACCATCGCCGTGGCAGAGCGGGCCGGGGCGGGCCGTCTGCTGACGGTACCCCTGGCGTCCCTGCTGGAGGTGGAGTGATGGACCTGCGCCTGTATCCCGCCCCTTTGCGGGGCGCGGTGACGCCGCCGCCCTCCAAAAGCCTGCTGCACCGGCAGCTGATCTGCCTGGCCCAGGCGGGGGAGTTCCCCTGCCCCCCGGACCCCGCCGACGACGTTCTGGCCACGGTCCGGGGCCTGTGGGCCCTGTATCACCAACCGGAGCCGGTCATCGACTGCGGGGCCAGCGGCAGCACCCTGCGGTTTCTTCTGCCCCTGGCCATGGCCCGGGGCCAGGTAGGGACCCGGTTCACCGGCACCCGGCGGCTGCTGGCCCGTCCCCTGCCCAGGGACTGGGGCCTTGCGCCCACGGAAAACGGTCTGCGGGTCACCCGCCCCCTTTCCCCGGGCCGCATCCCGGTGGACGGAAGCCGGACCTCCCAGCTGATCTCCGGCCTGCTGATGGCCCTGCCGGGCCTGGCGGCGGACTCGGAGCTGGTTCTGACCGGCCCCCTGGCCTCCCAGCCGTATGTGGATCTGACCCTGGCGGTGCTGGAGCGGTGCGGCATTGTCATCGAGGAAAGGCCCGGCGGCTTTCTTATCCCCGGCGGGCAAAGGTTCCGCCCGGTTCCCATGGAGCCGGAGCCGGACTGGTCCGCCGCCGCCTTCTGGCTGGCAATCGCCGCCCTGGGCTGTCCCGTGGAGGTCACGGGGCTGCGCCGGGACTCCCTGCAGGGAGACCGGGCCGCCGGGGCGCTGTGCCGGTGTCTGCCGGGCACTGTGGACCTGACGGATATCCCGGACCTGCTGCCGCCGCTGGCGTTGGCGGCGGCCCTGCAGCCGGGAAAATGCACCCGCTTCACCGGGGCCGCCCGGCTGCGGGACAAGGAGAGCGACCGCCTGGCCTCCGTGTCGGCGGCGCTGACGGCCCTGGGGGGCCGCGTCCGGCAGGAGCCGGAGGGTCTCACCGTATGGGGCACGGACCGTCTCACCGGCGGCGAGGCCCACAGCTGCGGCGACCATCGTATTGCCATGCTGTGCGCCTGCGCCGCGCCCTTCTGCACCGGCCCGGTGCTGCTGCGCGACGCCGGGTGCACCGATAAATCCTACCCCGGCTTCTGGGCGGATTACCGCCGCCTGGGGGGACAAACGGAGGAAGTATAAATGCTGGATTACACCATTTTCGGCGAATCCCACGGCCCCGCCGTGGGGGTGCTGGTCACCGGCGCGGCCCCGGGCCTGCCGGTGGACCGGGAGATCATCGCCCGGGAGCTTCAGCGCCGGGCCCCCGGCGGGCCTCTGGCCACCGCCCGGCATGAGCCGGACCGGCTCCATATTCTCAGCGGCGTCTATCAGGGCTTCACCACCGGCGACCCCATCTGCCTGGTTCTGGAAAACCGGGACACCCGGTCCGGGGACTATGAGGCCCTGCGGAATAAGCCCCGGCCCGGCCACGCCGATTACGCCGCCTGGGTGCGCAGCGGGGGGCACAACGATCCCCGGGGCGGCGGGCCCTATTCCGGCCGGTTGACGGCCCCTCTGGTGGCGGCAGGCGCCATGGTGAAGGCCTGGCTGAAAGAACAGGATATTGAGCTGAAAGCGCAAGTTATTGATGAAAACGCCCTCCGGCAGCAGGCGGCAGAAGCCAAGGCCGACGGGGACTCCGTAGGCGGGGAGATTGCCTGCACCGTCACGGGGCTTCCGGCGGGGCTGGGCGGTCCCGGCTGGCGGGAGGCGGTGGAGTCGGAGCTGGCCCGGCACCTGTTCGCCATTCCGGCGGTGAAGGCCCTGGGCTTCGGCGACGGCGCGGCCCTGGCCCATATGCGGGGCAGCCGGGCCAACGACCCCCTGCGCACCGACGGTACCCGCGTCCGCACCGTCACCAATCACAACGGCGGCATCAACGGCGGCGTCACCAACGGTATGCCCCTGACCTTTACCGTCACCTTCAAGCCCACCCCCTCCATCGCCCTGCCCCAGGATACGGTGGATCTGTCCCGGATGGAAAACTGCACCGTGGCCGTTACCGGCCGCCACGACCCCTGCATCGCCCTGCGGGCGGCCCCCATTGTGGAGGCGGCGGCGGCCCTGGCCCTGTGGCGGGTGCTGGATCCCCGGGGCGGCGATTTGAAATCCCTGCGGCTGCATCTGGACGACGTGGACCGGCAGCTGGTGGGACTGCTGGTCCGGCGGCAGGAGCTGTCCCGGGACATCGGGGCCTATAAGGCGGCCCACGGCCTGCCGGTGCGGGACCCGGAGCGGGAGGCCCAGGTGCTGCGCAGCCGGGGCGACCTGGCCCCGGAGCACCGGGCGGAGGTGGAGCGCCTATATGAGACGCTGATGGCCCTGAGCCGGGAGCAGCAGTCGTGAGGAACCTGATTTTTGTGGGCCTGCCCGGTAGCGGCAAGAGCACCGTGGGGCGGCTGTGCGCCAAGGCCTTGAACCTGCCCTTTGTGGACGCGGACAAGTTCCTGGAGCAGAGGGAGGGCCGTTCCGTCGCCGATATCTTCGCATCAAGCGGCGAGGGGTATTTCCGGGACCTGGAGTCCCGGGTTCTGGCGGAGCTGTGCCGCCGGGAGGGCATCGTCCTGGCCACCGGCGGCGGCGCGGTGCTGCGGCGGGAGAACCGGAGGCTGCTGCGGGACGGGGGCCTGGTCATCTTCCTGGACCGGTCCCCCTGGGCCATCCGCCGCACCCTGCGGCGGCAGGGCCGTCCCCTGCTGACGGATGACGGGGCCATTTTCCGCCTGGCCCGGCAGCGGCGGGACCTGTACCGGGCCACCGCCCACCATTCCGTCAACAAACCCACAGCCCACCAGGCGGCGGAGGAAGCCGTCCGCCTGTGGAGAGAGGAGCAGACATGAAAATACTCGTTCTCAACGGCCCCAATCTGAACCTGCTGGGAAAACGGGAGCCGGGCATCTACGGTACCGGCAGCTACGACGACCTGTGCATGGAGCTTGTGGCCTATGCCGCCGCCCGGGACATCCGGGTGGACATCCGCCAGAGCAACCACGAGGGGGTGCTCATTGACGAAATACAGGCCGCTGACGGGGTGTATGACGGTATCGTCATCAATCCCGGGGCCTATACCCACTACAGCTACGCCATCTATGACGCCCTGCTGGCCGTCAGCGTCCCGGCGATAGAGGTCCACCTCAGCAACATCAACCGGCGGGAGTCCTTCCGCCGGGTCTCCGTCACCGCTCCGGCCTGCGTGGCCCAGATCGTGGGCCATGGCTTCCTGGGCTATATGGAGGCCATGGACCTGCTGACAGGAGGCGGCCCCCTGGCATGAGGCTCTGCGTCATCGGCGACCCGGTGGGGCACAGCCTGTCCCCCCTGCTGCACCGGCGGATGCTGGACCGGGCGGGATTGACGGGCAGCTATGAGACCGTCACCGTGACCCCGGACACCCTGCCGGAGTTCCTGGCGGCGGCCCGGGCCGGGGCCTGGGACGGCTGCAACGTCACCATGCCGCTGAAGCAGGCGATCCTGCCCCTGCTGGATGAGCTGGACCCGGCAGCCGCCGCCTGCAGGGCGGTGAACACCGTGTGCTTCCGCCGGGGCCTGGCCGTGGGGTACAACACCGACGCACCGGGCATCCGGGCGGGGCTTCTGGCCCACGGCGCGGACCCCCGGGCGGGGCAGGTACTGATCATCGGCAACGGCGGGGCGGCCCGGGCGGCCCGCTTCGCCCTGGGGGACTGCCGCCTGCTGACGGCGGCCCGGCACGGCGGGGACATCCCCCTGGACCGGCTGCCCCAGGCGGCCCGGGGCAGCCTTGTGGTCATCAACGCCACCCCCCTGGGGATGGAGGGCTTTCCGCCCTTTGCCAGCCTCTCCTTTCTGGACGCGCTGCCCCCGGGCGCGGCGGTGTTCGACCTGGTGTACCACCCCCGGCAGACGGCTCTGCTGGCGGCGGCCCGGGACCGGGGCCTCACGGCCATCGGCGGCATGGAGCTGCTGGTGCAGCAGGCCATCCTGGCCTTTTCCCGCTTCACCGGCACGGCCCTGGACCGGGAGGCCGTCCGCCGGGACCTGCTGGCGATGGTGGGGGAGAAATAAAAAATACACGCCGCAATCCACAAGAGATTGCGGCGTGTTTGCGTGCGTGTAAGCACAGGCCTGCGGGGCCGTGGGGGCCGAGTTATAACCTGCACCGATTCAGCAGGTGGGTTGTCTCCAGCTTGCTTCGTAGCTTCCAACTTCCAGCCGCAGACGGCAGCCGGGAGGCCTGCTGTTCACATACTGATCCGACATCCCCTATAACAAAATGTGAGGATAAAAAAGACCCGTCACACCTCGCAGGGAGCCGTCTTCCGACGACACCCATAGTATAGCAGACCCGGCGGGAAAATAAAAGGGGAAACTTGCGGATTCCCCCTGGAATTTTCCGGAAGCGGCCCCCGCCTTTCGGCATTTTCACGAAAGGGCTTTCGGTTTGCTAAAATCGTTTCCGGCATGGAAAAGGCGCTCCATTGGAGCGCCTTTTGTGTTCCATATGCCGGATGCAGCATCCATAAACCGGAAACCGGTCAGGAATTTTCGTCATCCTCGTCCATCAGCTGCTCCATAAACAGGTCATACACCCGCTGCAGCTCCTCGTCGCTGTCCAGGGTGGTCAGCAGCTCCTCGCCGTTTTCCGTCACGGACTTCAGGATCACCAGGCCGAAATCCTCGGCGGCTGCCTCGTCGGTCTCGTCGTCCACCGTGGGGAAGAAGGCCATATAGGTCTGGCCGTTGTCCTCCAGGGCGTCCACATATTCCAGCTCGATGTCGTTGCCGTCCTCATCGGTCAGGGTGATGAAATTGGGGCCGAATTCTTCGCTCATTTCCGTTTACCTCCTGTTGCAGTTGCCTGTATCATACCCGATTCCGCCGGAAAAAGCAAGTGATTCTTATTTTTCCCGCAGCATCCGCAGCACCCGCCGGGGTGTGGGGGGATTGCCCTTATACAGGGACATCAGCCGGTATACCCGGCCCGCCAGGGCCGTCAGCACCCCGGCGCACACCACCACCAGCGCCAGGGACACCAGGCCCCCCAGCAGGGAGGTCTGCCCCAGCAGCACCCGGCTGGGCGTCACCAGAATGGCGGTGAAGGGGACATAGTCCAGCCACCGGGCCGAGGAGGTCATGCCGTCCATGCCCCCGGCGAACATGCAGCAGAAGAAGCTGGCCACCAGCACCAGGGAAAACAGCACGTTGGTGCTGGACAGGTCCTCGGCCTTTCCGGCCATGGACCCGCCGATGGCGGACAGACTGCAATACAGCAGGAAGCCCGCCAGCAGCAGTCCCGCCGCCTCCAGCATGGCGGGAACGCTGAACAGACCCGTCAGCCGTCCCACGCTCTTGAGCACCTCCAGCAGCGGCAGGGTCACCCCCGTCTGCCGGACCACGGCTCCGCCGATGGCAAAGCCACCTGCCAGACCCGCCGCCCATACGGCCAGCTGCAGAAGTCCCGCCAGGGCTGTGGCCAGCACCTTGCCCAGCACCATGGCCCCCGGCTCCACGGACACCAGGAACAGGTCCATGAGCTTGGAGGTTTTTTCCAGGATCACGCTGGCCGCCGTGCTCTGACCGTACAGCAGCACCAGGAAATACAGCAGCATCAGCGACGCAAACGGCAGCAGCATGGACAGCAGGCCCATGGCCTCCCCTTCCCCGGTCTGCCCGCCGGTGACGGTGACCTCCACCGGTGCCGTCAGAAGGGCCCTCTGCTCCGGCGTCAGCTCCGCCCGGTCCAGGGCCTCCTGGGTATAGCCCTCCTCCATCACCGGATTCTGCTCCGGGGCGGCGTTTTTCTGGTGCTGGGCCGCCACAGTCAGGGAGAGGATGGGGATCAGCAGGCACGCCAGGGCCACCGCGATGGTGGCCGTGCGCCAGCCCCTCTGCCGCAGCTGCTGGGTCAGGGTGAAGGAAAACACCCGTCCCAGTCCCTTGTATCGTTTCATCGGACCGCACCTCCCTTGGCCATGGACATCAGCTCACGCAGCTTCACCCGGCTGCCCCGGTGCACGATGAGTCCCGCATATACCCGGGACGCCAGGGTCAGCAAACCCCAGATCACCGCCGCCTGGATCGCCCAGGACGCCAGCACCAGCCAGAAGGACACATTGCCCCCGGCAAACTGCACCGGGGCGCAGAAAATACTCACAACGGGGCACAGGGTGGAAAACACCGCCACCGGCCCGGAGGGCACGGCCCCCACCACGAAGGAGGCCAGATACCCCGCCATGGTCAGCAGCATCACAGGCCCCGTGGCCTCGCCTGCCTCCTCCATGCCGGAGCAGCAGGCCCCGGCCACGCCGCCGATCAGGGACATGGTCAGATACCCCAGCCCCAGGGACACCAGCAGCACCAGCAGCACCCCCGCCGCCTGCCACAGGTCCTCCTGCACCCGGGGCACAGCCGCCAGCAGGCCGGACAGCTGCTTCTGCAGCACGCCGGAGCCCATCAGCCCCGCCGTCAGCCCGCAGGACACCCCGAAGCCCGCCAGCATGGCCAGCAGCCACCCGAAGGTGAAGGCCATCACCGCCAGGATCTTCCCCGCCAGCAGGGCCATGGGCTTCACGCTGACCAGCAGCAGCTCCACCAGCCGGGAGTCCTTCTCCTCCACCACGGCCCGGATCACATAGGACGCGCTCATCAGGCACAGGATCATGGCCAGGATGGAATAGCCGTACTGGACCCAGAAGCCCTCCTCATGGGAGTCCTCCTCCCCGGTGGACGCCGTCAGGGCCTCCAGCTGCCGGGACGACAGGCCCGCCGCCCGAAGGCAGGCGTCCCGGACGGCCTGCCGGGCCGTCTCCGCCAGCTGGGACAGCTCCCCGGCGTCGGCGGTTTCGCTGCCGTTCACCGCCACCTGATAGCCGGTCTCATCGCCGGTGATTGTCACCACAGCGTCCGGCTCACCGGCGTCGGCGGAAAAGTCCGTGTCCGCCCAATAGGCGTCGCCGGAGAAGTCCAGGACCAGATCCGTGCGGTTATCCACCCGCACCGACGCCAGACCCGCGGTGTCCGATGTCTCCGGCGTCTCGCCGCCCAGAAGGGCCGTCAGCGGCATACTCACCGCCGCCAGCAGCACCATGATGATCAGCGTCACCCGGTTTGCCCTGCTTTTCAGCAGCTGCGACAGGGTAAAGCGGTACACCTGACCCGTGCCGGACAGGTCACGCATCGGACTCACCCCCCACGGTTTCCACGAAAATCTCATGAAGGGACGGCTCCCGCAGGTTGAACAGCACCACCGTGACCCCGGCCCGGGTCAGCCGGGCCAGCAGGTCGTTGGCCTGCTCCTGGCCGGTGACCTTCAGCTGATACTCAAACTCCTTCCGGGTCACGATCTGCGCCCCGCTTTCGGCGATGTACGGCCCGGCGTCCTCCTCGGTTTTCAGCTGTAAATGCACCCGGCCGTAGCCCTTCTTGATGTCGTTCAGGTGCCCCTGCAGAACCGTTCTGGACCGGTCCAGAATGGTCAGATCCGTGCAGAACTCCTCCACCGTGGCCATCTGATGGCTGGACATGATCAGGTATTTCCCGGCTTCGATCTCCTCCCGGATGATTCCCTTGAACAGGTCCGTGTTGATGGGGTCCAGGCCGGACAGGGGCTCATCCAGGATCAGCAGCTCCGGGTCCGACAGCAGGGCTGCCATCAGCTGGATTTTCTGCTGATTGCCCTTGGACAGCTGGTCCGGCCGCTTGGGCTTCTCCCGCTGGGCGGAGCCGCCCAGAAGCCCCCGCCGTCCCGTCTGCGCCGGGGCGCTGGGATAGAGATACTCCTCCACCTCCAGCCGCTGTGCCCAGTACCGAATGCGCCGCCTGGCCTCCGCCCGGGGTACGTCCCGCAGGGACGCGAAATACAGCAGCTGATCCATCAGCGCATACTTGGGGTACAGGCCCCGCTCCTCCGCCAGATATCCCACGTTGCAGCGGCTGATATCCAGCGGTTCCCCGTTCCACAGCACCTCTCCCCCGTCCCGGGACAGCATATTCAGCATCATGCGGATGCTGGTGGTTTTTCCCGCGCCGTTGGTGCCCAGCAGGGCATACACCCCCGGCCCGGGCATCCCGAAGGACAGCCGGTCCACCACCGTCCTGTCCCCGTATCGCTTGGTCAGGTCCTTTACCGTCAGGCTCATGTTTCTTCCTCCTCCCAGAATAACTGGTCCAATGTCTTATCCAGCGCCCGGCAGATGGCGATGCACAGGTGGATGGTGGGGTTATAGTCCCCTTTTTCGATGGCGTTGATGGTCTGCCGGGACACGGACACCATGTCCGCCAGCTGCTGCTGGCTCAGGTCCTTGGCGGCCCGGGCCGATTTCAGGCGCAGATTCTTCATGCCTCCGCGTCCTCCTGCTCCTCCCGCTTCTGGCGGCGCAGACGGACCAGCATGCACACGAACATCACCCCGAACAGCACCCCGCAGGCCGGGGACAGCGCGTTCCAGGTCAGCAGTCCGTCCTCCACCAGGTCCCCGCTGCGCAGCTGCAGGAGGAAGTTGGGGATCTGGCACAGCACCACCGCGCCGAACAGCCACAGATAGGTCCGGGGATTCTGGGCCACGGCGAAATATGCGTCCTTCCGGACACAGGCCACGATGAACACCCCGATGGACAGAAAGATCAGCATCCACGCCGACACCCCGGGCTTGGCCCAGGGGCCCCAGATGGCCTCCACCCCGGTGTTGACGGCCAGGCTGAGCATCAGCGTCAGAAACGCCCAGCGATAGGCCACCCCCCGGGCGGCCATCTGCCGCTCGTCATATTCCGGCTTGGGCCGGCCCTGCTTCTTCCGCACCGCCGTCAGTATCGCCGTGACCACCGCCACGGCCATGATCCCCGCCAGAATGCCCGCCAGATAAGGTTCCGTATCCATCGCTCCCTTCTCATTTCTGCCCCAGCATATCACCCGCCCGACAGTTTGTCAAGTATATTTTACAAAAGTTTTACTTTAGCTGTCACCCAAGCAGGCCGCCCTTTTCTCCTCGACAAAGGCGGCCCGGCCGGGTATAATGGTTCTATCCCACCAAGGAGGACCACGGATATGAAGAAAAAGCGCCTGTTTCTGATCCCCCTGTGCCTGTTGCTGCTGGCTGCGGCCTGGTTCCTGCTGCGAAGCCGCATTCCCCAGCGGTGGTACACCGCCGATGAGCTGGGCATCCCCCAGCTGCAAAGCCCCCTGGACGCCGACGGCGACGGCGTGGACGACTGGACGGACATGGTCCTGGGCGCCCGGGCCTATATCGGCACCCACCCCCACTATAAGAGCAAATACTACGCCGGCGGCTATCCCGACGACGGCCTGGGGGTGTGCACCGACGTGATCTGGCAGGCCTTCCGGGCGGCGGGCTATTCCCTGAAGGACCTGGTGGACCGGGACATCGCCGACCATCCCGCCTGCTATCCCAACATCGAGACCCCTGACGGCAACATCGACTTCCGCCGGGTCAGCAATCTGGATACCTTCTTCCGCCGCCACGCCCAGGTGCTGACCTGTGAGCTGGACGATCCCGCCCAGTGGCAGCCCGGGGACATTGTGATCTTCGGCGACCGGGACCACATCGGTATCTGCTCCGACCGCCGGAACCGGCAGGGGATCCCCTTCCTCATCCACCACGGAAACCCCATCGACGAGGCCGTGGAGCGCAATGACATGGGCAAATACGTCATTACCGGCCATTTCCGCTGGATGGGATAAGGTTTTTTATAAAAAACGCCGCCTTTCCGTCACAAACCGCAAAATTTATCTTGCAATTCCCGGCGCACTGTGGTATTATATTTCAGCATTCCGCACAGGGGCGGACTTTCGGTCGGTGCCGCAAGGTTGGCCGGGGGGAGGAAGCTCCTGGAGGCAACAAACTAAAAATCAAAGGAGAAATGAAACCATGGCTAACCAGAACGTCGTATCCATGAAGGCCCTGCTGGAGGCCGGTGTCCACTTCGGTCACCAGACCCGCCGCTGGAACCCCAAGATGGCCCCCTACATTTACACCGAGCGCAACGGCATCTATATCATCGATCTGCAGAAGACCGTGAAGAAGCTGGAGGAGGCCTATAACTTCGTGCGTCAGCTGTCCGAGAGCGGCCAGTCCCTGCTGTTCGTGGGCACCAAGAAGCAGGCTCAGGAGGCCATCAAGGAAGAGGCTCTGCGCTGCAATATGTACTATGTCAACGCCCGCTGGCTGGGCGGCATGATGACCAACTTCAAGACCATGCGCACCCGTATCGACCGCCTGAACCAGCTCAAGACCATGCAGGCCGACGGCACCTTCGATATGCTGCCCAAGAAGGAAGTCATCAAGCACCTGGGCGAGATCGAGAAGCTGGAGAAGTACCTGGGCGGCGTGAAGGAAATGAAGAAGTTGCCCGGCGCCCTGTTCATCGTGGACACCCGCAAGGAGCGCAACGCCATCGCCGAGGCGCACAAGCTCGGCATCCCCGTCGTTGCCATCGCCGATACCAACTGCGATCCCGACGAGATCGACTATCCCATCCCCGGCAACGATGACGCCATCCGCGCCATCCGCCTGATCTCCTCCATTATGGCCAACGCCATGATCGAAGGCCGCCAGGGCGAGCAGACCGAGGAAGCCGCTCAGGAGACCGCTGAGTAAGCGTATATTTTCCGGCTGTATCACCGCGTAACCACGGGGCAGGGTGTATGCCCTGCCCTTTTTACTGTATTATTATGAAATTGGAGGAACTAAGAATGTCTTTTACTGCTGCTGATGTGAAGACCCTGCGCGAGATGACCAGCGTGGGCATGATGGACTGCAAGAAGGCCCTGACCGAGTGCGACGGCGACATGGACAAGGCCGTTGAGTATCTGCGGGAGAAGGGCCTGGCCAAGGCTGCCAAGAAGGCCGGCCGCATCGCCGCCGAGGGTATGTCCTATGCCCTGGTGGAGAACGGCGTGGGCGCCCTGGTGGAAGTCAACTGCGAGACCGACTTCTGCGCCAAGAGCGACCTGTTCGTCGCCTTCGTCAAGGACATCGCCAAGGCCGTTCTGGATAACGACCCCGCCGATGTGGACGCCCTGATGAACTGCAAGTATCCCGGCACCGAGCTGACCGTGTCCGAGACCATGCCCGAGAAGGTCATGTCCATCGGCGAGAACCTGCAGATCCGCCGCTTCGTCCGCTTTGCCGAGAACACCAGCGTGGGCTATGTCCATGCCGGCGGCAAGATCGGCGTTCTGGTGAACCTGGCCGTGGAGGGCGTGGACGCCTCCGAGATCGGCAAGAACGTCGCCATGCAGATCGCCGCTCTGAATCCCCGTTTCTGGGACAAGTCTCAGGTTTCTCAGGACGTGCTGGACGAGGAAAAGAAGATCATGATGGTCCAGATGGAGAATGATCCCAAGATGGCCAGCAAGCCCGAGCAGGTACGCGAGAAGATCGTCATGGGCAAGATGAACAAGTTCTACTCCGAGAACTGCCTGCTGCAGCAGGAGTTTGTCCGCGGCGATGTGTTCACCGGCACTGTCGAGCAGTATATCGCTGACGCTGCCAAGAAGCTGGGCGGCAAGATCACCTTCGTGGACGCCATCCGCTTTGAGAAGGGCGAAGGCATCGAGAAGAAGCAGGAGAACTTCGCTGAGGAGATCGCCAAGATGGTCAAGGGCTAAGCCCAACACCGAATATCGTCTGAAAAAGGACAGCCGCATTGCGGCTGTCCTTTTTGCTTCGATCACGATGACGGCAGAAATCAAGATCCGTCAGAGAAACCGCCTCCGTGTTTGGCAGAGCCAAACATGGGGACGGTTTCGTAGTTTTGCCCGTGTTGGATCGGTCTTTTGAGCGGGGAGCGGCAAGCATGGTCAGTTTTCCAGCTCTGCCGGGGTCTTGGGATAGTCGGCAAAGCTGCCGTCCTCGCTGGGGGTCACCAGATAATACCGCAGCAGCTTAGCCCAGCCGGTTTCTTCTGCCGTCAGGGTGTTGGCACTGATGGCAGCGTCCAGAGACTTGGCGGCGGTCCGCTCCTTTTCTGGGAACAATTCGCCGTCAAAGACGGCCCCTGTGATAGCAGACCATCTGGTTTCATCGTTCATCACTCCGGGATAGGCCAGCATTTTTGCGTAAGTAACTGGATCATAGAAAAGGGCGTTGCAGAGAATTTCATCATAGCTTTCTCAATAGGCTCAATCCAATCCCTTCGCGGTACAGCCCCATTGAATGCGAAGT
>OGHH01001970.1_pt1 | contig 12860 bp, 18 predicted proteins | sample 1571471 | NCBI WGS metagenome assembly OGHH01 (sample SAMEA2581936, study PRJEB24529) | metagenome | biome: Human gut stool | place: China | collected 2011
TGAAACCATACCTCTTACAGAATGCCACAAGAGAGAAACAATGTCAATAAATAATACAGAGAGACTTTATTTTTGGCTAAATCTCTTTACTCTATCGGCGGGTGCTTTGAAACAAAAAAGTAAAGGCATAAAAACGTTTTACCGACTTAAAACCATAAAAAAATTGTTAAATCTGTGTTTTTTTCCTGTTGTTATACGGCAATATTGGTGTATATTCGTCGCAGTTAATAATTTAAATGGAGAAAAATATGTTTATCAGTGAAGCTATGGCACAGGCTGCCGACGCAGCAGCGGCGACTTCGCAGGGAACCCTGACCGGAACCTTGATTCAGCTCGGGCTTATTTTCGTTATTTTTTATGTTATTTTAATCCGTCCGCAGCAGAAGCGGATGAAAGAACATGACAATCTGCTGGCCTCGATTAAGAAAGGCGACCGGATTATTACCGGCGGCGGCATTTACGGCACGGTTGTCAAAGCAGACGAAAGCCCGGAACTGGTCGTTGAAATCGCCGAAGGCGTCAACATCACTGTCAACCGCCTGACGGTTCGCGACGTGGTTAATCCGCAGAGCACCGCTCCGGCCAACTCCAACAAAAAATCCAAAGTAAAATCAAAATCCAAAAAATAAGCAAGGGATTGAATATGTATAAATTATCTCGTTCAAGGATTTTTATAATCCTGGCAATTTGCGTTTTGGGACTGTTTTTTGCCATTCCCAATATGCTGAGCGACACGTCAAAATTGCCGAAGTGGTGGCAGCCGGTTAACCTCGGTCTGGATTTGCAGGGCGGTTCCAACCTGTTGCTGGAAGTTAAAATGGACGATGTTCTGAAAGAGCGGATGTCTTCAATTGAAGATTCCGCCCGTCAGGTTCTGCGCGAGAGCAAAATCCGTTATCAAAATCTGAAAGCAGGCAGCGACGCGGTCAGAGTTAAAATTGAGAATCCGAATTCCCGCACTCAGGCGGTCAGCAAATTCCGCAAGATGGACGACGGATTAGACGTCAGCGAAGGTGATGACGGCGAAATCGTCATTCGTTATACCGACGTGGCTCTGAACCAGATGAAAGCCAAAGTGGTTGACCAATCCATCGAAATCGTCCGCCGCCGTATTGACGAGCTGGGCACGAAGGAGCCGGTAATTCAGCGGCAGGGCAGCGACCGCATTGTCGTTCAGCTGCCGGGGTTGCAGAATCCGGAATATGTCAAAACGCTGCTCGGCAAAACGGCTAAAATGTCTTTTCACATGGTTGACAGCCGTTCGACCGCAGCCGATGCCCGCCGCGGCAAGCTGAGCTCAGCCTCGCGTCTGGTCAACGGTTCGGAAGGCGAAACCTATGTTATCAGCCGCAAACCTGTTGTCGGCGGTGAAAACCTGATTGACGCCCAGCCGTCTTTCCAAGACGGCGAGCCGGTGGTCAGCTTCAAGTTTAACAGCCTCGGCGGCAAGAAATTCGGCGAAGCGACCAAAAACAACATCGGCGAACGTCTGGCGATTGTTTTGGATAACGAGGTTATTTCAGCTCCGGTTATTCAGAGCGCCATTCTCGGCGGCAGCGGCATTATCAGCGGCAACTTTACGGTAAAATCTGCCAGCGATCTGGCTTTGCTGCTGCGCTCAGGCGCCCTGCCCGCTCCGTTGGAAGTTTTGGAAGAGCGCACCGTCGGTGCCGGACTGGGTGCCGACTCTATCCGCGAAGGTATTTTTGCCTCGGTGGTCGGCCTGATTGCCGTGGTGGCGTTTATGATTGCCGCTTACGGTCTGTTCGGCATTTTTACGACGATCACGGTATTCATTAACCTGTTCCTGATGCTGGGCATTTTGAGCATGATCGGAGCAACGCTGACCCTTCCGGGCATTGCCGGTATTATTCTGACTATCGGCATGGCGGTTGATGCCAACGTACTCATTTTTGAAAGAATGCGGGAAGAAGTTAAACACGGGCGTTCGACCAAAGACGCGGCTGAAGCCGGCTTTACCGAAGCCTGGGCAACGATTTTGGACTCCAACCTGACAACGCTGGTTGCCGCAATCGTTCTGTTTTATTTCGGTTCCGGCCCGGTTCGCGGTTTTGCCGTTACGCTGGCTATCGGTATTGCAACCTCCATGTTTACGTCGGTAACGGTCACCCGGCTGATTATCGCTTCGTGGATTGCCAAATACAAACCGACCAAACTGCCTATTTAATATGTTAAGGAATAAAAAATGAGAATTTTCAGTTGGGTAACCAAAGACACCAATATCAATTTTATGGGAATGCGTAAGCCCGCTTATGTTTTCTCCTCATTACTGGTGGTTTTATCCGTCATCTGCATTGCCGTTAAGGGGTTTAATTACGGCATTGACTTTTCCGGCGGTATTTTGATGGAAGTCGGCAGCAGCCGTCCGGTTAATCTGGAAGACATTCGCGCCAAGGTTAATCAGGTTGACCTTGACGACGTTAACCTGCAGACCGTCGGCGAAACCGGCACCGAATTTATGATTCGGGCACAGGCCAAAGAGCTTAGCGAAAAAGAGCAGATGGCTGCGGTTAACAAAATCAAACAAGTTCTGGGAACAGACGAGTTTGAGTTTCGCCGGGTCGAGCTGGTCGGACCGCAAGTCGGCGACGAATTAAAGAAAGCCGGCGTTATCGCTTCCGTTATTGCGATTTTGGCGATTTCACTGTATATCTGGTTCCGCTTTGAATGGCAGTTTGCTCTGGGCGCTTTGGCCGGTCTGGTTCATGACGTGCTGGTTACTTCGGGCCTGCTGTCGCTGTTTGACATGGATTTCAGCCTGACGACGGTTGCCGCCATTTTGACTTTGGCCGGTTATTCGGTCAATGACAAAGTGGTTACTTATGACCGTATCCGGGAGAATCTGCGCAAATTCAAAAAAATGCCGCAGCTTGAACTGCTGAACAAAAGCATCAATGACATCTTCTCGCGGACGATTTTGACCGGTTTGACCACATTTCTGGCCGCTTTGGCTCTGTTTGCCTTCGGCGGCGACACGCTGCGCAGCTTTTCCTTTACGATTGTTGCCGGTGTTGTGGTCGGAACCTATTCTTCCATTTATGTTTCCGCCGTTTTGCTTAACCTGTTTGACCTGCGGGCAACCCAGGAAGCCAAAGAGCAGGTTATCAATCCGTTCGGCAACGTTGATTAAGGGAAGATATCTTTACGCTGAAAAAAGGAGTTCAATTTTGAACTCCTTTTTTTGATGCTGTCTAAGTCAAAATACTGTTGCGGTCAACTTTCAGCCGGCGCCATTCCTCCAAGGCCGCCGCGTCGCTCTCGGCGCAGAATTCCAAATCTATCTTGATTTTACAGTCATAAAAGCTCGCCAGATAACTCAGCATTCCCCAGTGAATATAGGCCCTTCCGCTTTCAACATGGTCAAAATAATGCGGAGAAACATTGGTCTTCATCGCCAGTTCCTCCAGCGTAACCCCGTACATCATCCGCCGCTCATAGAGCTGCCGTCCCAGGCGGGTAAAGGTTTCATGATTGTTTTTTTTAACTTGTTTTCTTGTCAACATATTTCAACTCCGTTTTGTCTTAATATCTCTGCAAACTTCAACGAAAGTCAGGCAAAGATAATTTAGTTAAAACAAAACCCACCTTTGAAACTAAAGGTGGGGGAGTTCGAAACTGCTTCAAGAACAGTCCGGATTATTCGACCGTATAGGCTTATATCTCCGGCTCCCCTCGATAAGGAGTCGTTCTTTTCTTGAAGAGGAGTTTCGACACTCCGCAGTTCATCTCTGAACTGCGGAAACCATTCTAAAGGTTAAAAGTTAAATTGCAATTAAAATGTTCAGAAACCGGGCGGCAAAGCGGCATTAATCTCTTATTAACCGTTCGGCGCTATTCTGAAAACGAAATACAAAGTTTTTTTATTCCGCGCCCGACACTGGGGCTTGCAAATTAAAAAAACTTATGCTACATAAACGTTACGGAATAAAAATGGATGTTATGTCATGATTATTGATGGTAACAATAAAAAGCAGAGAAGTATTTTAACCAATAAATGCTTCTATCAAACGACCGCACGGATTATGCGCGACTTTGAAGAGAAAGGCTATGCCAATTCCGCCGATGAAACCGCAAAGGTCATTTCGGCCTATCACGATGTGGTCAAAAAACGCACCAAAAACAATTTCAATTCCGATTACAATGCCGCTTTTCAGCGCATAGACAATGCCATTGCCACGCTGGCCAATAAGGTCTTTTACGACTATGACAAAAAAAGCTATGATTACGCTTACAAATCCTTTGAAGAATTTGACCATATCAATGCAATCGTCGGGCGTCAGCACATTAAGAACAATTCCATTTAAGCTGCTGTGACTTGTTGAGTCCTCTCTTGCAATTTAGGTTAAATTGCGGTAGATAAGGGTTATTATTTTGATAACTCATTAAAGGACTATGTCATGAAGAAAATATCATTAATCGGATGCGGCCGCTGGGGCACCTTTTTAGGCTGGTATGCCGGAAACTACTGCGGTTTTGAAAAGGTTGACATGTATGACATTCCGATATCGCCGAATTTTATCGAACTGCGCGACACCCGCAAAAATCCGTATCTGACCCTTTCCGACAATATGGAACTTCATGACAAGCTGGCAGATGTTCTGGGCAACGAAATTATCATTGTTTCTATCGGCTGTCAGCATTTTCGCGGTTTGTGCCGCGAGCTGAATGCTTTTGACCTCAGCGGCAAAACATTTCTGCTGGCGATGAAAGGACTGGAAACGCCCAGCGCCGCCATTATGCACGACATCATGAAGCAGGAAATCAAACAGGATATTCATATTGCCGTTTTGGCCGGACCGGGACATGTTCAGGATTATATGAAAAAAGTTCCCTCCTGCGCGGTTATCGATTCATACGAAGAAGCAACCAAAGATATGCTGATTAAAAATCTGCAAAGCGATTTAATCCGTTTTTATTACGGTTCAGATTTAATCGGCAATCAGGTCGGCGCGGCACTGAAAAATGTTATCGGTCTGGCTGCCGGCATTTTGGACGGTTTGGAATGGTATGGACTGAAGGGGGCCCTGATGGCCCGGGCGCCGATTGAGGTGGGACGGTTAATCGGTTATTTCGGCGGAAATCCGCATACGGCTTACGGGCTGGCGCATCTCGGCGATTATGAAGCGACCCTGTTTTCAAAACACAGCCACAACCGGATGTTCGGCGAGAAATTTGCCCGCGGGGAAGATTTCGGCAAACTGGCGGAAGGTGTTCCGACGCTGGAAGCAGTCAAAACAATTGCCGATGCCAAAGGAATCGATATGCCGATTTGTCAGGCTTTATATAAGGTTATTTACGAAAAAGCCGATATAAAAGAAACCATCCGCGGCATGTTTAACCGAGACTTGAAACAGGAATTCGACCATATCTGCTGATTCAGATGCTTACACCGACTTTATCTCCCCTCATAACGGGGAGATTTTTATAAACGACAATTTAAGTTGATTTTTTGTCTAAATTTATTATACTCTGTTTAATTCAGGTTTGGTTCGAGGAGACAATTATGCTCAAATTGACAAATACACAAAAAAAGATACTTAAAGACGCAATAAAAGAAAGTGTTAAAACAGGTGCTAAAGTTATGGCTACGGGAGTTGCCCTGTCGGCAGCAGCGGCTATGGGCGGCCCCGTTGCGGGGCTTGCTGCCGGAGGAACCGTTTGGGCCGTTTTGACACAAACCAAGCATCTGTCGAACGGATTTAATGCCGGACTAAAAAAATGGATGCAAAAAGACAATCAGCCACTTTCTCTGCGGGCCAAATTATTAAAATTCCGCAATGCCGTTTCCGTCGGTGCGGCAACGGCTCATAACAGTTTGGAAAACGAAAACATGAAACGCAATCCGTTTTTCAAAACATTTTATGAAAAAGCAGCCAAAGAAGGGCGTAAAGTTAAATTCTCAGAAAGACTTAAAGCGGCCCTGCAATTTTCTGCCGCCAAACATGAGGTCAGAATGATACACAAAAAAAACATAGACAACATTCTGGCATCTTACCGCCAACGATAGCCGTAACCGATGACAATAGAGAAAGTCAAACACTTTTTTGCCGCAGAAGGCAAGGCTGTTATTGAATTATCACAATCGTCCGCAACGGTTGAACTGGCAGCCCGGGCATTAAACACGGAACCGGCACGGATTGCCAAAACACTTTCTTTTGCTGTCAACGGCAGCGTTGTTTTGGTCGTAGCGGCGGGCGACATGAAAATAGACAATCATAAATTTAAAGACTATTTTCACTGCAAAGCCAAAATGCTGTCTGCCGAAGAAGTGCTGTCTGCCACAGGGCATGCAGTCGGCGGCGTATGTCCGTTTGCTTTGCCCGACCCAAAACCGTCGGTTTATCTGGATGTATCACTGCAACGCTTTGAAACGGTTTTTCCGGCCTGCGGCAGCAGCAATTCGGCGATTGAACTGGCACCGGACGAATTGTTCAGATATGCCGGCGCGGCCGCATGGATAGACATCTGCCGCCCGTTTGAACGGGCTTAACGCAGTCGCGGCGCTACTTCCAATATTTTTTGAACATAAGCCAGATCATCAGACCGGCACATGACACAAACGCTTTTCAGGTGCAGATTGTCATCAAAATCCGCCGCTGAGAGTTCGGTAATTTCCTGTCCGTCCTGAAGCCGATACAGCCGCAGTCCCATCGCCCGGCCGATGGCCCAGCCGCCGGCCAAATCCCAGATTGACATATAAAAAGCATAAGCGCGGGCACGCTGCGTCACCAAATAAAGCAGCTGTACCACCGCGGAATAATAGTTAACAAAGACGGTTTCCGACAATTTAAAATCTTCGGTCAGCGGCGTGTTCCAGGGATGTCCGAAAATTATCGGGCAGGAACAGCGAATCTGCGGCTGCAAGACCTCGGTTTCTTCTTCCGGCTGAAAAGCTTCACGCACCAGGCGGACTTCCGCGCCGTCAAAACAGGCGAGTTCACGGGTCGCCGGCATATATAATGCGCCGCAGCAGGGTTTGCCCCGGCGGAAGATGCCGACAGAAATACCGTACAGCGCCTGAGAGCAGGAATAAGGCAATGTGCCGTCAATCGGGTCAATAATAAACTGATACTCCGCCTGATTAATCCGCTGCCATTTGTCCTCCCCCAGCGTATTCAGGCTTTCTTCATCAATAATCACATAGTCCGTATCAGCAAAACGGCGGGCAACAAACTGGCGGAAGAGTTGGCTGATTTCCAAATCGGCCGCGGTTACCACAGAGGTAACGCTTTCGGCTTTGAGGTAATTGGCCGAGGCGTCGAGGTGGTTCTGAGCACCGCGGGCAATGTCTCCGGCCAGGCGCATAAAGTCCAGAATATCGTCTATCATCATTTGTTCCTTTTCATTCGCTGTCATCACAAATTTCCTCCACGCTCCAAGTGCCGTCATTATACGTCAGGCGCAGCAGGGCGCCGTTTTCAAGCCGTTTCATTTTCAGACCGAACTGCAGCATCAGGCAGCGGATTGCCGCACTGTGGGACGATATGCCGATGACCTCTTCGGGGGTTTCCAGCAAGGCGGAAACCGCGGCAAACATGCGCTGCATAATTTCATATTTGCTCTCGCCGCCTTCAAAGCGGAAATGAATATATTCAGCGTCAAGATTCCGCCAGTTTTTATATTCTTCGGTCAGGATAATGTCTTTATGGTATTGGCCTTCATTGATGCCGAAATTGCCCTCGATCAGGTCATTATTGACAATAACGGGAATATGAAGTTCACGGCCGATAATTTCAGCCGTCTGCAAGGCACGCTGCAACGGGCTGGAATAGATTATCCGCATGCCCAGCGGACGCAGGGTTTCGGTCAGCAGATGAGCCTGAGCCACGCCGGCCAGGTTGAGTTCGGGATTGTGTCCGGCCCCCTGCCAGCGTCCCTCACGGTTAAAATCCGTTTCGCCGTGACGGAAAATATAAAAAACTTTATGAGCCATGCTCTCACCTTTTGCCGCGGATTGTCTCAAACTTGTTTCAGCATAAGCCCGAGCCGTTAAAATCTATTTAACGGAATTTTATTCCGGCGGCTTTTTATGATGCGTTTTCCGTTTCACGGCGCAGACGGCTCCAGTATTGCCGGTCTTCTTCCGTCAAAGGGCGGAGAATCCGACAGGGATTGCCGGCCGCTATCACGTTAGCGGGAATGTCTTTGGTGACAATCGAACCGGAACCGATGACAACATTACTGCCGATAGTTACGCCCGGATTGATAACGCTGTTGCCGCCGATCCAGACATTATTTCCGATGGTTACGGGTTTGCCGAACTCAATGCCGGTGGCGCGGATTTCCGCGTCAAGCGGGTGCCCGGCCGTATAAATGCAGACCCGCGGGCCGAACATAACATTGTCTCCGATGGTTACCGGGCAGACATCCAGAATGATGCAATCGTAATTGGCATAAAAATTGTCTCCCGCACGGATGGGAAAACCGTAATCACAATGAAAAGACGGATGTATGCCGGGATTGCGCCCGATATGTCCGAACAGACTTTGAATGATTTCCCACCGGCGCGGTTTTTCATCTTCATTGGTCGCATTAAACTCGTGGCATAAATTGCGGGCCCGGCGTCGCAAGCCCGACAATTCCTCATCTTCGGCAAAATAAAGCTTTCCCGCCAGCATTTTTTCTTTTTCGGTCATTTCCTTGGTCCTTATAAATTCTGTCTGACATATTATTCTGCATCAGCGCTAAATAAATTATGAAGACGGAAACAATATAATTATTTTCCGGCAGCATTCATAATACACTTCGACCTACTTGTACAAGTCGTATTATGTTCGAGGCATAAAATATTTTTGCCTATAAAAAATTAAAACGACACTCCAACATTTTTCTGTTGGCTCTGTCACAACAAATGGTTGATTTTTGACGAGAAATAGCGTATAATAATAGTAAGAAACAGTACCACCGAAGGAGGTAATTGGATATGCCTACTATCAAAGACGCATTAGATATTATCGGTAAGTTGACTGTCGCAGAGCAGGAAAGCCTTAAAACAATGCTTTTAAGTCCTGCCTTTGTAAAGTCTTTGAATATTGAAGATTTCGTAGCAAAGGAACGATTTGCAAATGGTCGTGTATGCCCTCTTTGTGGCTGTATCCATGTGGTTCGCAATGGTCATCGTAAAGATGGCACACAGCGATATGTATGTAAGGATTGTGGCAAGTCCTTCGTGATTGCTACGAACTCCATTGTGTCTGGTACAAGAAAAGACTTGTCCGTGTGGGAGCAGTACATTGATTGTATGATGAATGGCTTATGGGTGATCCTGCTTATGATATTGCTGCACTTTATTATTTAGGAACAGGTTTTATAAATAAGGTATTAAGTTATTATAAATATACAGATGAAGATTTAATCAAAAGAGTATCAATGTTAATAAAGGCACGTGAAATTGCTGATTTTGATGATATGGTTAAAAACTATCCGGAAGAAGTAGAAGAACAAGTTGATAAAATAAAGAAAGTTTTATAAATGGTGGTACAAATGGATATATATGATTTAATGAAACAAGTTAATGAGTGGGTTAAAGAAATATTGCAGGATAATTATGTTGGAGTTTATTTTCACGGCTCATTAAGATTAGGAAGTTTTAATCCTAATAAATCAGATTTAGACTTTATTATAGTTGTAAAAGAAAAAATAGATAATGAAATAAAACAACTTATTTGGGATAAAATGTTAGAAAATGAGCAATTATTTCCTAAAAAAGGTTTTGAATTTAGTGTTGTACTAGAAGATAATTGTAGAAATATAAAACATCCAATACCTTACGAACTTCACGGTAGCAGAGATTGGATAGAAAGATATAAGGAAGATAAAACAATAGTCATCAATGATGATTATAAAGTTGACCCTGATCTAGCAAGTCATTTCAATGTTATAAATGTTCCAAATGATAAGATGGATTTTGGTAAGCCATCAAAAGAAGTGTTTTCAAAAGTACCAAAGGAATATATTATAGATTCTAATTATTCTGATACATTGGATTGTGTAGAAGAAATTGTTAATAATCCTGTATATTGTATTTTAAATTTATGTAGATTTTATGCACTAATCAGGGATGATTTAACTTTATCAAAATATGATGGTGGTAAATGGGCATTAGAAAATATGAACTCAAATTATAATGATGTTATTAAAAATGCTATGGAAGATTATTTAAGTGATACAAATAATAGTTATGATAATACAAGATTAAAGGAATTTGCACAAGAAGCAATTAGTTTAATTAATGATTGTGTAGATACTAATAAAATTAGAAAATAAAATTGTAGATGGAGTTGAGATAGATGGAATATAAATTATTAGAAGAACAAGATTTGGGACTTATGTTAGATTTTGTTGATGATGAAAATACAAAATATAATGTAGATGTTTTAAAAAAATTTATAGATAATAAAAATGATTTTGGATTTATTGCAAAGATAAATAATAAGATAGTAGGTTTTGCTTTTGGATATATTCTTTTGAAACCAGATGGAAGAAAAGTATTCTATCTTGACGCTATTGATGTTATGCCTGATTATCAAGGCAAAGGTTATGGAACGGGTTTAATATCATTTGCTCGTGATTATGCTAAAACTATTGATTGTTATAAAATGTATTTAATAACGAATAGAAGCAATATTTCTGCTTGTAAATGTTATGAAAAAGCAGGAGGAATAAATAAAGTAGATGATGAAATTATTTATGTGTATGATTTTAAGGAGAAAAACTAATGGATATAAAAAAGATAATAGAAGAAAAATGCAATATAGTTGTTGATAGTATAAAGTTGATTGGTGAGGGTTATGACAGCAAAGCATACATTGTAAATAATGAATATGTTTTCAAAATCAAATTTAGTGCTAATAAGAAAAAAGGGTATGAAAAAGAAAAAGCAATATATGATTTTCTAAACAAAAAATTAAATACAAATATTAAAATACCAAATATAGAATATTCATATATAAGTGAAGAATTATCTATTTTAGGATATAAAGAAATTAAAGGAACTTTTTTAACACCAGAAATATATTTTGCCTTATCAAAAGAAAAGCAAGAATTATTAAAGCAAGATATTGCTATGTTTTTAAGACAAATGCACGATTTAGATTATAGTGAAATAAGTTCATATACGATAGACAATAAACAAAATGTTTTAGAAGAATATCAATTACTTAAAGAAACAATATATGATAGTCTTACTGATATTGAAAAACAATATGTAGAAGAATTTATGCAAAGATTAAATAGTACAACTATATTTGATGGTAAAAAATGCTTATGCCATAATGATTTTAGTTGTAATCATTTATTACTTGATGATGAAAATAGATTATGTGGTGTAATAGATTTTGGAGATTCTGGAATTATAGATGAATACTGTGATTTCATATATTTGCTAGAAGATAGTGAAGAAGAAATTGGCGTGTCTTTTGGAGAAGATATATTAAGATTATACGGAAATATTGATATTTCAAAAGCAAAGGAATATCAAGATGTTGTAGAACAATATTATCCAATAGAAACTATTGTATATGGTATTAAAAATAATAGACCTGATTTTATAGAAAAAGGTAGAAAAGAGATTTATATAAGAACTCGCAAAGATGAAAAATTAAGGAAGTGATGATATGGTTAAAAACTATCCGGAAGAAGTAGAAGAACAAGTTGATAAAATAAAGAAAGTTTTATAAATGGTGGTACAAATGGATATATATGATTTAATGAAACAAGTTAATGACGCATTCAATCAAAGATACTGTTTCAGCAGTAAAAGAAAAAATAGTAAGCGGTACGGCTTTACTATTTTAGACAATTCAAATTTGTAGGGGAGTTTTAAGGCTCCCCTATAAAAATGGCTATTTATCAACTGTTTGTTGTGACATAGCCTTTCTGTTTTAATGCAATTTTAATCGCCAGTCGGTTATAGTGAACAAAACCCAAACAGGAGACTAAAATGCAGGATATCATCAACGGGCGCTGCGGCTGGTGCGGAACAGACAGTCTTTATGTGAAATATCACGATGAAGAATGGGGCAAGCCCGTCAGCGACGATAACGTATTGTTTGAATTTCTGGTTTTGGAAAGCGCCCAAGCCGGCCTGAACTGGCTGACCATTCTAAAAAAACGCGAAGGATACCGCCGGGCTTTTTGCAATTTCAGCATTGAACTGACTGCACAAATGAGCGATGAAGACATTGAAAAACTGATGACTTTCGACGGAATTATCAAAAACCGGCTTAAAATAAAATCAGCCGTTACCAATGCCCGCCTTTTTTTGGGCATACAAAAAGAGTTTGGCAGCTTTCATAATTATATTCTGTCTTTTTTCCCCGGGAAGAAGCCGATTGTCAACCATTTCCGCTCCTTAAGCGAGGTTCCCGCCTCATCGCCGGAATCAGACGCCATCAGCAAAGATATGAAAAAACGGGGTTTTAAATTCTTCGGTACGACGATTTGTTATGCCTTTTTACAGGCGACGGGATTTGTTGACGACCATTTGGCCGACTGCATCTGCCGAAAAACTTATTAGTCGAATAAATACAAAAAAAAATCTCCCTGAAGGAGATTTTGAATTGGTGGGAGTGGCAAGACTCGAACTTTTTCTGGCTGCGTAAGGCTTGCGCTTATCGGCGCGCACCAACTCCGCTGCGGTCACTCGTTTTTTAAGATTTGGATCGCCGCCTGCCGTCGGCTCCCAAATCTAACAAAACTTCGCCTCTTGCGGTCAAAACAACCGCTACTCCGGTTGTTTTTATCCTCGAGCCTCTATCGAGGTCGCAAGTTCTTTTTTTCATAAAAAAAATCTCCCTGAAGGAGATTTTGAATTGGTGGGAGTGGCAAGACTCGAACTT
>OGHH01001973.1_pt1 | contig 12842 bp, 9 predicted proteins | sample 1571471 | NCBI WGS metagenome assembly OGHH01 (sample SAMEA2581936, study PRJEB24529) | metagenome | biome: Human gut stool | place: China | collected 2011
CAAAAAAGAGACCAACAATCCAGTCAGTCTCTTGAATTTGTAAAGGAAAATCCATACCCTTCCTTTACACTTATTACTATTAACTTTTAAAGAAGTCTGAGATGGCGGGTATGGAATCTCAGATTACAATTGACGGCATAAAAAAAGAGACATTATGATCACTCATAATGTCTCTTCCAATCTTCTGTTATGTATTCCGATTAATGCACATATGCTGCTGCACCCGGTGCTGCCGGCAATGGGTTTGGAGCATGCTCACCCTTTGGAATAATCACGATCTGAATTGCTTCCAGTCTCTTTGCTAAACCGGATGTACCTGCAATTGAGCCATTTTTTGCCCAGCCGAGCCAGCCATAAGTCTGTGCGTGTACACGATAATATACATCATAGTACTGTGCCAGCTGGCCTGTTAACTGAATACGGATTGCCTCCAAACGCTTTCCTTCTCCTCTTGTTCCAGATGCTGCTCCATTATACTTCCAGCCCTGTGACCAGCCATAAGTCTGTACATGCGTTGTATATGCAATACCACCGCTGATATTATTCAACTGTGCATTGTTTACCTTGATCGAGATTGCTTCGAGTCTCTTTCCCTCTCCGCTTGTTCCGGAGATAGAACCATCACTTACCCATTTCTGGTTACCATATGACTGTACATGTGTCATGTAAGAAACTGCACCTGAACCATCGGTTGTCGGGTTCTTACCCATATCTACGAATCCACCACCGATCGTTCCATCAAAGCCCTCGTAATCCGTTGGATAATCTGTCTTTGGCATAATGATAATCTGGATTGCTTCCAGTCTCTTTGCCTGTCCTGCAGTTCCTGCATAAGCACCATTCTTTACCCAGCCAAGCCAGCCATAAGTCTGTGCCTGTACACGATAATAAATGTCATACTTGTTCTTGTTTGTACCAGTCAGGCGGATCTGAATTGCCTCCAGACGTTTTGCCTCTCCACTTGTACCAGATGTTTCGCCATCTTTTTTCCATGTTTTCTCCCAGCCCTTTGACTGAATATGTGTACGGTACTCAACGCCAACACCATACCCTGGCTCTACAATGATCTGGATTGCTTCCAGACGTTTTCCTGCTCCGACTGTTCCGGATGTTCTTCCGTTCAAAGTCAATGTTCTCTCCCAGCCTTTTGACTGTACATGGGTTCTATACCCAACATTCGGATAACGCTCACCCTCACTGTTATACCAGTATGCTTCCGATGTAATGCCATTTGTCATTACAAGTCCGACCAGCATCATGAATGCCATCAGGACGGCTGTCACCCTTTTCCAACATTTTTTGCCTCTCATCCCTTTAAATCCTCCTTTTTTATCCTACGTTTCCATGGTTATTAAAACTATATAGCCAGAAACTATATTTAGTATAACACATGATAATAAATTTGCAATAACTTTGTTTTTTTTACATTCTATTTACAAAACAAAAGAAGGAGCACAAGCAATACCTGTGCTCCTTACCGTCAAAAACAACGTTCTTTATTTCACTGTTAAATTTGGATATCCATCTTTAATCATCGCTTTCAACATTGATTTCATATTATCCTTCGACTCGTTGTATCCATTCTCATATCCATCAATATCCGTATACAGATATCCCTCAAATACCGAATCATACTGTGTTGCCTTTGATCCATCAACCTTGACTGCTACATTATACCATGTCTGCAATGGATTTGCACCTCCCAAAATCGCAGTTGCACCCTTTCCATTCGCAATCATCTTCTGAATGGCTGCCTTGTTGTTTACAAAATCCAAAGTCTCGTCCTGAATCTTATACATCACATCGGTATCGCAGCAAAGTGTCTTTAATACCAGCGCTGCAAGCTCTTTGTTTGGACACTTATCCGTTACAGAAAGATATGTACCACCCCAATTATAAGCGGAAGGGCCTGCACAGATATTTCTCTTTCCTGCTGTAGCGGAACCACTTTCCTCATCGTTGATTGACCAGTATACAAACCAAGGGCATCCGAAATAGCCAAATACATCCCCTGTGAAATCACGCTGCCAGCCATCAGTCCAAGGATCATTCTTGTTTGTATAACCATTGTCGATCAATTGCATTGCCAGCTCTAAATATTTGTCAACAGCCGGATCAATCGTAACAGTACCATCATTTACCCATGCACTCTTGCGATCTGCCAATGCCGCATTCTGGATTTCCTTTGGTCCGGATACCATCTTATAGCCTGCCTGCTTCATCTTTTCTGCAGTCTGCATAAAGGTATCCCAATCCTTTACATATGTCTGTACCTTTGCCGGATCAGAAGTTCCAAGCACCTTCTGTGCAATATCTGTACGATAGACAAAACATCCCGGTGTTGCCTGCCAGCAAAGTCCTTTTAACTTGCCATTTACGGTTGCATGATCAATTGTGTACTGGAATGCATTGCTATAATCCTTCTTTGTAATACCAATGCTGTCCATACTCACAAACATGTCCGAAGACATAAAATATTTTGAAACATCCTCATCCATCGCTACAATCGAAGGAACCTTCTGACCGCCCTTCTGATATGCAGCTTCGATTTCTTTCTTGTATTCATCGCTTGTTCCGCCAAGTCCCAGATTTTCAAATTTTACTTTGTCTGCATACTGTGGATATTTATCTTTAAAATACTCCAGACGTTCTCCCAGCTCTGTGTTCCATGAATATACATAAATGATACTATTATCTACTGGCTCCGGTGTTCCCTGATAAGCCTTGGCATTGGAAGCTGCCGGCAATGCATTTGGAGCATCGCTGCCCTTTTCTACCAGACAGATCTGAATTGCTTCTAATCGTTTTCCAAGTCCTGCTGTACCTGCAGTCTCTCCGTTCTTTGCCCAGCCCATCCAGCCGTATGACTGCGCGTGGACACGATAATATACATCATAATAAGAAGAAATCGTGCCGGTCAACTCAATTCGAATGGCTTCCAGACGTTTTGCCTTTCCACTCGTTCCAGACATCTGACCATCCTTTTTCCATTCTTTCTCCCAGCCAAATGACTGCACGTGTGTCTTATAACGGATACCTCCGGTATAGCCAAGCTTCGATGCATTTAACTTGATATAGATGGCTTCCAGACGCTTCGCCTCTCCGCTTGTTCCGGCAATACTGCCATCGCTTACCCAGTTCTGGTTTCCATAACTCTGCACATGCGTTTTGTATGTTACCACACCATTTGCATCGGATGTATTTGTCTTTGCTGTTCCGACAAATCCACAGCTTTCAGAGCCCTTTAATGACTCTCCGCTTGCATTGTACATGTAGACTGGAGATTCCCATTTCTGAACTATAATAATCTGGATTGCCTCCAGACGCTTCGCCTGTCCTGCTGTACCTGCTGGCTCTCCATTTTTTACCCAGCCCATCCAGCCATAGGTCTGTGCATGTACACGATAATATACATCATATAAATCTGCATTATTACCAGTCAGACGAATCTGAATTGCCTCCAGACGTTTTGACTGTCCACTTGTGCCGGATAACTGTCCATCATGCTTCCAGCCCTGCCAGCCAATGCTCTGCACGTGCGTACGGTATTCAATTCCAATACCATAACCACCGTCTACATGAATCTGAATGGCTTCCAGACGTTTTGCCTTTCCAAACGTACCGGAAGATTGTCCGTCCTTCTTCCAGCTTTTCTCCCATCCAAATGACTGCACATGTGTCTTGTACATAACACTTGGAACAGTTACTTCGATTTCCCCGTCTTCTGTCCATGCAGTTTCTTTCCTCGCTGCTTCGGAGGTGATTCCATTTGTCAGAACCAATCCAAGCACCATGACGAATGACAACAAAAATGCAGTCAGCCGTTTCCAACATTTCATTGCTCTCATATAAAGCCCCCTTTGTTATTTTTTATTGACAAAGCAAAAAAGGTCTGCAATTACGCAGACTTTTCCGATATGTGCAAGGAGTTTATATAATCATTGTCACAAACACGTATTACATTCTCCCCTTTTCTCCGTCTACCTTGCCAATACAGTTCCAATTATAAGAAAAAAATATGCATTTTCAATATGTGACAAAAAATGTGACGGTTTTTGTAATTTTTAGCGATAGCATTTTATATAGTTGTGTTTTAAAATATACATAGCATTAAAGTATAGTGAGGAAAATTATGGATACAATACAGGCTTTGATCAAGCACTACATCGAATCAAACGGATATACGGTATATTCTATCTCTCAGCAAAGCGGCCTCAATCGTACAACACTTCAGAAAATCTTATCCGGGCAAAGAAAAATCACAAAAGAAATCTACGAAAAGCTTCTTCCGTTTTTCGCACTTTCGCCGATTGACAAGGAAGAATTAGAACAGGCTTTTTTGATCAATCAGATTGGACCCGAGCGTTTCCAGACACATATGGAAATCAAGCGTATTTTGGAAATGTCCACATCGACGCTCTACCAGACAGACGATTCCCCTTATGATTTGATTGTATCAAATGTCGATACCTGGTCGAACTGTATGTTGATTCAAGGCACCTATCAGATTGTAAACGCAATCTATTCTGTCGCCCTGAAAAATGTGACAACCGAAGATCATCCATTTATATATACATTTGCTGATATGAGTCACCCATACGCGTCTATCTTCTTCAAACCACTGTATCATCCAACCTTTCAGCCGTTGCATGTGAAGCACTTAATCGAATATCAGAAAACGCAGATGGACGGCGAAAACTATGATAATATACACAACATTCAGATTTTGAAGAATCTGCTGCCATCATTTGCCGCATTTCCTGGCACATTTGAAGTGCACTATTATTACTCTGCGCGAAATCGTTTTAAACAACAGGCAACCGCGTTCCCATATTATGTCATCACGAATACACACGTCATCCTGCTGTCCCCAACCTATGAGACAGCCTTGATATTGAGCGACAAAGCAATTCACGAGTATTATCTGCACAACTACGAGCAGCTTCTTGCCCGGTCAAATATCCTGACCTCTGGTACGCAGACACCACTTGACCTGTTAAATGTATTAAATGGAGTAGATCCGGCATTAAACTATCCAATCTGCCTGAATATCCAGCCCACCATCGAGAAATATCTCACGCCGGAAATGATTGACAAATACATGTTGGAATCCCCTTACAAGGATGTCATCCGCGCCAAATTATTAGAACGGATCGGTCAGCTTACGAAGGAAAGCCATACGATTCTCTTCACGCTGGAAGGCTTAAAATTATTTACCGCGGAAGGAAAAAATGTGAATTTCCCGGATACGCTCGCTGCCCGCTTTGATATCGAAGACCGTATTTATATTCTCCGCAAATTTATAGAGGCAAACCAAAATGATACAGACTATCATTTTCTGCTATTAGATCCTTCCAAAATACATACGTCTCTGAATATTTCCATCGCGTTTACACCGCCATCCATGACGTTCCTGATGCTGGTACGAAACGATGGGAATTCCATGATTCTTCCACTGGAAGAGCACACACTTTGCAGCAGTATCATGGACTTCATCCAGACGCTGCCAGAATACGGATATGTGTGCAGCGTAGAACAGACGAACCGATTTCTTCAGGAAGAAATCAAGCAATTAAAAAAGCAGCTATAAGCGGCTGCAAGTCAGATATCAAAAAAGAGGGTAAGCTGCCCTCTTTTTTCATCTACCACAAATCTTCCCGATTTCGAATGGAATCTGCCTCCGTGATCTGCCGGATTACCTTACACGGATTTCCAACCGCCAGGGAATGTGGCGGAATATCCTTTGTCACCACACTGCCTGCACCGATCACACAGCCTTCGCCGATCGTCACACCACCGGTCACAACGACATTGCTTGCAAGCCAGCAGTTATCTCCGATCGTAATTGGCTTTGCGTACTCATCATCGTATGCCGTACCATCTGGCTTGAACTTGATGTTACGCTCCTGATAACGAAACGGATGCATCGGTGTCACCAGCGATACATTCGGTCCGATGAACACGTTATTTCCAATATGCACCGGGCAGGTATCTAACACCGTGAAATTAAAGTTTGCAAACGTATTTTCGCCGATTGTCGTAAATTCCCCATAGTCAAAATAGATCGGTCCCTGCAGATACACGCCCTTCGCGCAATCAGGGATCAGGTCACGCAGCATCTGCTCCCGCGCTTTCTCCTCGGTGTCTGCGGTCTGGTTATAGGTCTGACACAGCTTATGTGCCTTTGTACGGATGGCAAGTAACGTCTCATCCGATGGATCGTAGATCTTACCTGCCAGCATCTTTTCCTGTTCTGTCATGTCTTGCACCTCTTTCTTAGTTCATAGTACATTCCTTATCTTTTCTTAAACGATGTTTTACGAATCCAACCAGATACATATTTCCTATTGCCAAAGCAAACGTACCAAGCCAAAAGCCAAGCACCTTTGTCAACATATCAACATCAGGGAAGAATCTCTCAATTACTCTCAACACTGCTATATGCCATACATATAACGGCATACTAAGCCTGCCCAGGCATGAGAAAAATCGACAGGACATATCCGGCACCATGCTCTGACCGGAAAATATAATCGTCACACTTACCACAAAGCACAACAGATTTCCACGCAGAAACTTAAAATGCGGGTAACAGGTCACAATTGGAAACACATATGTGATTACTTCCAGCACTGACAGCCACACCCTGCATGTTCGATTTAATGAAATCCCTCTTAACCAATCCGCCAACAACGCTATAGTCGCGCCCAGACACAGACCCGCAAATGTTCGTACCAATCGATTTGGAAACTCATGTGCACCATAATCATATGTATGAAGATAATAAAAAAGTGCTACATAAAAACAAATCATGCCAGATAACCGGCGATTCCGCATCATCAACAACAGGCAGAAAAACGGGAATACCAGACACATCGCTGATAAAAACCACATTGTAAACAACAACGATCCCTCCGGTGCAGCCTCAGACAGATATAGCATCTCAAACGGCATATTTTCAAATGACCGTATGAAGTTTCCAAATGCACCTTCTCCTATATAATGCCAATTCATAGCAATATATGTAATCAATATCGCTCCCGTAGTATACGGGAGAAACTGTACAAACTTCTTTCCCGTATACTCAACCGCTATTTTCACAGCTTCAAAGTGTTCCTGTGGTTCCTGTTTCTCGAAATGTCTCATTGTAAAATATCCGGTTATTATATAAAAGAACTCTACAAAAACCAGCTTAGTTGAAATGGTCGGTCCTGATAGCCAAAATGTGCATTCATGATCAGCACAGCCCCCAGAAAACGCATAAGCTCTATTTTCCCGATTCTCATATTTATCTCCCATCAAAAAAACATTTTAATTTATTATGTATATTAGTATAGAATCCGTCAAAAAACAACCGCCTTTCCGTGCGTTTTTTATTATTCATTTTACATTTTGGCAGTTATACTGTATAGTAGATTTTAGATTTTTCATTTTCTGCATAGTTCGTGCGGAATAATTTTCAAAATATTCAGAGAGAGAGAAATTATATGAGCAAACGTGAATCTTTTACTAACCGTCTCGGTTTCATCCTCGCCTGCATCGGCTCTGCCGTCGGCATGGGCAATATCTGGATGTTCCCGACACGTGTATCCCTCTATGGTGGCGGATCGTATCTGATCCCATACTTTATCTTTGTCGTTTTGATTGCATCGACCGGTGTCATCGGGGAAATGAGCTTCGGACGAGGCACACGATCCGGCCCGATTGACGCCTTTGGTGCCGCATGTGAATCCCGCGGCAAACGAAAGGTCGGCGAAACGCTCGGTTTTATCCCGGTGCTTGGTTCTCTTGCGATGGCGATTGGGTATACCGTCGTCATGGGATGGATTCTGAAATACATGATCGGAACATTTACCGGAAGCACGCTTGCCCCGGACAATATCGATTCCTTCGCCGCATCGTTTGGTGGAATGGCTTCTGCCTTCGGCAACAATCTGTGGCAGATCATCGCACTTGTAGTTGCTGTTATAATCCTGATGTTCGGTGTCGGAAATGGTATCGAGAAAGCGAATAAGATCATGATGCCGGTGTTCTTCCTGCTGTTTTTGATCCTTGCAATCTACACGGCATGTCAGCCGGGCGCCATCGACGGCTATAAGTACATCTTCCGCGTCAAACCTTCCGCTCTGGCAAAGCCGGAGACATGGATCTTCGCTTTGGGACAGGCATTTTTCTCCCTGTCTGTTGCCGGAAACGGAACGTTAATCTATGGTTCGTATCTGCCGGATAACGAGGATATTCCTGCTTCCGCCGGTCGTGTTGCCTTGTTCGACACGATTGCCGCGATACTTGCCGCACTCGTGATCATCCCTGCCATGGCTACAACCGGTGCACAGCTTGACCAGGGTGGTCCGGGACTGATGTTTATCTTCCTTCCTAGCTTATTTAAGTCTATGCCGGGCGGACACATCGTAGCGATCATCTTTTTCGTAGCGGTATTTTTCGCAGGACTTTCGTCTCTGCTTAACTTATACGAAGCACCAATCGCAACGGTGCAGGAAAAGCTTCACTTAAACCGCAAGCTCTCCTGTCTTCTCATCGGTGTCATCGGCGTGATTGTGTCCATCTGTATTCAGGGAATCGTATCCGACTGGATGGATATCCTGTCCATCTACATCTGCCCGCTTGGTGCAGGTCTCGCCGGTATCATGTTCTTCTGGGTATACGGTAAGAACTATGTCGAGGAGCAGGTCAACCTTGGACGTAACAAAAAATTTACAGACAAGTATGTACCTGTCTGTAAATATCTGTACTGTCCGATCTGTATCCTTGTGCTGATCCTTGGTATCGCACTGGGTGGGATTGGGTAATGATTCGTAGATTCACTATTCTGCTTCCATCGCAAGCTCGGTCTGTCGTGTGAGTTCTGCATCACTGATAATTGTAATTCGTCCCTCGTCGTACTGCTCCTGTACCCAGTCGTACACACGGCGCACGAGGGGCGATTTTTTATCGACTGGCGACATGCCCTTCTTCTTGCGGTACTGGTTGATCCAGTAGCCGACACCGGCGATGCCGGATGTGGAGTTTACTGATACCTTTGGTGGGCGGTCGAGCAGCGTGTCGGTGTCGAAGATATTGTAAATCTCATGATTTTTGAGCATACCATCGGCATGGATACCCGCTCTTGTCAGGTTGAAGTTCTCGCCGACAAACGGTGTCATCGGTGGAATCTCATAACCGGTTTCTTTGCTGATATAGTCCGCAATCTCTGTGATCACTTTCGTATTCATCCCATTTAAGTGTCCGCGCAGGGATGCATATTCAAATACCATCGCTTCGAGCGGTACATTTCCGGTACGTTCCCCGATGCCGAGCAACGAACAGTTGACAGCACTTGCACCATACATCCAGGCAGTCGTCGCATTTACAACACCTTTGTAAAAATCGTTATGACCATGCCACTCCAGCATCTCGGATGGCACACCGGAATAATGCTGCAATCCATAGATGATACCGGACACGCTTCGTGGTAAAGATGCGCCCGGATACGGCACGCCAAATCCCATCGTGTCACAGGCGCGGATCTTGATCGGCACGCCGCTTTGCTCGGACATTTCCATCAGACGGTTTGCAAACGGAACGACAAATCCATAGAAATCCGCACGTGTAATATCCTCAAAATGGCATCTTGGGCGAAGTCCTGCTTCGATACAGTCTGACACGATCCCAAGGTACTTGTCTAATGCCTGCTTTCTTGTCAGCCCCATCTTGTGAAAGATATGGTAATCCGAACAGCTCACAAGCACGCCCGTCTCCTTGACTCCAATGGATTTCACCATCTCGAAATCTTTCTTGTTCGCACGAATCCATGTCGTGATCTCCGGGAACTCATAGCCTAACTCCATACATTTCTCAAGTGCCTTGCGGTCCTTCTCCGAATACACAAAGAACTCGGTCTGACGAATCATGCCGTTCGGACCACCAAGCTCATGCAAGAGCTTATAGATATGCACCATCTGCTCCATTGTGTACGGAGCACGCGACTGCTGTCCGTCACGAAATGTCGTATCCGTGATGAAGATATCTTCCGGCATCTTTTCAGGCACCCGGCGATAATTAAATGCAATCTTCGGCGTCTCCGTATACGGGAACATCTCGCGGAAAAGCTCCGGCGATTCCACGTCCTGTAACTGATAGCTGTATGGGTCTAATTCCAATTTGTTCGTCTTGTTGCTTAGTCTGATTTCCTGCATATGCCGTCCTCCATCCTTCGGATGTTTCATCCAATTTTGTTGCACTCATTATAAACACATGCTATATTATATGTAAAATAGATAATTTTGATAGTAATAATCGAATTTGCGAATAATAGGAGATTTTTATGGATATCGAAGCATTAAATACGTTCCTGACACTTGCCAATACGAAGAACTATACGCGCACTGCCGCACAGCTTTTTGTCGCGCAGTCCACCGTGACAAACCGTATTCACGAACTGGAAAAAGAGTTGAATATCGCACTCTTCACGCGCAACAACCGCAGCGTCGAGCTGACAGTGGAAGGGGAACAGTTCAAGGACTATGCCGAAAAGGTCATCACACTGACGAATGCGTCACTCTCCGAAATCAGTTCCTTACACAAATACGCAAACCACCTGCGCATCGGTTGCTCTGATTCGATCTACGAAGGACATCTGGCGCCGATCATCTTAGAGCATCAAAGACAGTTTCCAAACGACGCCCTGAAGATCACGATTGGTCTTTCCAACCTGCTGATGGAGCAATTGCAGAACGATATCTTCGATGTGATCTTCACCTATCTTCCTATGAAAAAATCATCCTATCACTGCGAGGTCTACAAGCAGGATAAGATGATTTTAGTGACTGATTATTATAATACGATGTATGCACGCGGTATCACGAAGCAGGCGTTGATTGCCGAGAATTATCTGATGTGCAATTTCGCCCTGCAGGATGTCGGACAGTTCATCCGAAACTTATTTCCGCGCTACCATCAGTTTTCACTGGAAATCGATGACTGTTCCAAGATCATTCCTTTTTTGCTCGGCTCGGAAAGCTATACGTTCCTGCCCGCGGATACAGCTCGTCCATTCTTAGAAGCGGGCAAGCTCCGCGTCATTCCATTACTGGACTTGGAAACACCGGTCATCAACAGTTACATGATCTGCAAGAACAGTAAGCGGGAATTGTGCCAGTCGATTTTTATGTAATTTCATGTCACCACGCGGCAGCGTGCCTCATTTATTGGAGAGTTTTCCCCTTTCCGCTACTTTCTCCCCAACCTGCTTGCTTCCTATCAGCTTCCGATTGGGGAGTTTTGCGCCATTTCACATTTTCTCCCCAACCCGCATTGATTGATTGCAAGCTTTTATGGTAGAATAGATAAACTACAAACTAAATTAGACAGGTATGGTACATTTATGAAAAAAGAACAAACTAGAACATCGTTCAAAAGCCGCTGGGGATTTATTCTTGCATCGGTCGGTTCCGCAGTCGGCATGGCAAATGTCTGGGGATTTCCAAATAAAATGGGAAGTAACGGCGGTGGTGCCTTTCTTCTCATCTATTTATTATTTATATTTTTGTTCAGCTACGTCGGACTTCCAGCCGAGTTCGCGATCGGACGTTGGTCGCGCACCGGAACGCTCGGTTCCTATGAAAATGCATGGCGCTCACGAAATGAAAAACTCGCGCCTGCTGGGCGTGCACTTGGCTGGTTGCCACTCGCAGGTTCCCTGTGCATCGCAATCGGCTATTCAATCATCGTTGCCTATGTATTAAAAGCATTTGTTGACTCTGCAACCGGTCTTTTGATGCAGGTCAACACTTCCGAATGGTTCGAATCGTTCTCCATGACGGATTTCTCGGTTGTACCATTCCATATTATTGTTATCATTGGTACTTTGCTTACATTGTTGCTTGGTGCCAGCAGTATCGAGAAAAGCAACAAGATCATGATGCCGCTCTTCTTCCTGATCTTCGTCGTGCTTGCAGCCCGTGTGGCTCTGCTACCTGGTTCTGCAAGCGGTTATGAATTCATGTTTATTCCAAGATGGGAAGCCTTGAAAGATCCAACCGTCTGGATCACTGCCATGGGGCAGGCGTTCTTCTCCCTGTCCGTGACCGGAAGTGGTATGATCGCATATGGTTCCTACTTAGACCGGAAAGAAGACGTCATCGCAGTGTCGAGACATACCGCGATTTTCGATACGATTGCTGCCTTGGTTGCCGCACTTGTGATCATCCCGGCATGCTTCTCTTATGATGTCAGTGTGGACGCAGGGCCAAGCCTGCTCTTTATCACATTGCCATCGATCCTACAGGATATTCCGCTTGGACAAATCTTCGCAATCATCCTGTATGCAGCAATGATCTTCGCCGGTGTGAGTTCCCTGCAGAACATGTTCGAAGCCGTTGCTGAATCCCTTCTGCACCGCTTTCCAAAGTTGCGTCGTACCGTCGCACTCGGCATTATCTGCGTGATCTGCCTTGGTGCCGGAATCGGCATGGAAGCCATCACCCGCTGGGGTACCTGGATGGATCTTGTCTCCATCTACATCATTCCGATTGGCGCAACACTTGGTGCAATTTCCTGGTTCTGGATCATGAAGAAAGAAGATTTGTTCGCAGCGATCAATGAAGGTGGCAGGAAGCCACGCGGGAAGCTGTGGTATTTCCTTGGGCGGTACCTGTATGTGCCAATGGCGATCATCCTGTGTATAATCGCGCTTGCGCTGAAGGTGGCTTTCTAAATGAACCGAGCGAGCTAATACCTACTCAATATACAAAACAATGTCATCTCGCCTATCGGCTTATTGCACAAATCATCAGAAGTGCCATGAGGCACATTCTAAGATTGTATGCGGTCGTCAAGGTCTC
>OGHH01001976.1_pt1 | contig 12833 bp, 20 predicted proteins | sample 1571471 | NCBI WGS metagenome assembly OGHH01 (sample SAMEA2581936, study PRJEB24529) | metagenome | biome: Human gut stool | place: China | collected 2011
GGGATGAAATAGATATTAAATTATCTGGTACATATAATGAAACTATTACTTTACAGATATGGGATTTTAATCATTTTGATAAATCTGATGGTAGTGGAAAAGCAGGTATAGTATTTGGTATGAAGAACTTAATGAAAGAAGAGAATTGCTTAGAATATCCTTATTGGAGTTCGTGTACGATGAGAACAACTTATATACCTAAAATAATCTCCAGTATGCCTATAGATTTGCAAAATGTATTAAAAAAAGTCAATACATATGCTAATGAAAATTATACCTATGTAGGTAAAGTTGAAAAAGGAACTTTATCAAAAGATAAAGTATTTATACCAGGATCTATAGAAGTATTCGGAAAATGGTCTTCTGAACAATATAACACAGAAGCTGGACAGACCCAATTTCCTATATTCACAGATAAAAATTCTAGAATAAAAAAACGATCTGGTGTCAATAACGATTGGTTTTTAAGATCTACGGAAGAAAACGAGACAAATATAGTTATATTTGTAGACTATGATGGAAATATGTTTTATAATGGCGCAGGGTATGTGCATGGTTATAATGCGGACGTTTCTGGTGGTGTATGTTTTTGTTTTAATGTATAATTTCTCATAATATATCTTTTATAGTCCTCACACAAAGGAGGATATATTATGAGTATTATATTAAAAGGAAATAATATTAGTTCTTCTAATAATAAAGGAATAGGGCCAGGAGAAGTTACTAATATAAAAGCTTCTCAAAATGCTTCTTCTATTATATTATCATGGACTAATCCATCTAATGTAGTTATAGACGGAACTACGCTATCTACATTTGATCATGTAATAATAGTAAGAAATGAAAGCCGTTATCCAACGAGTATTAAAGATGGGAATACTATATATAGTGGAAATGGAACCACATGCTCAGATAGTGATGTAATTAAAAACAAAAAATATTATTATAGATTTTTTGCATACGATACTAATAAATTATGTAATAATAATATAAATATGATTGTTGAAAATACATTTTATGGCATAGACTCTATATTAAAGAATAATACATGGGAACAAATAAATACTGCTTCTGAAGCTGGTATAGCTTCTTCTATATGGAAAGTTGGAGATGAAATAGATTTAACGCTTAGTGGTACTTTTAATGAAACTATTACATTACAAATATGGGATTTTAATCATTTTGATAAATCCGATGGTGGTGGTAAAGCAGGTATAGTATTTGGAATGAAAAATTTAATGAAAGATGGACAATACATGAATAGTTCTCATACTAACTCTGGAGGTTGGAATAATACAGCTATGAAGAAAACTGTTATGGTTAATATTTATAATAGTATACCTTCTGATTTACAGTCTTATATTAAAGAAGTAAACACATATGCCAATCAAGGTTTGGGCAGTTCATCTTCTAGTACAGGGTTATTATCTAAAGATAAAGTATTTTTACCTGGTATGACAGAAATGTTTGGTAAAAATTATAAACCAGATCAATCTGAAACTGAGAAAAACCAGAAAAAATTTCCTATATTCACAAATGATAATTCTAGAATAAAGAAAATGAATAATGGTAGTGGAGATGCTTATCAATGGTGGCTTCGTTCGGCTATTTACGGAAACAACTCCGACTGTTTCTGTGATGTCACTATATACGGTACCCACGATTACACCGGCGCCAGCTATGGCTATGGTGTGTGCTTTTGTTTCAATGTATAATATAAAAACCCAAGATACTATATATAGTATCTTGGGTAATTTTTGCTTTTATTGTATATTATAATTGTGATTTACACATATAAATATATTTAATAAAGGAGAAATTAAATTATGAAAATTCAATTTAGCGCAGTTAGATCCAAATTAGGTTACAAAAAGGAAGATATTATTAAATCACGGTTTTTCTATGAAGGAAATTATATCTTCTTAATATTAAATCATGATTACGGCGATACTATATCATTAAAAATGATAGGTTATATGACATCTGTAGATTTTCGCAGAGTAAACGATGCCGACAATTTTATTTTAAATAATAAAAGACATATTAAATTTAAACCACTTGATGTGAATCCGCCAAGAGAACTTGATATTATTTGTACTCCAAAAGAAGAATATAAAAACGCTACAGTATATTGTACTTCAATATCGAATATATTCGAAATTCTTACTGCTGATGATAGTATGTTTTTCATAAATGGATTCTATTACTTGGTTATAGATAACGATCAAAAGTACTGTATAACTTTTGATAATGATAGATATGTAATTTTAGTTGATGAGAACTATAAAGATCCTAGCAAATTACCAGGAATCTCATTTGCAAAATTACCATTAGAAAAAGAGCAAATAAAGAATGTTTTAACTTTTGATAATACAGAAGATGCAAGAATATTCTTAGGTAAATTAATGAATAAATATGTCCTTGGAGAAGAGTTGCCAGAAAGCAATGCAGATATCTGTATCTTATTAAGAGCTTTTAGAAATAATCACATTCCGATATCTATTGATCTATTAAATTTATTTAATATAAAACTTATATCAACTTCAGATGAAGGAGGAAAATAAATCATGACAACTTTCAAATTATTTAAACCAGCCAATCTAATAGAAAGAGAAAGTTTACCAACGAAATCATTTGTTAAACTTGTAGGAGAATACGTACTTGTAATAATAGATAAAGATTATGGAGATAAAATAAAAATTCATGGCGAAAAATCTGATGTTATACTATCTAAAATTGATATAAAATCCAATATCATTTTAAATAATATGAGACAAGTGACCATATCGTGTGATACTCTTACATCAAGCATTTGTAATGAAATTACAATATTATTTCATATTAAAGACGATACGACTTATTTTTCAAAAGCCGCAGTTTACGTAGTAGATACACTTGCATTATCCGACGCTATCGGAGATGATAATTTAACTTACTTAGACTTTGGAACAATAAAATTGACCGAAAGTTCTTGTAATGTAAGCACGATAACGATAATGATAAAACCGTCAAATTTTATAATTGTAAGTAAATTAGCTCATAAGGAGCTATTAGTCAAAGTACAAATGCATTATAGTATACCTGACGACTTTATTATCATAACTGATAGAGACTACGGAGAGAATATAATCATTTCGAAAAATGATAAGAAGTTATCTTTAACCAGAATGAATACATTATCATGTAAAATTATAGACAAAGCCAAAAAATTATCTGTTTCATATGTTGATGATATATTATGGGATAATGCGAAGTGTGCCAAAAGATTTTATGTACCAGTAGAGTATTCTGAACCAACTGCATATATTACATCTTTAGAAGAATTTGTTTCAGTTATAGGAAAGAATTATTTCTGTCAGTTAGGAAATGATTTACTTGGCTTTTCTGAAAATTAATATACTAAAAAAGATAAGGAGAAATAATATAATGTATAATTGTAAAGATAGAATGATATTTAAACACGAACCTATTTGTTTTAATGGAAACCCAATAATTAATAATTGTAAATGGAACTTTAAACTTATTGCAGACAATTTAATGCAGAATACAGAAAGCCTAATTACATTGGAATATAACGAAGAGACAGAGAAAGATTTTATTCCTTTATTCTCTTTAAATTTATATACCAAAGTTCCATATAACCAATATAATATAGCTGGTATTCCAAGAGAAGAAATATTCATAGAAGGAAAAGATGTACAGATTGAATCTCCAACTCTTATGACATTTGCTTATATTCCATCAAAATACTTATATGATGAAAAGTTACGTTTATTCAAAAATATCTTAAGTGCTTATGAAGCAAATGAATATCATTCTAAAAAGGCAGATGAATACATGAATAACTATAATAAATTAAAAGATAAGTATTCAGAATTAACAGGCATGACATATGAAGAGATAGACGAAAAAGTAAAAAGCATAAATTGCAAAAATAATAAGGATGTAGAAGATAATGAGAATTAGTATAGATATTATACATTAGGAGTACTTATGTCACCATTAATAGTAGTATCGATATTATCAGTTATAATCATATCATCAATAATTATGGCAATAATAATATTTACAATAATCAAAGAATACTTCAAATTATCTATGATTTTAATTATATTATTTTCTATTATAATAACGGTGCTATGTATGTTTGTTTTTATAGTTGAAATAATAATTAAATATAGCATAATATCACGAATAATCATGCATTTATTATAACCATATAAAAAAGATATAGATGGATATACCATATGGTATATCCATCTTCTTCTATATAAAATTTAAAAAAATCTTTTTTATTTTTTATAAAATTACCTGAAGAACTATGTAATAAATTACATAGTTCTTCAGCCCCTTTATCTTTATGTAAATAAATATTTTAATTAATTAGTAAATTTTTCCATTTTTTTGGAAAAATATTTGGTAATTAATTGGAAAATTTTGGTAAATAGGTTTGAGATATGTAATTAATAAAAATAAAGGAGGTTTTATATAGTGAGTGTTATTGTAAGAGGTGGAGCATCTGCCACGATCTCTGGATCTTCTTCCAAGGGATTTCCCCCGGGCGATGTAACCTCTATCTCATCAACCGTAAATAACGGTAGAGTATTAATCAAATGGTCCGATCCAAAAGATACAGTAGTTGACGGGACTACTATATCTGCTTGGAAAGGAACTTTATTAATACGTAATGCTGATCACTATCCTGAATCTATTAAGGATGGCGATGTAGTACTAGACAACACTACAAGGGATGCCTATAAGAATACTTGGTATACAGATTCGGGCTTAACGAATAACCATAAGTATTATTATAGATTCTTCCCATATAATACTGCCAAAGTATACAACGATTCTAGCAACTTGATTTTTGCTGCCATACCATTGTCCTTTGCCCCCACATTGAAAGATAACACATGGGAACAAATAAAAGCTGCTAGTGAAGGTGATGCTATTCCATCCACATGGAAAGTTGGAGATGAAATTAATATCACCTTATCAGGAACTTTTAATGAGACTGTTACTTTACAGATTTGGGATTTCAAACACTTTGACAAATCCGATGGATCTGGTAAAGCAGGTATAGTATTTGGAATGAAGAACTTAATGAAAACGGCACAACGAATGAATAGTTCCAATACTAACTCTGGCGGTTGGAACGATACCGAAATGAAGAAAACTGTTATGCAGAATATTCTTAAAAGTATGCCTTCTAACTTACAGTCTTATATTAAAGAAGTAAATACATATGCTAATTTAGGCGGTAATACTTCATCGTCCAACGCTGGTAGACCTTCTAAAGATAAAGTATTTTTGCCTGGTTGTACAGAAGTTGGTTTTACATACCAGTCTGATACTGAATCTAATCAGAAAAAGTTTCCTATATTTACAGATAATAATTCTAGAATAAAGAAAATGAATAATGGAAGTGGAGATGCTAGTATGTGGTGGACTCGTTCGCCTTATTACGGCAACGGTGCCGATGGCTTCTTTGCTGTCAACTACAATGGTGGCCCCACCCCCGACGGCAGCAGTACCAGCAACGGAGTTTGTTTTTGTTTTAATATCTAAATATATAATATTTTCAACACTTAGAATAAGTATATATTATACTTGTGAAAGGAGTTGAAATTTATGAATGAAGAACAATATAAATGGTTTTTAAAGAATCATATTAAACCTTGGGCTAGGTTAGTTAGTGGCGGCAGAGAGATAAACTGCCGCTGCTTTTATTGTCGTGATTCTGACGATGAAAGACATGGACATTTTTATATTAACGTAGATTTATCCGGAAATAAACCTTCGTTATATAATTGCTTTAAGTGTCATGCTAAAGGAGTAGTTACCCCAAATAAATTATTAGAATGGGGATTATTTGATCAAGATCTGTCGATAGATTTAGCAAGATATAATAAGAAGATAATGAATCTATCACAGAATATGAAGTATAATGATAAAGCTAAATATTATTTAAATAATTATAATATAAAAGATGACGCTTTATCATTATTAAAACTTAATTATATCAATAATAGACTAGGAACTAATTTAACTTTTCAAGATTGCATAGAAAAGAAAATATTATTAAATTTATCCGATCTATTAGCTACTAATAATGTCAAATTAACTAGGCATCAAAATATAGTAGAGCAATTAGACAAAAACTTTTTGGGATTTATATCATACGATAATGCTTTTATTAATATGAGAAATCTTGATATAGGCGAAGTATATATTACTATAGCTAAAAGATATGTAAATTATAATATCTTTGATAAATACGACAATACGTGCAAATTCTATGTAATTCCTAATCAGATAAATCCTTTATCTATAGAACCTATAAAGATTCATATAGCCGAAGGTCCATTTGATATATTATCTATATTATATAATATGAATGATGGCGTTATGGGAAACAATATATATGCTGCAGCAACAGGATCTGGATATGAATCATTATTAAGATTCTTATTACTGAATCTACAATTAATCAATATAGAAGTACATTTATATCCTGATGCAGACATCCCAGACTACAAGATAACACGTATAAAGAAAAATTTATTTCTGGATAAAGTTAATTTCTATATACATAGAAATACGTATCCTGGAGAGAAAGATTTTGGAGTAAGAAAAGAAAAAATAAAAGAAACAATAATCCAAGTATAGTAATATTACTATACTTGATTATATTTTTATTTATATCAAAGCCTTATAATAAAAATACAAAAAGGAGAAAGTAAAATGAGAAAACGAGACTACATAATCAAGAAAGTGAACAAATGTAAAAATGCAGAAGATATTTCTAAAATAGATTTATCTCCATTAGGACGTATGTACAAACACTATCATTTAGTTCCTGTATATCATGAAGGAATGATTGTTGGAGTTGATGTAAATAGTATTACATGTGCAAACGGAAAATCTTATTCCTTAGTTATACATCCAAATGGCCATGTAGATACAACATGGGAAAAGCTGAGATTTGCGGTGAAGAATAGATTAAAATTCAAAAAATAATTTTATACTCTCGAATATAGCATTGCTATATTCGAGTTTTATTTTAATAATAGGAGGAATAAATTATGAGTATTATTGATGACCCGATGCTATTATTTAGCAGCATATATTTCGATGTTTTTGTTGATGCATTTATAGAATACAAAAGACCAATAGTAAAAAAATATTTGATTGGACAGATTAATGTCATAGATAATTATATTAAGTTATTTAAAGATGCATTACATGACGAAACAGTTGAAGCTTCAAAATTAAAATCAATGCTTAATGATATAGAAGATAATATCAACGACTATGAAATAAAAGTTGATGCTTTTAGCTATGTTTTTAATAACGAAGGCCTAGAATTGAACAAAGACATTGTATCATTATATAGAGAATTACTGAGTTGCTTTAAAATAAAGGTATCAGATTTAATAGAATTACGCAAAAATAATAAGGAGGAATAAATTATGAGTATCATTGATGACGAATATTGCAGAGAGGTAAGTAACGCGTATTTTGAAGAGGAAGAAGAGATGAGATTAGGAATCCATCCTTCTCAGATTTTAGATAGTGTAGAAAACGAATTATGCAAAAGAAATATTAAAGGAAAAGTTACATTTATGGATTATGCTAATTATACAGGACATAAGGTAGGCGTATCGTTAAATGGAGAATTCTTCGGAGTGTATAATTACGATGAAGATGTATTTGAAAGTATGCCCAGTAAATATATGAAAATATAAAAAGAAAGACCTATTAGAGATATCTCTAATAGGTCTATTTTATTAATATGGAATATCTTTATTTTTTGATTATATAATATTATAGTGATATAATAAATAATCTATAAATCCTAGTCTCATCAACTAGGTAGAAAGAGGTATATTATGATGAAAAAATTTTTAAGAGCATATGCAACATTTTTAAAGAGAATTAAATATGCTTTAAAAGCATATATTAAAGGCATTAGTAATGCCTTTAATAAAATAAAGAGAGTTTAAACTCTCTTTATTTTTTCTACGATACTAAAAAATAAATGCTGGGATAGGTTATATTAACCTATCCCATACATAAGGAAAAGAGAAATTAATGGTAAATTTTATGTCTAGGAATACACTATTTACCATAAATCTATGATTACTTACCCATGAAATCATAGATTTACTTTATAGTTATTTCCTATGTAGTTACCATCATTTCCCAATAAATTTATCATTTGCTCCTGTTTCTCCATTTTCTAATACATTAACGATAAACTTTAAAGCCTCGATTAAAGTATAAAGTTCTGTATCACCACCAGTTGTAACTTCTATACCCACTAAGTCAGAACCTCTGTTGTATGCATTTACGCGTAAATCACTGTTTGCAAAATTTTCGATTCTAAAGTATGCACGGCAACCGTTCCCAGAATCTCCACCTTTATAACCAGTAGTTCCTGCTTCTACCTCTAAGGCGTTAGCACTTACTTCTTTGCCACAATAGGTTTTAATTTCTACATCAGGTTCTCCATACTCATCTTTCAATATTCGTTTACAAAGTTTGATTTCTTGCATAATTTTGATCTCCTTTACTGTGTTTTATTTTTAGAAATTCTTTTTTATATCTTCAATTCTAGATAAACCATTAGAACCAGATATATTTATTAATCTGTCTATGTTCAAATCTCTTTTTACTTTTGCATTGAAGATATATCCGGAAGCTAATCTATACCATCCGTTATCCATTTCATAACAACGTACAATAGTCCCTTTCTTGATATATGCTAATCCATATCCGGGTAAGGCTTCTGGTACATATTTCTTATCTTCTGGAAGAAGTTTACTAACAGAAAGAATCTTAGAGCTATTGTCTGGTTCTTTTCTAATAAAAGCATCTACAGTAAGTTCAATATCAATCTGTTTATTATCTGGGTTTACTGCAACTTTCTCTACATCTTTCAGAAAAGCTTCTGTATCTTTCTCTTCAATTACTTCTTCTTCATTTGTTTCATTTACTAAATCCATATCTTTATACTCCTTTTCTACTTCTGGATTGGTGGGTTTGTTATATCGTTTTCTACTCATTATAAACATATCCTCCTTTATATTTATTAATTTGTATAGTGAGTATTATTTGGTTTTATTTCTGGGAGTTTATATTTATTTTGTTGCTCCTCATATTCCGGAATCAATTCTGGAGTATTTAGCCAGAATCTCAAGTCATTATCTGAGCAATTTTCGAGAGGTATCACAGTTCCAATAAACAATATTTCTTCGTATTCTCCTACGTCTGGTAAAAGTACAGAAGAAGTTCCTAAAGAATCATCGTTACCGAACAGATCAGCTATATCTCTATAAAGACTTCGCCATGCATCTTTATCATTATTCATCCTCTCTATTGCTCCTGGTATGTCTACTAATATGCGAGTTACAACATCAGACAAAATATTTATTAATCTGTCATTACAGCTTTTGTACATCCCTAACACAGTTACAGATACTGTTGAAGATTTTTTCTTGTCTTTATATATTTTTTGTGTACCTAAAAGTACTATTTTTGTTTTACCCATTAGTTTCTCCTTATATACATCGTACAGGCGATCCATTTGCTCTGTGTCCATGCAATTCTACTTTGGCTTCCATAATCTGATAAGAGCAGATTTTATCATATACGTTTCTATTGAATTCATTGATATCTGACTGTAATTTATCGCGATCTATTGAAAAATATGAATCATAATATTTTACGTATTCGTCTAAACTCTGGTAAAAAGATGATCCTCCATGATAATAATAAGTTTTTCCTGAAACAGATGTGAGTTTTATATAATATACACGACCTCCGATATTTACATTTAGACGGTTATACATTACTTTCCCTCCTTATTATTAGGAAAATATATAAATGCTCTATTTGGAGTTCCATACATATATACTTCTATTTTCATTTTAGCTATCTCATAACTAATTATAGGATCAGATCTACATTCTTCATTATATTTTTCTCCAAATTTTATAATGTCGCCATAATTTATCTCGAATGTATCGAAATAAGTAGCCACCCTATCAAGTTGAGGCTCTTCCATAATTTCTCCGTCTTTGGAAAGATATAATCTTTCATTGTTTAAAGTTCTATATCTAATTATATACTTTTCAGTGTAATATCCTGGTTTTCTCATTGTTATTTCCTCTTAGTCTTTTTAGTAGTTTTAATGCCAAAATTAACTTTTCTGGTATTCTTAACTGTATTAGTTTTAATTGTATTCATAACTACAGATGGTTTCTTTATATATTTAGCAAAGTCTTTATCCATAGCCTGTCTACGTTTAGCATCATCAATATTCTTAGCAATACGTTTTTTATTTTTCATATCCTCCGCAGCATTCTGTCTTGCTTCGATCTTTTTATCTGCAGGCATAATCTCTTTTAAGATATTGCTTTTATTATATTTATTCACATAAAGAATTTTACTAAAGAGATTTCTCTTTTTCATCATCAAATATGCAAAATAAAATGATTTTACATAACCCGTACTTACAGTAGGGTTTTTCTCTACTGGTTTCTGAGCCAATGCTTCTGGAGACATCTTTTCTTTATAATCATCAATAAACATTTTATTCTTTCTAAATGCATAGCAGAAAGTAAATACAAATGCCGGATCATTGGAAAAGAATTTTACATCATAATTTCTTAAAGAAGCATCAGCAAACTTTTTATCTTTAGGCTCACTGAACTCTATTACTACATCGTAATAGAAGTTAGGTACCGTCTCTGACGGTACCTTTAAATAGCAATAGTATTTAGAATTTGATTTGGATAATTGATAATCCATTTTACCAACTTCTCTTACCATTACTTTATCAAACTTTTCTGTATACATCTTACGGTACATCTCTCTGTTGGAGATGACCGCAGATTTAATACCCATGGGGTTATTAATATATTCATCGAATGTCATTTAGAACCCTCCCTTTGATTTATTTGTTCTTTAGCCGCAACAATTTCAGCTAAAGATATTGGTATTATTTTAATAGTATCTATCACTTCTTTTTTGTACAGAGTTTCTAATTGATCTTTGTGGTTTTCAATCCAGAACTTGGCAGAATCCTCGCTATAAAATGAAAGACCACCTTTTATCATATCGTCATAGCCAAGAACTATAATCGGGTATCCGCTTGATGTTTTAGATACATAATAGTTCCATCCGCTAGATTTTGGTCGAGTACAAGTTAAAATAAATCTAACTTCATCAAGTCTCATCTCAACTTTAGTATGTACTTCTGTAATTTCTTTTACTAATGTAGCCCCTGATAAATCTCCGTATGTGACTTCAAGTTGTTCTTTATTACATTGAAAAAACGATATAGCCTTATTCTTATCGTCCCCACAGCCACAAGATATTTGATACCCGTTTATGCTAATATAATAATTAATTTTTGTCATATATTATATACCTCCTCCTCGACTTTTATTACTTTCAGATTATTTAATATAGTTTCTTTATAATAAGGTTTCAATGCGATTTTATATTCGTCTATTACAGATTCTGCTAATTCTTTTGAAGTAAAATAGTTAGTATTTAATATATCTGATTTAATTGGAGAAAGATATGGAACTTCGGTTTCATTTAATGTAGTCATTCCTACATAAAGCTCTCCGATTTCTGTATCGACTCCTATAATATATTTAACGGGTTCCATTCGTCTGATCATTTTACGCATGGCAATTATTTCTTCTCTTACCAATATAAAATTATTTACATTTTCTCCGTATAAATTTCTATACATTTGTATATTTTTTAGAAAGTATTCACTCGCTTTCTTTTCTGAATCGAAATCGTATGCAACTCGATGCATAAGTTTCTTTCCATTTAATTCGAAATAATATCTAGTATTTAACGTTTCTACTCCGATCATATTACATCTTCCACCTTTCTATTTTTTAACTTCTGTCTACACGCAATAACAACAGCTTCTGATACCGGTTCAGTTTTGATTGTTTCTATTACGTCTTCTTTAAATAAAGCTCTTAAAGTTTTCTCATGTCTTTTGATATAGTTTTTAGCTAAAAATTCTTTTTCAAATAAAAGATCACCTTCGGCCATATCGTCGAAACTTTCAGTTACAATCGGCATACCACTTTTAGTTTTGGTTATGTAATAACGTTCGTCAGTATCTGGACGAGTGCATATTATCATATATTTTACATGGTTAAGATCCATATTAATACTACTCTCATCAACCGTTGTTACTCGTTCTATTAATTCTGCTTTAGAAATATCTCCATACTGTTTTCGAAGATACGCCTGATTGCATTGAAACCATGAAATGGTTTCATTTCTTTCTGTTCTGCACGGTGCAAAAACTTTTTTACGATTAATAAGTATATAATATTCTTTAATAATAGCCATAAGTATAATCTCCTTCTTATTTGTTTCTTTACATATTTATTACGTCGTTTATAAGAGCGTAATTTACATCTTTATCCCAATCTATGCGTAAGCAATCTTCCCCCCAATATTGTTTTGGCTTAACAATCGGAATACCTCCGTTATATAATCCTGTAGCTGCTTTAGATAAATGGTTTGTTATATCTCTATTATTACTAATACTTAAAATTTCTTCTTCTACGATAGCAGGGCATCTATCTCTAAAGTATTCAGCTATTCTTTTATCAGAATATGCGTATAATACCCATCTATCGCAATGCCTTTCGTTAGCTTTTGAAATAATATATCCAATATGATGCATATCTTTATATTCCCAAAGATATATGATATACGTCATAATATCCATATCGTTGATATCACGAGCAGGAATATCTATTAATTTTACTAAATTTGGGTGTCTT
>OGHH01002000.1_pt1 | contig 12713 bp, 12 predicted proteins | sample 1571471 | NCBI WGS metagenome assembly OGHH01 (sample SAMEA2581936, study PRJEB24529) | metagenome | biome: Human gut stool | place: China | collected 2011
CTTTGTTCAATTTGCCCATTGACGTATCCCTCATTGTATGGTACAATATACTTACAGAGGTAGAAGTGGGGCCACGCTACTATCCTGTCCTCTGCTCGGTAGTCCAGTCGTCTTGACTTCCGAATCGCCACTCAACTGGCTAGTCCAGTCGTCTGGACTCTAATGAAAGGAAGTGTTACAATGGACGCAAATGCTATCTCTCAGATTATCTCCAACATTGGGTTTCCCTGTGCTATGTGCCTTCTGATGTACTATCATATGAACAAGCAGACTGAAGCCCACGCTGAAGAAATCTCCAAACTCACCAGCGTTATCAGCGATAACACTGTCGCAACGAAACAGCTTGTGACACTGTTGAGTAAGAACGATGGCTAAGAACACCCCGTATTGGGACTATGGTAACGATTGGTTGCATCTTGGAAATGTTGTCTACGACTTCACTGACAAGAATAAGTTAATCACCGACCTAGTTCGTTATATGTTTATCCGTACGCAAGCAATGTTCGAGTACACGGGGCTTCCCGAAACAATTCCCCAGAAGTTTCTGGAAGCATATGTCCAGTCGTCTGGATTCGCTGGCATCGTCAAGGTCAGGGGTGAGTTGTACGCGATGTGTGGCGGCTTAGGCGGAGTCCCCGATGTGTATTATCAACCAACAGTTCTTACTGTTGCAAACCCCGCTCTGCACTATGACGGTTCGTTAGAAATCGGTAAGGACTGTGAAATCATCAGAAATGACTTTCTCTTTGAGGGCTTGAAGCCGTTGTGCTCGCGTTACGCGACACTGATGGCAGAGAACTTCATTTCTGGCGTCAATCAACAAGCGAACGCAGACCTTCCTGCGGGCCGACAATGACCGCGACAAAGATGCCGCTGACAAGTTCGTAAAAGACCTTATCGACGGTAAGCTGTCTGCTGTTATGACTACCCCGTTCTTTGACGGCATCACGGCGCAACCATATGGTCAGAACTCCGGTTCTTCGCAGATTACGGAACTCACTGAACTTCACCAGTACCTCGAGTCTAAGTGGTTCAATGAACTCGGGCTTCAGGCCAACTATAACATGAAGCGAGAGTCCCTGTCCGCCGCGGAGCTGGGCCTGAACAGCGACATTATGCTCCCCATGATTGACCAGATGTTGCTCTGTCGTCAGCAAGACCTTGAGAAGGTCAACGCTATGTACGGAACAAATATTTCAGTGAAACTTTCTTCGGCGTGGGAAGATGTTCAGCTGGAATCTGAGTACGCAATCCAGGAAATGAAAGCAGAAGCCGAGGGAGTCCAGACGTCCGGACAGGAAAATGAACCTGACGACGAACCGAAAGAAGGTGATGATGATGGAGACAACCCCGCTGGTAACGCTGAATGAAGCCTTTAGCGATTATGAAACCAAGGGTGGTATATTCAGCAATATCGGTAATCTCCCGTGGAGTTCGATAATGGTAGGCCCTCAGATGGACACTTTGTATTTCGATACTCACTCGGGAGAACGGTTCAGTTCCAGAATCATAACTCGGCGCGTGGGTGATGACGGTTCTTTATCCTCTGCGGATAGAAAAACAATCGCCACGTTGGTCTACGCTAGGTTCAGAACTCAATGGAGTCGTTTGTGGGCGACAATGAATCCGACTTTCGACCCGCTCACCAACTACAAGATGGAAGAAACCGTCGAGGGCACGGAAAGTTCTACCAGAACTCCCGACCTGACTAAAGGTGATACTGGCACAGTCCAGACGACTGGACAGGACAAGAGAACTCCCGATTTGTCTCGTAAAGGTACGGGAACTGTCAAGGACGACGGCTCCGCCACCAACAACAACCAGAACGGTATTTGGGGCTTCAACTCCTCAACTTCGGTCCCGTCTGATATGTCCGACGGTACAGCGACCAACGAGAACACGACGACTCGTGACCTGACGGAAACCGAAACCGGCACCGACACTACCGACCGCACCAACACCGACACCTACAACCGTAGCTACACAGAAACCGGTACTGATACGACTGCCGGAACGAGTTCCCGCAAGCTGACTCGCACCGGCAACATCGGTACAAATACTTTCCAGAACCTGCTCCAGCAGGAGCGCAACATCTGGATGTACGACTTCTTTGAGCAGATATTCAAAGACGTTGATTCCGTCCTCACAATACCCATCTACTAAGTCCAGACGTCTGGACTCAACACATGAAAGGAATGATTTATAATGACTGTTAATCAGGTAGCAGATATCGTCAATGCCGTTCAGCAGCAGATTGTCGGCGAAACCGCCATTCAGACCGTTGACCTCGAAGGTCTTATCGACATGGGCAAACAGGCCCTCGATGCCACTTCCTACGACAACTATGTCAAAACCCTCGTTGACCACATCGGCAAGGTCGTGTTCGTCAACCGGGCCTATCAGGGGTCTGCCCCGTCCGTTCTGATGGATGGCTGGGAGTACGGGGCAATTCTGGAAAAGATCGCCAGCGAAATGCCCGAGGCCACCGAGAACAAGTCGTGGGAGCTGACCGATGGTACTTCGTATGACCCCAATGTGTTCCACAAGCCCAAGACCGAAACCAAGTTCTTCTCCAGCCGTGTGACCTTCGAGATCGAGAACTCTATCACCGAGCGTCAGGTCAAGTCCGCGTTCAGTTCTGCCGCCCAGATGATGGGCTTCATCAACATGATCTTCAACGAGGTCGATAAGTCCTTCACCGTCAAGCTGGACGGCCTTATCATGCAGACCATCAACAACATGACTGCTGAAACCCTGCATGACGCTATGCCGACTGACGACTACACCGCCGCTGGCAACGCTCGTGCTGTCAATCTGCTGAAGCTGTACAACACCAAGTTCGCCGCGAAACTGACTGCCGAGCAGGCCATTTTCGACAAAGAGTTCCTGCGCTTCGCCGCGTACATCATGGGCCTTTACGAGATTCGTATGCGTTCCATGAGCAAGCTGTTCAATGTCGGTGGTAAGGCGCGTTTCACGCCTTCCGACATGCTGCATGTTGTCATGCTGGCCGAGTTCCAGACCGGTGTGTCCACCTATCTTCAGAGCGACACCTACCACGATCAGTTTGTCGCTCTCCCTAAGGCCGAGAGTGTTCCTTTCTGGCAGGGTTCTGGCACCGACTTTGCGTTCACCAGCACCTCCGACATTCACATCAAGACTGCGAATGGCAACGAGGTCAACGCCGCCGGTATCCTGTGTGTCATGTTTGACCGTGACGCTCTGGGCGTCTGCAACATGAACCGCCGTACCACCACGAACTATAACGCCAAGGCGGAGTTCACCAACTACTTCTACAAGATGGACGCTGGTTACTTCAACGACCTCAACGAGAACTTCGTGGTTTTCTATGTAGCATAACCAACCTACGGGCTGGCGGGAAACCCGTCAGCCCGTTTATATTTAGTCCAGACGTCTGGACTGGAAAGGATAAAAGATGGCTTTTACAATTTCATTGTTTAAGACAGCTTCGGAAAATAACCGAGTTGTAAAAGTTCTCACCGATGAAAAACAGTTGTCTGGTGAACTTCGTAACCAGACAAGCGTTTTGAGTCCTAAGATTCGTATTGAATCGGCAGAGAATATTGCAGGTTACAACTACTGTTATATTCCAGAGTTCGGACGGTATTACTACATCGTTGACATTACGTCCGTAAGGACGCAGGTATGGGAAGTGTCCATGCGATGTGATGTTCTGATGAGTTACTCTGACCAGATAAAGGCTATTACTGGTGTGGTTGTTCGTCAAGAAAGTAATCCGAATAAACTTCTGGTTGACCGTCTTGAACGACTTCAGAGCGATAAGGAGATTGACATTCTCTATTATCCCAATGCGTTCAGTAAAAATCTCCAGTTTATTCTTGTAACGGCAGGTGGTCAAAATGGGTGAAACGGTTCTTCTGTATAGCGCGGCGGCTATTCTTAGTGCGTGCGTTGCCGCCTTAGGATTTAAGATTTCTGACCAGTCTAAAGGCGGAGTTTCGATAACTAAGATGGTTGCAGACTTAGCTAAATCGGCTGTACCGGGGTTTAAGGTTATTGCTGGTACTGTCGCTATGGGATTAAGCCCTGGATTGTTTTATGCGTATATGCAAGTTGTAAACGGTAAAACTTGTGTTCCACAGAATCTCATAAGTTGGATTCAGAATTGGTTGTCCGATAATGCAGCTTATGATAATGTAACAGTTGATGTAGCTGTTAGCACTTTCAACACTTCTAATTTTAGTGTTATAGGTTCAGAAAGTAATCCAGAGTATTCAGTGGCAGTACCCTTGGCTGAGTTTTGTAGTAAGGTAGGAATATCAGTAGTTAATGATACAGGGGCGTATTCTGGAGTATGTATATATGATAGGCATGGCGGTACAATATATCTAGTGGATGATACTAGATATTACATAACACCATCAGGAGTCGGTATAGGATTACATGTTATGGGTACATACCATTACTGGGACATATCTTATACTAAAATTGATGTATCCAACGTGGTTAATAGAGGAAAAGTCGGTATATGGAATTATCTAATCAATTCTGATTATAATCCTCAAGTTTCAATAAAGTCAGTATCTGCTGGGGAAGATACCGGATTAGAAGCTGGTGAAAATGTTCCAGGAAAAGATGTTGTTATTCCGGGCGAGGGTACTGCAGGTATTACTAATGAGGATATTGTCGGTTGGCTTCAGTCCGCAGTAGGTGCGGCTGTAGCTTCAGCTCTTGGTATCGGTACTGCTTCAATTCCATTTGTTCCTGTCGCTATTAAAAATCCTGCTATTACCGGCGACATTACAGATGCTCTCGATAATGTCATCGACCAAGTACAGGATATTTCTCAATCCGGTGCAACTGACGCTGACACTGTTGCTACTGGCGAGAAATATGCGAATACTTCTCTAGCTCCTAGTAAGCCATCCGGCAATATTTCCGCATCGTCTTTGTATACCATCTGGAATCCGTCGCAGGCTCAGCTTAATAGTCTTGCAAGTTTTCTGTGGTCTACCGACTTCGTTGATACTATCAAGAAGATTTTGCAGTCCCCTATGGACGCGCTTATTTCTCTTGCTTTGTTTCCTGTTACACCGCCCACAGATGGGACTCATAATATATCTCTCGGATATATCGACAGTGGAGTTGTGGCTCCGCGCGTATCTGACCAGTTTATGACATTCCAGACGTCTGGACTGGTCGTTCCCCATAAGTACAACTCGTACCTCGATTATGCGCCGTACACGAGGGCCGAAATCTTCTTACCGTTTATCGGTTTCTGCCCGCTTAACATCAATGATATTATGGGCAAGTCTGTTGACGTTACCTATAACATCGACCTTCTCAGCGGAGTATGCACGGCAATAGTTCATGCTAATGCACAGAGTCTTTATAGTTACAGTGGTAATATGGCAATGTTCTTACCGTTATCTGCTGGTAACTGGGCACGTATGCTCACTCCCATTTTCGGTATGGTAGGCGGTATTACTTCTTTGGCCGCGGGCATTGGCGGCGTTATGAGCGGAGCGCCTTTGTTGCCGTCTACTGGCATGGCGGTACGCGGAGCGGAAAGCATAGGTAACATGGACGGCAACTCGGTTTCTCGTTCGGGCGGTATAAGTGGTAACGCGGGCATTATGGGTGATTATCAGCCGTTCATTGTTGTTACACGGCCTATCAATGATAAGCCGACCACCTATGATAATAACATCGGTCAGACGTACAATAAATCAGCACAATTGGGTACACTGTCGGGATTTACAGTTATCGAGGAAGCCCACATTGAGGGCATGAACGCTACCGACGCGGAAAAACAAGAGATTGAGCAGTTGCTCAAGGAAGGAGTGATTCTCTAATGGGAATTCAGAGTAATGGTGAATGGTTGTTTGACTGGCCTATTGATGCTCCGCATCAGCTGACTCGCGGTTTCATCAATGACGGCAACGGTCTGGACATTGTCACCGAGACAGTCCAGACGTCTGGACTGAAACCCATCTATGCCGCGGAATCTGGGCGCGTTGACCAGCTCCAGTATTGGAACGGCAGAACCAAAACCGGTATGCAGTCCTACGGTAACATGGTTCGGTTGAACCACGGACACTTCGAGGGCGGCCTACTTCAGTCGCGCTACGCGCATATGTCCCGTATTCTGGTTAAGCAGGGGCAGAACGTCTACCGCGGCCAGATTATCGGATACATGGGTTCGACTGGCAACGCGACTGGCCAACACCTGCACTTCGAGGTTATCTGGAAGGACAAGCGGTGGAACCCGCTTAACTGGCTCGATGATGATTTCGTCAACAAATACGCCAGCGTGGAGAATGGCGTCTACCATTCCGTTAAGCGTGACAGCACGGTGAACCTGTACTATATCAACGCTGGGCCGCTGTCGGCTGGCGACTTCAAGACCGTCACCGAGTTGCTGAAGAAACTCGGTATCAACTACACTACCAAATAACAATAGCCCCAGTCCAGACGTCTGGACTGGGGTTGTTGTTATTTGGTAGTGTTAATCAACCAATGCAGAGTATCAAGTTTACCCTGATAATAGGCTTCGGTTTTTGGGTCGTTCTCCTTCCACGCAACTTTCAAACTTTTCTACAACTCGGTCAAGCTCGTCTATTCTAGCATATTCATAGGCTACCATATCATAGTCTTCATCATTATCATAGAAATTGATACTAGCCTTGATGGCGTTTCTTTCCCTAGCTAACCAAGATTTAAATGTCGATATATCCATATGGACTTACTCTCCTTTCTGGCACCACATGATATAGTTGCGGACGATTTCACCTACGGTGTTATCCTGATAGAACACCTTATCCTTACCGAAAAACGATGCAATTTTACGTTCCCTTTCGTCTGTTGGTTTCGTAATCTTACGACGACGATTAGGTAACGGTGAATAGTCAGGGCTGTAAATAAGCTCATGGTCAGGGTCTTTCAGTTCACTGGTCTTACGATGAATGAACGTGAACAGAACGTCGTTATCCCGTTCGTCTTTGGTGAAGATAATTTCGCACTGCAACATTTCGCGGTCAAAGATTATAAAGTACGTGTACAACACGTCACGCGGTTTATACTTGCATGGGCAATGCGGATAGATTGCAATTTCCCATGCACCACCTGTAATCATAGACAGCTTGGGATTGTTAAAGGCGAAATACTTATCGGACTTTTTGCCTTCTTTGTTGGGCGAGTCGGTATACTCGACAGCAACAGTCAGACCACTTTCTCCGTACTCATAAACGTCAATATCACCCTTCTTCATCTCTTTGATATGAGTCAGGCCCATTTCTGCAAAGTACGGGCAATACTGATTGACGGTGTTACCCATCATGAAAATCTTTACATTATCGCGTTCACGGATAATTGTAGACAAAACATTCATAAACAGGACGAACTCGTTGGGCAGATAGTAACTGCGAGTCAAAAATTCATCTAAAACAGCGTTTACGATTCCGTCATAGTTGGTTGACTTATCATGCTCCATTGCGCTGATTGCAAATGAGTAGGCAAACGGCGTCAACGACTCAACATCTTTGTTGAGCGTTTCATCGAACTTTGCCAGATACCACGCGCCGCCTTTGTAGTTAATGTGGTCGAACTGACCTCCAGTCCACTTCGCCAACTCGCCATTGTTTACGCAACCATCCCACATTGTCTTGGCTCGTTTTCCTTTGAAGTCGTCTTGCCATCGACGAATCCATGCAGTTTGTCCTTTACCTGCTATATAGTCTTTTATGCAATATTCCTGTACTGCATAGGTTTTACCGTTGGAACGCTCTCCGAACATCACATTATAAGTGGCGTTCTTTTGGAGAATGTTTTTCAATCGGTAATATTTGGTTTTCTTTTTTGGTCCAGTTGACTGGACCGTATCACTTCTCATAGGTTTGCACCCCCAATAGATATTTGATGTACTCTGCGGACATCGAGAAAGTATAGTCTGTAGGTTCCATGTGTACGCCTGACGGTGTATAAAACTCGGCGGTTTCTCCTAGATAATCTGTTACTAACCCGTGCTGTTCATCATCAATATAAGTAAGCGTATTTTTACCTGTGTACCCCGGTGGAATGTACAGACCCTCAGCGAAAGCGTCAAATATATTATCACCGTATTTCTTCAACAGATACGGCATCGCGGTACGTTTATTGACACCGGACGTTGTAAGGTTAATTTTGCCGTCTTTTTCCACCAAGTACCGTTTTGCGCCTATCGTTTTAAAACGAGAGTAAACACCCTCATTATCCCATACGCCTAGGACTTTTTCAACACCTTTAATGGTTTTCGGCTTATATGACGACTTTGGCAATTTGTGGAACTCCATTGCGGCATCGAGTTTACGAATGACGACTTTGTTGTACTCCTGGATGTAATCCATGTGATTTTCTGGATGCAGGACTTTGATACTGTCGGTATCAGAATACACATAATCCTCTCCGACGGCGTAAATCCCACTAAAAAGATTTCGTCTAGCATACGCAGTTACCCATACTCCCCAAGGATAGAACAAGAATCGACGAGCAGATTTATTGTACTTCTCGATTGCTTCTTCAATATTTGGCTTTTGCTTTTCCCAGTCCAGTTGACTGGACTCATCATAGATAATCTCGTCACGACAAATGTCCGTTACAGTCATACCATACGCCGCATTTACCATTTCCTTAGAGCCTAGATATTCCACTTCCTTTCCTTCCACACCTTTAAGTGTAGTTTTATCCTGATACAATTTCAGAATTGATTTAACAAAATCAGTCGGTAAATATCCCTTAGGATAGCGAACGAAATTTCCTATTTTTGCATCTTCCCAGTGATAAAAATGCTTATAAACATCCCAATCCAAATTTGTAATAGTGGTGCGTAAAAGGTCAGCAGATACTACACGACCATTATCAACAACGCGGTTAATTGCTACTTGACATTTAGACAGCGAAATCGGATGCTCAATGTAGGTTATAGATTCAATGTTTTTAAATTCAACATCGAACATACAGCAGTAGTTTTTTAAACACCTTTCAAACTGTTCTGAGGACGTTATTTTTACTCGTTCCCCGCGACCCATAGGATACTTTTCTGAAATCATAACATAAGGATACGATGAAGTAAAATCAAACGAACCGACATTTTCAAGAGTTCTGCCGGAGTACATGGCGTTGGCGTGAGTAAATCCGCCTTGAAACGCACATTTTAGTTGGTTGTATTCATCTGGAGTTAGAGTCAAATTACGCATAAGTTGGCGATACTGTTTGTATTTCCAACCACCACGCTTATGAGACTTATACAGATAAAAACAATTATTACGGCAATAGTTACGAACATACCCAGTTTTTGTCAACGGTATTTTTGTAATATCGCCGTCAGACTCTATTTTTTCTTGAATGTAAGCCATTACAACAAGAACATCGTGAACGCAATACTGCCATTCTTTTTCAGTCAGCGGAGTTTTGCTGTGTCGTACTTTGGAATAGTCCAAATCGCCAGACATTTTTTCAACTTTGTATTTCTGTAAGTTTTTACCTACGGTTTCCAAGTTGTAACCAGATAACTTGTACGAACAGCGGTATTCTATGCCAGACTTAGTTATTGCGTATACTGGTTTGCGAACATCTAACGAGAATACCTTATCCCATTCAAAGATTTTCCGCATGAATTGAAATTCGTATGACAAGTTATGAACATATACAATTAGGTGAACATTTTCAGATGTCCCGAATAAGTTTTCTACATTTCTAATCAACTCCTCATATTCTTCCCACGTTCTTCCGACGGTTACTATTCCGTTTATTCCGAAGGACCATTCGTAAGTGAGCGACATTTTTAGTCCAGACGACTGGACAGACGACGTTTCAATATCGAACGACGCGGGAACATTAAAATATTTAATTTTCTTATTCGTTCCTATCAGGTCGTAGGAAACTATTTGCCGTTCGATTTCTGACAGAAACTCATCGTTAGACCTAATTCTGTCCGAAAGACCAAAAGTCGTCTGGTTCATTCACAGGTTCCTGCCCCTCAATCATTCTTGTGATTTTGTTAAGAATTTCATCTTCATTTCGCCCTGCTGTAATTTCATCAAAAATAAAATTCTGCATATTATCACTTCCGAACTGCTGTTTCATGAACACATCAGAACCGGGTATTTCGCCGTTCTCAATTTTGTTGTAAATGTCCCAGAATAAATGCTGCTTTTCCGGCCCTAATGTAACCATGGTTGCTTGAAGGCGAAAAATATTTTCTTGTACTTCCAGCGCTCCCTTTACGGTTCCGGATTTCTGCGCCCATAGGTCTTGAACTGCCGCATACTGTTTCCACAACTCATTGGTTTCTTTGCCTTTGACGCCAAATTTTTTTATTCCAGTTGACTGGACGTGTCTTAGAGCGGTTGGAGTGAATTCAAGTTTTGACAAGGATTTAACTCTTTTATTAGCGGCGGAAAAAACCTGAGATAGGTATTTTCTTGTTTCCTTCTCAGGTAGACGGCGGAGTTGTTGGACTCCCATTTGAAGAATTTCTTCTGTTGTTATTTTTGCCATTGCGAACTACCCCCTTTATTTTATCCAAGTCGTCACTTTTGAGAATCTCGAAAACGTAAAATAAAAGTATTCTAGACGAAAAATTACGCCCGCACTCAAAATTGGAAATATTCTGCTGTGTAGTAGATATATAATCTGCTATGTAATACTGAGAAACTCCCGATTTTTTACGGGCTTCAGCGCAGATTTCGGCAATCTTTTTATAATCCATAAAACAAAAGGGAGTCCAGTCGACTGGACTCCCTTAGTCACCTCACTTTCAGAATCAGACGACGGTGATGGTGGTAACGTTGTTGCCGTTCTTGGTCTTGGCTTCGGTGAACTTCAGCTTGACGCCGCCGGCCTTTGCCAGAGCGGTAGACGCCGCTTCGGGGTCGCCTGCGAACCCGGCCGCCCATGCAACGCACATCTTGGAGAGGACGGTGCCACCGTTGTAGTATTTGGTGTCGTCCTCGTTGAACGTCACGACGGCAAAAGACTTGTCGTCGATGGTGGCGAAGTCGAACGCATTCACAGTGATGCCGTCGGGGAACTGCTGGATGAGGTCGTGGGTGGAGATCTTTTCGCGGTCATTCTGAAGGGTAGACAGCAGAGTGGAATCGAGAGCAGCTTTACGGAAGTCGAACATAATATTTATTTCCTTTCTTTGTGGCCGTCAGGCCGGTTTTATTTATCAAGCCCAGTTGACTGGACTCGAATCGGAGTGAAATCGGGACAGGACTGACTTAGTTTGTCCTCGGGGCAGTCCAGGTTGTGATGCGTTAGATTACAGCAGTAAACGTGTTTTAACTGCTCCGCACACTTCCAGCAGATGCACTTATAGTCACAGTACCTAGCACTAGGAATCACGGGTCAATCACCGCCGCTAAGTAAAATGCCACGATGCCGAAAGGTAACGCGAAGTAGGGAACTACTTCATACTGGAACCACTGAAACTTTTCTTTCAGCGAAAATTTATCTTTCATCGAAATTTACCTCAGGTGGGTGTTTTGGTCAGGCGGGTGTTTTCTGGAACTGGTCCAGACGACTGGACTTACCGCGACACTCACTGCATTCATAAAATGCGCGATAGTATCCAGCCAGAAATACTCCCAAAAGTTGTCAACAACCTCTGGTTGTGAGTCAACAACCTATGGTTGTAAATCCAGTTTATGCCAAAACTGGAAAATACTGGATGCTGGCAGTCGTTTGATTCGAGTGCCAGTTGACTATTAGCAGTCTGAGCTATGGAGTGCTAGCGGTCCATACAAATGGACCTACACTTGTTCATGTGAACAAATGTGCATATATTGGGGTCAAAAGTGACCGGCCCGTTTGGGCCGGTCATATTCAGTTTATTTGCGCGGGGTAACGGTCAAAACGACCTTAGCGCCGGGGGCAGTTGCCAACGGGAGCATCTTCTTAATACGAGTATGCACCATGTCCAACTTACATTTGAGGTTTTCGGACTTCACCGTCACGCTGCCGCCGTTCCCGTCCGGTGCGATGACAGCGACGTCAATGGTGTAGACGTCCGGCGGGAACTTTTCCGCCGCGTCCGCGGGGGTAGTATCGCCCTCGCTGTTGCCGTCAACCTCTTTCGACTCGGCGTCGGCGGCAATCTCTTTCCCGTTCAGCTTGTCAATCTGCTTTTTCAGCTTTTTGACGGGTGTTAGGGCGTTGACCGTTCCGTCCGCGATGAACTCGCGCGCCTGCGTCTCACTTTCGCAGGATTCAAGCAACTGCACCATTGCCGACAAACTAATAGCATTGCCGTTGCTGTCCTGTGCCGCGTCTGCGTTGCCCTTGAGGAACTTGCCCACGCGCTGAAGATTCATGGCCTGCGACTTGCTGTATTTGCGCACCTGCTGAAGATAGTCGGCGGCACTTGCAAGCCCCATTGCGGCAGATGTGCCGTCGTGGTCTGCCGTGTATACCAAGCAAGCCATCTGGACACCTGCAAGGCGTCCGATGTTCTCAAGACGAGAGACAGCGCCGTCGAAAGCCTGAACCTTCGAATTCTGCATAATGATTTCTTTCTGGTTAGCGGTCAATTTGTTGGTCTTTTCCATGGTGTTTTCCTTTCTGTCCAGTTGTCTGGACTATGCAAATTGTACATGGGTATACTACAACTACTGGTTGTATATCCTACAACCTATCGTTTTGACTCCGGGTTTCTGTCTTTGTTCTCTTTCCCTTTGTCTGTATATAATATA
>OGHH01002013.1_pt1 | contig 12636 bp, 9 predicted proteins | sample 1571471 | NCBI WGS metagenome assembly OGHH01 (sample SAMEA2581936, study PRJEB24529) | metagenome | biome: Human gut stool | place: China | collected 2011
TGTACCTTACAGTGGTGTTATGGTGTGAACCATGACCAAATTTTTAACCGTTAATTGCGAAATTGATTTTCTTGTTTTAAATAATGTCAAAAACTAAAATAAAAAAGCCGGTTTTGTTATAAACTATTATTAAAATGATTATATTGTAACCGAATTATTAATAAAAATAGCCATGGATAAAACAATTGTAGGGAACAATGCCGGAAAGGTCTGGTATGCCCTGAAAGAAATTGGTGAAATTTCAATACCTGAATTGGCGAGAAGATTAAACCTAAGCGTAGAAAGTACAGCATTGGCCGCCGGTTGGTTGGCACGAGAGAACAAAATTTGTATCCAACGGAAAAATGGATTAATTGCTTTATCTGATGAAAGCGCTTTTCCCTTCAGCTTTGGATAATAGCAGGTTTTGTGAGTGAATATCTTTGAAGTTCCGTTAACTTATAAGTAAGAATATGTCCGTATAAGGTATCACAAGTTAAGTTTGAACTTAAGAAGTTTTATATTTAAAAGAGTTGCTCAATAATAGGGCAACTCTTTTAACGTATAATAAACGTATAAAAATGTCGAATCGTGTCCGGATGTAGATAAAATTTATATACTTGTATTCCACAATAATAATTGCCTGTTTTTTCTCTGGCAATTCTATTCCGGAGAATATCTTTAGAATCCTACCCGTTTTCTTCCCTGGGAGAAATCCATTCCTTCGTAATTATAGATTTCAGCCAGTGTCATGGGGTGTGTCTGTTCGGGAATATCCAGGCTTTCTTCCTTGATTAGTTGATTAACCTTATCAGTAGTCAGGTCTTTAAACTCGTATCGGGCAGCCAGGCGTCCTTTTCTAAGCAATGCTTCGTCGATATCTTTTAATGGAGCATTAAAAGTGCAGATAAATTTGATACACAATTCATCGCTCAATAGCCCGTCGCTAATATTCAGTATGTTGACTAAGCCGGCATTCATACGGTTGCCTCCGTTGCGGCTTGATAATAGTTCTTCGCAATCCTCTACGATGAAGATAGAATTTTTTTGTTGGCGGATGAAAGTGATAAAGCTCGGATCCGAAAGTTTATCTACCAGGTCTCCACTCATATAGATCATTCTCTTTTTTCCAAGATTGATAAGGTGGCGGATATAAGTCGTTTTTCCTGTACCCTGTTTTCCATGCAAAATGATTAATCCGCTTTTGTTGTCCTCCAGCAGAAAGTTTTCGATCTCGGCAGCTACGGGAACAAAATCATCGTTATAGTGACGATCAATCTGAATAGCAGGTTCATTAACTTGCGATTGTTTCAGGCTGAAGTAGTTATGAGAGTATGTTACTATAAATAGATTGTTAAGTTTCTCATTTTCCTTCTTGTGGTTTTCGCAAATCTGATTGATCTGATTGATTTCCTCCTTGTCGATATTGGAATAGACAATCTTTACGCAATTATCAAAATAGCCGATCATCAAATTCTTTTTGCAGATAACGATGCAATCATATAACTCTTTTGTAGATGTATTATCTTCTTCTTCCTCCTCTTCTTCTTTTTCATTTTCAAAATGATTGCAGTACACATGCTCGAATATATCGAACGCGTCATCTTGCTGATAAAGTTCCTTGATTTCTTTCAGAAAATCCTGGTTTACTTTATATTTTACCATTTTCATGGAAGGGAATCGTTTGAATATCTGATAGAATAGACTACAAATGCTACTGTCGCTGAACCATCCTGTGGAGTAATCAAAAATATCTGTGAAATCTGCGAGTGTGTATTCTTTACTCATTTTTTCTTTTTATATAAATAGAATGGCAAAGGTACGAAATAAATCTATGATATGAACTGAACCGATTTATCATTTTCTCGAAAAACATAGGCGTGGATAGTTTCCTGTATTTATATCAAAGCTCCTGCAAATGATTTTTCATTTTTATTTCTCATGTTCTCATAATATATGTGATAACAATCTTCAAATCAGTTATATAACACTATGAGAAATAAAAGAAGAAAGGGTATTTCTCATAGTATTACCAGCATTTTGTCCACAAAACAAAGTATTTCTCATAGCTTTTCAAGGCGTTTCTCATAATCTTTCGTAGGGCAAAGAGGCTAATTAATTGTAATAGATTCAATGCTACATATTCAGTTATGTATTGATTAATAATATATTATAAAGCGTTTATGAAAGTGTATGGAGTAGATATTCGCATGTTTTCCTACCGGTATCTGAATCGTTCCACTAGAGTGGAAAGGTCTGTTCACTAGAGTAGATAGAACCGTTCACTCCAGTGCAACGATCTGTTCACTAGAGTGCAACGATACGAATAGTGGTAGGAAGCAGGGAAAACGCATTATACTCTTTCCTTAATCTTTTATACATTTATCTTACACCAATATTGTCTTTTCATCTTATTAATAAGATATTTATCTTTCATTTACAATATTATTTGAGTACATTTACGTGATTATAAATCACAATTAAAATGAAGCAAGAAACTAAAAGAAGGATTGAGATCAGCAACCTACATGAATTTGCTGATTCATTAATATTGATAGATAACCGGATAGAGCGTTGTAAAAAGCATCAGGCCAGTACCATTGTTCTTATTGCCATTTCTGCTGTTATATGTGGCGCTGATACTTGGAATTCAATAGAAGACTTTGGTAAAAGTAAAGAATCTTTTTTTGCAGCCAAGCTTTCCAATTTTAATGGCATCCCTTCTCATGATACATTTAATCGCTTTTTCTCGGCATTAGATCCTTTAAAATTTGAAGAATCTTATAGACAATGGGTCCAAAGCATTCTCAAATGTTATTCGGGTCATATAGCCATTGATGGTAAAACCATACGAGGAGCCTATGAATCCGAAGAGGACAAGCGTCGTCGTAAACAAGGAGTACTTCCTGATTCGAATACGGGAAAATACAAATTGCATGTTATTAGTGCATTTGCAACAGAACTGGGAATCTCCCTTGGACAGTTATGTACACAAGAAAAGGAAAATGAGATAGTTGTCATTCCTGAATTATTAGATATGTTGTGTATAAAAGATTGTATTATTACAATTGACGCTTTAGGATGCCAGCGTACAATTGCAGAGAAAGTCATAAAGGGAGAAGGTGACTACATTTTTATAGTGAAAGATAATCAACCGAAATTAAAGGAAACAGTACTGTCAGCAACAGAAAGTATTGTATCAAAAGGTACAACAGTACGATTTGACAAATATGAGACGCATGAGGAAGGACATGGCAGGAATGAGTCGAGAATCTGCTATTGCTGCAACGATCCCGGTTTTCTGGGAGCAGATATTAGAAAGAAGTGGAAAAATATACGGTCTTTTGGATATATTGAGAATACCAGAAATACAAACAAAGGCACTACAGTGGAAAAAAGATGTTTTATATCTTCCTTGGAACCTGATGCGCAGAAGATACTTAAAAATAGTAGAGAACACTGGGAAATTGAGAATAATCTACATTGGCAGTTGGATGTCAATTTCCATGAAGACAATACCAGAAGAAGAAATATATCAGCATTAAACTTCTCCGTACTGGCGAAAATTGCATTGGCCACATTGAGAAACAACAAAAGAGAGATACCAATCAATAGAAAAAGATTAATAGCAGGGTGGGATAATGAATTCTTATGGGAACTTATTTTACATGATTTATAATGCGTTTTCCCTGCGCCTTCAAAGATACAACAGAAAGGCAGGAAAACCTAATGATTCCTACGTTATTTCATAAACGGAAGTATTTAAAGGAATCTATCGAAAACACTTGCAAATCGCTATCCCCGCATTGTAACTTTGATGCACGAAACTTAAAAAAAGAACAAATATGATGGAAAAAGTAACCCAAATGATCGCCATGCTGATAAAGGCATGGAAAAAAGGGAGCGTATCACAGATTGACACACCTCCCGTTCCCGCAACGCCCGAATCGAAGCAGCAGTCTCCCAACAACTCCGCCTGCCTGACGAAACGGGTCAACACCTTTCTGCAAACTCACTATGACTTCCGCTACAACCGCCTGACGGAAGAAACAGAATTTCGCCCATTAAGCGGAACAAAGACCGAATTTCGTCCCATCGGAAAACGTGAACTGAACACACTCTGCATGGAAGCTCATGCAGAAGGCATTTCCTGCTGGGATAAAGATGTGAGCCGTTATATTTATTCCACACAGATCGGAGAGTATCATCCCTTCCGGCTTTATATGGACGAACTTCCTCCCTGGGACGGCATCGATCGGTTGACTCCGCTTGCCCGACGTGTATCCGCACTACCTCTATGGGTTAAGGGATTCCACACATGGATGCTGGGACTGGCTGCCCAATGGGAAGGAAAGACGGGCGTCCATGCCAACAGCCTGGCTCCCATCCTGATCAGTGCCGAACAGGGACGGATGAAATCGACTTTCTGCAAATCGCTGATGCCCAAAGTACTGCAACGTTACTATATGGACAATCTCAAACTGACATCAGAAGGACAGGCAGAACGTCTTCTGTCAGAGATGGGGCTGATCAATCTGGATGAATTCGACAAATATGCAGAGAGTAAAATGCCGCTTCTGAAGAATTTAATGCAAATGTCGAGTCTCCATGTCTGCAAAGCGTATCAGCGTAACTTCCGGGACTTGCCGCGTATCGCTTCTTTCATCGGAACTTCCAACCGCTCCGATCTGATGAGTGATCCGACAGGCAGCCGCCGCTTCTTCTGCGTAGAAGTAGAAAAGCCGATAAATTGTGAGGGAATCGAGCATGAACAGATCTTCGCCCAGCTGAAAGCGGAACTTGCCGACGGATGTCCGTATTGGTTCGACAAAGAAACGGAACATGAAATACAACAGAATAATGCACCCTTTTACCGTACTTGCCCTGCCGAAGAGGTATTTCTCAGCTGTTTCCGCACCACAGCCTCAGTAGAAGAGAAATATCTGCGACTTTCTGCCGCCGATATTTATAAAGAACTGAAGAAACGGAATGCTGCCGCTCTGCGAGGTTTCAATCCGAACCATTTTGCGCAAGTACTGATAAAAATGGGGGTAGAACGGAAGCATACGGAATATGGGAATGTATATTTGGTGGTAAGACGATGATTGAATTTGGTAACACAGCTGAAAGCACTGAAAGCGGTATTCCTTGTTTTTAGGGTAGTGCTTTCAGCCGGAATGCCGATGAACAAAGAGTTTCATGATAAAACTGAACAATCTGAACCCTAATCGGTGCCATAATTCTCAGTGTGATGCAAAGCAGTAGTAAATCATTCAAATCGAGATGAACGAAACACAATTTCACTAACTTCCCACACATTAGTTGCAAATTCTATTCGCTCTATCTAAAATAGTTGAAGAAAATAATAAAATAATAACAGCGGTAAATAGAAAAGATAGGCGGCAAAACGTTCATTTAGCCCAAAAATCATTCAATAAACGATCAATTCACCCACCCCAAAAGCCCATTTAAAAGATTGAAAAATTCACCTTAAAAATTGAAAAAAACACCAATTAACGATTTCGCATTTCTCCCATACCTTTGCAATGTCGATAAGGAACAAAAGTTTCTTGCGAAACAAACAAAAGAACAAAACAATAAAATCAGTATATAAACAATTAAAGAAACATTGCCTATTAGAAACAAACAAAATCATTCCTCTCGGAAGTTACTTCTTTTTCCTTATATAATATAAGGGCTTCCCATTAAAAAGAAAATGATGTTTTTAACAAAACAAACGACCCTCATCCTTTAGATGACTCTCCTCAAAAGAAGAAAAAAAACAATTAGCACAGTATGCATTATATATAGTGTGCAAACTAAAAAAGAAAATTATAGCATCACACATTAAAATCAAAACAAAAATGAAAGTAAAAAATTTATTATTAGCAGGTTTGGCAGTAGCAGCCATGACAGCTTGTAGCAACAATGACATTGACGAAATCGTTGATAACGGAATTCAGACACCAACTGAAGAAGCGAGCATGAGACTTTATTTCAATTTCGCCAACCAAACAACAAGAGCCAATGGTGATACAACTGGTGACAAGCAAGACGGTAACGATTTAGAATGGACAGTTGATGGAGCAAATATTACAGTACTACTCCAATATCCAAATGACGCTAAGAACATAGTAATTAAAAACTTAAGTCCTGTTTCAGATAAAGAAAAAACATATGCAACAGAGGAATTTAAAGTTAATGCAGGATCTGGTGTTAAAGTATACGCATTTATTAACCCTGAAAATTTAGAAATTGGTGCAACTACCAATCCTACAACTTTAACTCTTACCACTGCGCAAACATTACCTTCTGAACCGGATGGTTTAGCTTATCTTGTAAATGGAGTTGCCAAAGATAAAAAATTCATGATGAGTGGTAGCACAAGTCTGAATATACAGGCAGGAGCAGATGGAACGGTAAATATAGCTAAAATTAATGTAGACCGTGTAGCAGCTAAATTAGATGAAGGCACAAAATTTGACACTTCAATTTCTATTGCTAATGATGGTATAAAATATAAGAACAAAGACAATGGAGAGGCAAATGTTAGCATTAAATTATTAGCTTACTCATACTCTAACTTGACCAACAATACTTATGCACTAAATGGGATTAAAGAAGCCAGTTTTAATGCGAAAGATATTTATTTACAACCGTATTTCTCACAAGGTTCATATCCGACTGACGGCAACGACAAGAAGGATTACAGATGGATTGCAAAAGACGAACTAAACAAAATCACCTACTGTTTAGACAATTACGGAAACAATAACCCGACCAGAGTTCATTACAAAGGTCAAGTCTGCATTGATGGTAAAGAAATCAGCAGTAACTTTTATATTAGAGCGTTGCTCAATCTCACCAATAATGTAGAGTATTATTTCTTTAATAATTTGGATGAAATGAAGGCATACTATAAAGATGAAACAATCAATAGTATTACTGAGGAGACTACTCGTGAAGAACTAAGCAAATTAGGTATTAAAAAATACAATTCGGGGATCTGTTATTACGAAGCTGACATTAAGACAACCCTAGAGAGTCAAACAACAGTATCAATCATGCGTAATAACTGGTACAAATTAACAGTAAAAAATATCAAGGAGATTGGCTATCCTACTCCTGCAAAAGATCCTGAAGATAAAGATACCAAATTAGTAGTTGAAACTACAATCAATCCTTGGACTATTCAAATAAATGACTTCGATCTCTAATCTCTAAATAATACATCGGGAGAGGCTTTCTCCTCTCCCGATAATATTTTTTCTTCTCTACAGAAACAGAGCATTATATACAAACAAAACATACGCTCCACAAAAGCATAAAAAAGAAATGATGAAACAAATATTAACTACCATACAAGAAAAGACAAACAAAATATTGTTACTTGCAATATTGGCTGGGGCAATCACATCTTGTGATTCAGTATTGAATTACAATGAAGATTGTGACATCGAATATTGTGTCAAGTTCAAGTATGACTACAATATGGAAGAAAAAGACGTATTTGCCGAACAGGTAAGAACCGTCACTCTTTATGCTTTTGATGATAACAACAACCTTGTTTACCAAAAGACCGATGAAGGTGAACCATTGAGTGAAGGAGACTACGCAATGAACGTGATTGGAATAGACCCTTCTCAATACCGCTTAGTAGTATGGGCTGGGTTAAATGACGAATCATTTGCAGTTCCTTTGTTATATCCGAATCAAGCAAAGATTGATGAACTGACTGTAAAAACATTACGCAAACAAGCTCCCCGAAGCACCTCCGAAGATGAAAAGGATCAATATATAGTAGACAACAGTCTATATTCACTTTGGCACGGTGAAGTAAAAAAAGGACCGACCACCCGCAGTGGAAGGCAGCAAATCACCAATGTGTCATTAGTGAAAAACACCAATACTATCCATGTTATTGTCGCACAAGTCAATCAATCCAATGGACCAATAACAAAAGCATTGACAGAAGAAACTTTCCAATGTGCAATATACGATGATAACGGATATATGAACTATGACAACTCATTGCTCGAAGACAATTTATTAACATATAAACCATACAATACCAAAGCCGAAGTTGTAACAACAAGAGCTTTTAGTGCAGAAAACGAACCTGCCAAAGAATATAACGGCATCACCTGTGATGTAAGTGTAGCAAGACTTATGAAGGGACAAACTCCTGAATTAACGATCAAGAATTCTCAAACACAAGAAGTCTTATTCCACAGTGACGACCTGATAAAATACTTCGAAGAAGTAGATGCGGAAAAATATAAAGATCGAAATTATTCTCTCCAAGAATACTTGGACCGTGAAGATGAATATACCATAAAGATTTTTGTAGACGAAAAGCTTGCACTCATCAAAACTGTAATTGATGTAAATGACTGGATCATCCAAATTAATGATATTGAACTTTAATACAAAAAAAGAATGAAATACTCTAAATTGACATATTATTTGCTGGCTATCCTCTGTATGATGGCAACGTCGTGTGTCACGGACGGAGTCATGGATGAGTGTCCAGATAGTAGCAAGAACCAACAAATAGTAAAAGATGCACGAGTAAGTCTCGTACTGAATTTTGCTATTAATAGTTCCGTAACAAGAGCTGGAGAAACGGACGGAGACCATACTGACGGAGAAATAAAAGAACGAAAAATAAAAGATGTACATATATATGCGTTCCAAAATAACCAATTCAAAGAAGAAGTAAAGTATGTATCAATATTTGGAACAGACGGAGAGATAACACGCACTATACAAGGTAGATTGCTTGAAAGTTATGATGCCAATATTGCCGTTAAACTTGTTGTAATTGTAAATGGCGGAAACAAGAAGGTGATAACCTCAAGTAACCCAATTATTAATAGTAATACAACGCCAAAAGCACTATATGATCAATTAGTATTCAATTACAATGCGAATGATGATTGGAGTACTTATATCCCCATGACAGGAATATGTGAAATACAGCCACTCCAAGAAGGGGATTATAATACTGCAAAATTAGAATTAACGCGTGCCGTTGCAAAAGTTAACGTAACAGTAAATGAAGGCAAAGGTTTAGATAATTTCAGAATTACTGAAATCAGATTATGCAACTATAATACATCAGGCTATTGTGCCTCTAATGATCTGAGTAAACCGTATATTCCGACTAATGTTCAGCAATCCACAACACCAATATCTTCCGGTGCCATCACAGATGCAGAAATGAATGCTTATGAGAACCATTTATATCTTCCGGAACATAAGAATGTAGGTGTAACGGGTAAAAAAGCTTATTTAGAAATCGATGCAATGGTTAAAGGAGAAAGCAAAACTTATACATTAGCATTTGCTCAAAATGGAAATCCTCATGATGTCTTACGTAACTATATATACGTTTTCAATATCAGAAGTGTGAAAATGGATATTGATGTTACATCAACATTAGAGTACGAAGTGAAAGCATGGAATGAAGAAACAGTTGATATCCCGTCATTCAATTAATACAAGGAGGAAAATCAGATGAAAAAGCAAAACAACATATTAGCAGTAATAAAGAATATAATATATCTGGTATTTGCATGTATAGCTCTTAATGCCTGCACGGACGAAGAAATTTATAAGTCAGCAACTGTAAAAGAAGGGATTCCAGTAACAATAGATTTTGGTCTATCAATCACAGGTATGGACAAAGTAACCACCCGTGCACTTCCAACAACAGAAGAAAGTAGAATAAATGACCTCTATGTATTAGTATTTGATATGAGTGGAAAGTTGAAGACTCGCAAATTCTACCCTACAAGCGAAATAAACAGTAATTTGGAAAATAAAGAAAGCGGAACTCTCAAATTAGATACTTATAGCGGTCAGAGTCGTATTTATGCAATAGCCAATGCAGAAACCAACGAATTAACATCCATACTCAAAGAACTGGAGGAAGTAAATAGCATTGATGATTTGTCCAAAGTAATCATTAGCATGAAAGAAGCAAATGTACAGCGTACACAAGGTAGCTTAGTTATGAGCGGTACATTCAATATGACAACTCCCGAGAATAGTCAAGAAGAAGGATATTGCGTGATCGATGAAGAAGGAAAAATATCCAATGGAAAAATACAACTTTCGCGCCTTGATTCTCATATAACTTTCAAAATAAAAGTTGGAGATAAAGTGACATCTTTTACTCCCACTAGTTGGCAAGTAAAATATGTACCGTTAAAATCAAATGTTATTGAACAGCCACAGGTAAATAGCTTTGTCCAAGAAAGTGATTACGGAATGAGTATAGTGAATACTAAATTCGGAACAAGCGAAGATAAAAAATATCGTACTTTTGATTTTTATATGTTGGAAAATATTAAAAATTCAAAGTCCTATCAGGAGGCAGATGGTACTGAAAGTTCTATTGCCTCTAATGTAGATGGTCTTTCACTAGATGAAAAATCAATAGAGTATGCTAAGCGTGAAGCCGAAATAAAAGATAACAATAAAAACACTGGTGAATATAAATATTCGGATAAATATGCGGCTTATGTAGAAATTAAAGCTGAAATGGAAATAGAAAATAACCATTCCATAGATGGCAAACGTGTAGCTACCGTAAAATACAGAATACACTTAGGAGGTGGTATAGATAACCCAAGTATCTTCACAAGTAAACGAAACACCAAATACACATACATTTTAACTATCAATGATGTAAATGATATTATAGTAGAAGTAGAAACTGGTGAAGAAAAACGCCCTGGCGCTGAAGGTGATGTAGTTGATGCAGAAGCTGAAGTACGCACTTTAGACGCACACTACAACAGCTTTGTAATGGGATTTAGCTATAATAATGTTGTAGATGCTAAAGGGAATAAAGGCTTAAAATTTGTGGTAAAGACTCCATTTGGGCAAGTAACTGAGAAAAGTACTCCCGATGTAGGAGACGGTGCAAAGCAAGATTACCATTGGATTCATTTCAAATCTCATGGAGTCGATAATAATAAAAACAAATTGGAAGAATATAAAGGTGAGAGAATTGACTTGTTTGCACTCGCTGATAACGTAATTAATCGTTTCAAGATGGACGGAAGCAAGAACAAAGATCAGCTATATTACTATACTGTATTCATAGATGAATATTACTATAAAGAAGCTCCTAAAGGTGTTGCCTGGAAAGGTGATCCTAAAACTTATTGGCGATACTTTGCAAATGCAGACAACCGTTATGTTATGCTGGTTTATGCTCCGAAATATAGTCTAGATGGTAATAGTAGTTATGCCAAAGCACAATATATGATTACACAGCGCTCTATACAAACATATTATAGTACCGAATCTGAAATGGCATTGGGTATGGAACACGTCAATGAAACGGGAGCAGCTGCTTGGGGAAGTCCAAATATCACTACATCCTCAACAAACGGCTTGTGGAATACTTGGGAGGATCTGAAAAAAAATAAATCATGGGGAGAATACGTGAATCTTGGAATGCCAAATACGGAAAATACTTTTCAAACCAAAAGTGATGCAATTGCTTTAGCCCGTTGTTTATCACGAAATCGTGATGAAGATGGAGACGGTCAAATCTCATTGGATGAAATGAAATGGTATGTACCAACCAGCGAGCAATTAATGGGAATGTATTTAGGAGCAAACAGTTTACCATCTCCTCTATATGATGCCAACAATGTATCATTTGTATATGCTGATAGAGCAAACTATCATTATGCGACTAGTGATAAAAAACGTATATGGTCCGAAGAAGGAGCTTCTGTTGGCGATTATTATGTTGGTAATGCCGATGCTCCGCAAAGCTTTAGATGCGTTCGTAACTTAGGAATTGATAAAGCTAAAAATGATAAATTAGAAAAAACAGAGTACCCTAAACAGGCATTTGAATATATCGCAGAAGGCACACGTGTAAGTGTGTATAATAATACACTCCAAGGAGATGAAATCATCACAGCTAAAAACATATTTAAGATGTCACGATTAACCGACTTAAATACACGTCATACACGATATACTAAGGGAGAGATTGCTATCCATGACAATTTTGATGAAGGAAATGCACCCTATAAAGCATTTCAAATGTCCGAGAATTTCCATACAGATACCAGAAAAGGTGGTCAAAAAGTATATGAAGGAAATACATTTTTTACTTTAACAAGTTGGGAGGCCACTGTACGTTCATATTGGTATAACAAACATAGTGGTAAACGGCACGATGGATCGCTCTACTATCCTTTAACTACAGATGGAGACCTCAGCTTCTGCAAAAACTATAGTGAAAAAAACGACAAGAGCGATAAAGGACTTTGGAGAACTCCTAATCAAAGAGAGATGATGTTAATGTACATTCAAGATAAAAGTTATTCACATAACACATTGTCACGAACTAAATGGAGATACGAAGCAGTAAAAGGTGTAACACGTTTCTTTTGTGCCAATGAGAATCTGTATTTATCAAATCCAGCTGATCAAACAGCATCATTTAGATTACGTTGTGTTCGTGATGTAGACATAGTTAAATAAGAATTAAACCTATAAAAACAGATATTATGACCCAAAAAGACATCCTCCAACTAGAATCATCAGATATGCGACAAGCCTATCTGTTTGAAGAGAACGGACGCTGGTATGCTTACGAGCATTCAGCCAACCGGATCGAGA
>OGHH01002032.1_pt1 | contig 12504 bp, 8 predicted proteins | sample 1571471 | NCBI WGS metagenome assembly OGHH01 (sample SAMEA2581936, study PRJEB24529) | metagenome | biome: Human gut stool | place: China | collected 2011
ATTCGTGATTCGGCTCCAAAAGTGTGGTTTGGAAGGGCGGCATGTACTAAGCCGCTTCGCGCGCAATCAGATTCATACACCGCAGGAGGCGGAGTTTCCCATGTGGGAGGCTCCGCCTCCTTTTTTCAAATCACTGTCCCTCTGATGCAAAATGTGATATAATAGACCTGTTTCATCAAAATAAAGAGGGGTATCGTTATGGAACGAACAGCTTTTACCGCCTATCGGGACAAGGTCGTCACCAACTGTGCCAGGGTCATCGTGGGCAAGGACGACATCATTGAAAAAGTCCTCGTCAGCTTCTTGTGCGGAGGCCATGTCCTGCTGGAAGACAAGCCCGGCACCGGCAAGACTATGCTTCTGCGCGCTTTTGCACGGACTGTGGGCGGGGATTTCCGGCGGGTACAGTTCACGCCCGACCTGCTCCCGTCGGACCTGACGGGCATCAACTTCTATAACCAGAAGACCGGCGAGTTCGAGTTCCGGCCCGGCCCGCTCTTCACCAACTTTGTGCTGGCGGACGAGATCAACCGCGCCACGCCACGCACCCAGTCGGCCCTGCTGGAAGCCATGGAGGAAAAGCAGATCACGGTGGACGGTGTGACGAGCCGCCTGGCTGAGCCGTTCATGGTGCTGGCGACCCAGAACCCGCTGGAATCCTTTGGCACTTTCCCGCTGCCGGATGCCCAGATGGACCGCTTTTTCATGCGGTTGTCACTGGGGTACATGAACCGGGAGCAGGAGATGGAAGTGCTGTCCCGCCCGTCGGCGCAGGCGGTGCTCAGCCAGTTGAACCCGGTGGTCACGCCGGAGGAAACGGCCTATGTCCGCACGGCTTACCGTGAGGTGAAGGTCTCCGACGATGTGAAGAACTACCTGATGGACATCGTGGAGGCCACCCGCATGCAGGGCGGTTTCGTGAGCGGGGTGTCCACCCGTGGTGCGCTGGCGCTGTATCAGGCGGCGCAGGCCTACGCGGCTCTGCAGGGCCGGGACTACGTTGCTCCGGAGGACGTCAAGGGGCTGGCCCCGGCGGTGCTCTGCCATCGTGTGGTCCTGGGCGGCAGCATGAACGCGGAAGCTGCAACCCAGCGGCTGCGGAAGCTGCTATCCGATGTTGAAGTTCCGCTGGAGAACCACTGATGGCGGCGGTCGTATTTGCGCTGGTGCTGGCGGGGCTACTCTTCTGGCTGGAACAGGAGTCTTGTGTCCACAGTCTGGACGATTTGCAGGGGCTGCTGGAAACGGAGGACTTCCTTGCCGAGGCGGACCAGCCGGTGAACCTGCGGCTGACCGTACGGAACAGCGGCCCCCACTGGAAGTCATTTGCAGCCCTGCGGCTCCATCTGGGACGAGAGCTCACCCCGTGCAGCATGGACCACCTGACCAGAGACTGCGCCGGGCAGGGGCACACTGTGCGGTGCACGGCCTGGCTGCGTCCGCAGCAGGAGGCTTCGTTCAAAGTCGCGGTCCGCGTCGGGCAGCGGGGCCGCTATGTATTGGAGCCGCTACAGCTGATCGGCGGCGACCTGCTGGGCCTGAAGACGCAATCCCGCACAGAGCGGGGCTTCCATGAGCTCGTCGTTCCACCCAGGGAATGCGACCTGCCGGAACTGGACGGCCTGATGGGCGGTTTTCTGGGCGGCATCTCGGTGAACCGCTACCTCTACGAAGACCCCATCCTGACGGCAGGCTATCGCGAGTACACCAGCGGCGACCCGATGCGGGCCATCTCCTGGAAGCAGAGCGTCCGTGGGCGGGGCTTGATGGTGAAAAAGTTTGATTACACGACCGAACCACGGGTCGTGGTGCTGGTCCATGCGGATTCGTCGCGCTATACCCAGCCGGAGCGGGTGGAGCGGTGCTACTCCATGGCCCGGACGGTCTGCCGGATGCTGGAAGAAAAGGCGGTGTCCTACCGCTTTGCGCTGAATGCAACGTTCGACCTGCTGATGAACGCGACCGTGACGGCGGGCGACGAGTGGAAAAAGCCGCTGGAAGTGCCGCAGGGGTACGGACCAGAACATTTCCGCCGCATGCTGGAAATGCTGGGCCGCGCCACCGGGCAGACCGCCCAGCCCTGCCGGGAGTTCTGCGCCCGGTATTATCACGCGCAGGAGCAGACGAGCTGCATCTTCCTGACCACAGAGCCGGAAGCAGAGGCCCGCGCCTGCCTGAACCCGATGCCAGGGGTCCGGTTGTTGGTCCTCACGCCGGAATGTGTGCAACAACGCGGAGAGGAGGGACCGGTATGATAGCACTGCATGGACTCCGCATCCTGGGCGACCTCGCGTTCTACTACGCCTTTGCAGGCTTTTTTGCGGCAGGCTTCGGCGGGCATCCCACAATTTGGGTGCTTCTCTGGCCCGCTGTCTGTTTTGCGGCGGCGACCTGTTTCCGGGGAAATCCCTCCCTGCGCACCGTGTTGGCGCTGGCCAGTGCGGCGGCGCTGCCGTTTCTGCCTGCACGGGCGGATCAGCTCGTCTATCTCCCGGCGGTGTGCTATGTGACGCTGCTGGCGGTGCGGGAAGAGTTCGGCCTTTCTGCAGTGCAGCAGGGGGAGCGGTTCCGCTGGCTGCTGCGCATCTGGCCGCTGTTCGGTGCGGCGATGCTGCTGTGGAACGCAGACGCAGTGCTGACCACAGCCTTGCCCATGGCGATCACGGCGGCGCTTGCGCTGGTCTGGTTTACTCGGACGACCCGGCAGGACCCGGAGGTGTATAGTGCGCCATCCTACCTGCTGGTATCCGGCGGGCTTCTGGCGGCGCTGAGCGGCGCGGCCTTTCTGCTCAGCCGCAGCGCCGTGATGAACGGGGCGAAAGCTCTGGCCGCAGCGGTGTATTTCAAGCTGCTGGTGCCGGTGTTGCAACTGGTGCTGAACAATGTGGTGGCCTACGGCATCGTCGTGGTGTTCCAAAAGCTGTGGTATGCCATTGCGTGGGTGCTGGCCTTGTTCGCAAACCGGCAGGTCGCAATGGGCGATTTGTATGAATCCAGAGCGGGCGATGTCCGGGACGCCATCGGCGAGGAGAGCGGCCTGCTGATGGACGGCCCACGGGTGCTGGCCGGAGTGGCGGTGCTCTTTGCGGCGGTGCTGCTGATTTTAGCGGTGCGGCACATCCTGCGCCGGGGCCGCGCGGCGGAACCGACCGGTGCTGCCCCGATGACGAAACGCCGGACCTCCCTGCGCACCCGCCGTCGGTGGCCGGGGCTCTTCCTTAGCCCGAACGCCCGTGTCCGGCGGGAATACCGGGCCTATCTCGACTACTGCGAGGCCTACGGCCTGACCATCCTGCGCGGAGATACCAGCCTGGACATCATGGGCCGTGCCTCCGGCATGGACTACGCTGCCGCGGCCGAACTGCGCGAAATTTACCTCCGCGCCCGCTATGCGGAAACGGCTACCGCCGAGGACGCTGCCCGCGCGGCAGAGCTCGTGAAAAAGATCTGCGAATGACCGCATCAACGCCCCCTGTCTGGCCCACACTGTTTCAAAAGGCCAAAGGGGGCGTTTTCATGTCCGGACGGCGGGTGCTGGCGCTGTATGCGCTGCTGGTGGGGTGTTTTGCGGCGGTGGTCTGCCGGTTGTACTGGCTGTGCTCCCACGCGGACTATGCAGCCCGCGCGGCGGCGCAGAGCGTGGTGACGCTGGCGCTCCCGGCACGGCGGGGCAATTTTTATGACTGCGAGGGCCATCTTCTGACTGGCTTTGGCACAAAGTGGACAGCGCTCTGTGTGCCCGGCGGGGGAAACTATACCCGGCTCTTTTCCTGTACCGATGCGGCTGGGCAGGCGCTGCTGTACCAGAAACGAAACGCAGTCTCTCCGTTCCTGCTCACGGTGGACCGCGATGTTTCGCCGCTGGGCATTTCCTGCTGGCCGGTGGCCGTGCGCTATGCGGCCGCGCCGCTGGCTGTGCAGCTCATCGGGTATGTGGACGGCGACGGCAGGGGAGCCGCCGGGCTGGAAGCCGCGTTTGATGCGGCGCTTTCCGGCACCGGGGAGGGCGACACCCTGACCTGCCTTGTCAATGCGCAGGGGCGTCTGCGGAGCGAGCCGGAACAGACCCACGCCGACAGCGGGGCCGTGGGGGTCCAGCTGACTCTTTCCCGGCCAGTCCAGCGGGCGGCGGAAGCCGTTGCGGGCCGGATGATGACCACCGGCTGCATCGTGGTGCTGGATGCCGCAAACGCCGAAGTCCGCGCCTGCGTCAGTATGCCGGGGTACGACCCGGCAGACCCGGCTGCCAGCCTGAATGCGGCGGACAGCCCGATGCTGAACCGGGCCTTCCAGAGCTACGCGGTGGGGTCGGTGTTCAAGCCGGTGCTGGCCGCCGCCGCGCTGGAAGCAGGGGAGACCGGTCTGGTCTACACCTGCCCCGGCTGGTGCGAGGTGGACGGGCAGGTGTTCCGCTGTGCGGGCGGCATCCCGCATGGGGAGGTAGACCTTGCCGCCGCACTGGAAAAAAGCTGCAACGGATACTTCATCCGGCTGGGGCAGGTGCTGGGGGCCGAGCGGGTCCGTGCGCTGGCTGAGCGGGTGGGCTTTGGGCAGGCCGCGGAACTGACGGACCGCTTCCGCACGGCGGCGGGCATCCTGCCAACGGCGGAAGCCCTGACCTCGTCCGGGGCCTATGCAAATTTCTGCTTCGGGCAGGGGGAGCTGCTGGCAACGCCGGTGCAGGTGGCCGGGATGCTGAACGCGCTGGTCACCGGCACCTGGCGGATGCCGCTCTTTTTGCGGAACACGCTGGACGAGGCGACCGGGGAGCCGCTGGAAACGCTGGCCCACCGGCGGGCGGAACCGGTCGTCTCGGAACAGACGGCGCAAACGCTGCGCGGTCTGCTGGCGGGCGTGGTGGCAAACGGAACCGGCCGCGAGGCGGCCCTGCCGGAGACCACCGCCGCCGGGAAGACCGGGACAGCCCAGACCGGCCAGTTCCGGGCGGGAGAAGAGCTGAAAAACAGCTGGTTTGCGGGCGTTTTTCCGGCGGAACAGCCCCGGTATACCATCGTGGTCTTGCAGGACGCCCAGACGGAACCTGCCCATTCCAGCGCCGCAGTCTTTGCCCGGGTGGCGGCAGGGCTGGAAATTCTGGCCCCGTAGCCCACGGTTTTTCTTGCATTTCCCGGCCTTTTGTGCTATCATACACTTGTATTTGTATGCAGTCTCAATCAAATTTACAATAAAAGGAGCGTTCCATCCATGTCTGCTATTGAAATCGTCGGCGGCGCCATCCTGCTTGCTGCCTCGGTCGTCATCATCGTCCTTACCCTGATGCAGCACACCCACGGTCAGGGCCTGTCCGGTGCGATCAACGGCGGCGCATACGGCGCAAACAACGCACGGCTGACCCCTGCCGACCAGATGCTGGCCAAGGTGACCCGCATCGCCGGTGTCGTCTTCTTCGTGGTGGCCGTCCTGGCCTGTGTGTTCGCCAGCCGTCTGGCTTGAGGACCCGCGCACAGCCCCGTGTAAGGCGGGGCTGTTTTTCTGTCTGAAATTTCTCTGTCTGCGCTGCGGACAGCTCTTCTTCTGAGGGGAGCCTCTGACAGGCCGGGTGGGCCTGCATCGGATGAGAAAAGCCCGATGGGCAAACACTGCCGGGTGCGGATGCCTCCGGCAGAAGGTGGGAAACTCAGGATTCCGCTGGAGAATTTTGAGAATGTTGTTAAGGAGTAAAATCTATGTCATTACGCGATAAGATCGAGCATGCCATCCAGAACCAGCCCTGCACCGTCAAGGACCTGAAGGCCCGCTTCGGCGGCGACCGCGGGGCAGACCGCAAAGTGATGGAAGCGCTGGATGCTCTGGTGCATGAGGCCGTGGTCTGCCAGCGTTCGGGCGTGTTCTTCACCGTGCGCTCCGGCCGCGCCGAGAAGGCCCTGCTGTGCAAAGTAGTCAAACTGGGCAAGAACTTTGCCTTTGTCATGCTGGAAGATGAGACCAGCGATATCTTCATCCCCGGCCGCTTCACCCGCGGCGCGATGCCCGGCGACGAGGTCCTCGTCGAGAAGTTCGAGCATCCCCGTGTGGAGGGCAGTGATGAGGGCGCCATCCTCGCAGTGCTCACCGAGAAGAACGACCTGGTGGGCACGGCCCGCCGGATCGAGGGCCGTCTGAAGTTCGTGCCGGACGACTGCCCGGCCATCTCCATGCAGCTGATGCGGGACTGCGAAGGCGGTGCGAAAGACGGCGACAAGGTGGCGGTCGAGATCCTGATGCGCGGCAGCCGCCAGGAAGACCACCGCGTCGGCGTGGCCATGCGGTTCGGCAGCTCGGACGAGGCCAAGCGCTGCGCCAAGGCGCTGCTCTACGCCCGCGATATCCACACCCGCTTCCCGGACAAAGTCCGCGAGGAAGCCAAGAAGTTTGAGGGCATGACCGTTTCGGAAGAGGACTGCAAGGGCCGCATGGACCTGCGCGCTCTGCCCATCTTCACCATCGACAGCGCCGAGACCAAGGATATCGACGATGCCGTCAGCCTGACCCGGCTCCCCGGGGGCGGCTATGAGCTGGGCGTTCACATTGCCGACGTCAGCCATTATGTCCGCCCCGGCTCCGCGCTGAATGAGGAAGCGTTCGAGCGCGCGACGAGCATTTACTACGCCGACAAGGTCATCCCGATGCTGCCGACCCAGCTGTCCAACGGCATCTGCTCGCTGAACGAGGGCGAGGACCGCCTGGCGTTCTCCTGTCTGATGCGACTGGATGAGAACGGCGAGATCCGCAGCTACAAGTTTGTCAAGAGCGTCATCTGCAGCCGCGTCAAGGGTGTGTACAAGGAGATCAACGCCCTGCTGGAGCCCCCGGAATCTGAAACAGACGCCGACCTGACCGACCTCAAGACGAAATATGAGGCCGTGCTTGACCAGCTGCCCACGATGGACGAGCTGTACCGCAAGCGCCTGATCCTGCGCAAGGCCCGCGGCGGCATGGATATCGAGTCCAACGAGGCTAAGCTCGTCATGGACGAGAACGGACGCTGCATCGACATTATCAAGCGTGACCGCGGCACGTCCGAGTGCATGATCGAGGAGTTCATGCTGCTGGCGAACCAGTGCGCCGCCAACGCGGGCCGCACAAACAAGGCCCCGTTCGTCTACCGCGTGCACGAGGCCCCCGACGCCGAGAAGATGGAGAAGCTGTCCGCCACGCTGTTGGCCTGCGGCCTGAACGCCAAGTTCAAGAACCCCATCCCGACGCAGCTCGAGCTGGCGGCCCTGCTGGACGAGACCCGCGGCCAGCCCATTCAGATCCCCGTCCACACCGGCATTCTGCGCAGCATGCAGAAGGCCCGCTACGCCCCGCAGCCTCTGGGCCACTACGGTTTGGTGCTGGCGGACTACGCCCACTTCACCAGCCCCATCCGCCGCTACCCCGATTTGGCGATTCATCGTATTTTGACCGAGATGCTGAACGGCGTCTCCGCCAGCCAGCTGCAGCGCGACTTCAACGAGTTTGCCCAGCAGGCCAGCGAGAAGTCCAGCAAGCAGGAGGTCGCCGCCGTGCGCATTGAGCGCGATGTCGAGGACCTGTACAAGGCCGAGTATATGCACAACCATCTCGGTGAGGTCTACACCGGCACGGTGGCCGGCATCACGCCCCGCGGCGTCTTTGTCGAGCTGGACAACACGGTGGAGGGCTTTGTCCCCGCCGCGCAGCTCTGCAAGGGTGAACCGCAGGTCATCGACGGCGTCAGCATGCTGGACCCGCTGACCGGCAAGAGCTGGATGCTGGGTTCTTCCATGAAGATCCGGGTCGCGGCCGCCGATGTGGCGCTGGGCCGTATTGATTTTGAGTATATGGTGGAGTAATTTCCCACGCCATACAATAGAAAACTCCCTGTCCGCACCGGGCAGGGAGTTTTTTGCGTCTTATATCACCTTATGCTCCATCCATTTCCCGCGGGCAAACCGCACAAGGAAACACAGGCTGCGGCAGATCCAGTCGATGAACATACCGAACCAGACGCCGGTCAGTCCTAAGTGGAACTGCAGAACGAAGATATAGCTCAGAATCACGCGGAACAGCCACATGCTGACGATGCTGACCGACATCGTAAACTTGGCGTCGCCGCCCGCGCGCAGGGCGTTGGGCAGGGTAAAGCTCGTCGCCCAGAAGAAGATGCTGAACAGGTTGAACCAGTGGACCACGTGGGTACACATGGCGGATGCCTCCGCCGAGAGGTTGAACCAGGTCACGACCTCGGGCATCAGGAAGAACAGTGCCGCGTTCGTGACGGCCAGCCCCGTGATGGCGATGCCCAGCAGCGTGACGGAATAGCGCTGCGCCTGCTTTTTCTCGCCTGCGCCAAGGCACTGCCCGATGACCGGGATCATGGCAAGGCTCATCGTGTTGCCGGGGATGTTCGCCAGCGTCGAGACCGAGTTTGCCACGGCATTGGCCGCGATGGCCGAGGTGCCTAAGGTAGACGTCAGGCTGCTGACACACAGCTTGCCGATCTGGAACATGCCGTTTTCCAGACCCGACGGGATGCCAATGGACAAAATCTGCATAATGGGCCTGCGCCGGGGCCGCAGGTCAGCGAAACGCTGCACGCGCAGGGGATTGTGCAGGTCCTGGTTCTGCCACAGGATGAACACCGCGGCGAACACACGCCCGATCAGCGTGGCCAGTGCCGCGCCGATAACGCCCATGCCGAAACCGTAGATCAGCAGCGCGTTGCCCGCAATGTTGATGACGTTCATGACAAGGCTGGCCAGCATACTGATGCGGCTGTTGCCCTGCGCACGGAACAGCGCCGCGCCGCCGTTGTACAGGCCGATGAAGGGGTAGGACACCGCACTGATAAGGAAGTACTGCTGCGCAAACCGCATGACATCCTCGTCAATGCTGCCGAACACCATCCGAAGGATCAGGCGGGAGAGCAGCATACAGACAACACCCACCGCAACCGTAGAGATGCCCAGCACGCTGTACAGCTGGGCGGCGCTTCGGCTGGCGTTTTCCTCATCCCGGCGGCCCAGATACTGGCTGGCAATGACAGCACCGCCGGTAGCCAGCGCGGACAAAATCTGAATAATCAAAATATTCAGGCTGTCCACGAGCGATACGCTGGAGACAGCGGCCTCACCCACACCGGCGACCATCAGCGTGTCGGCCATGCCCATCGTGACGCTTAATGTCTGCTCCAGCAGCAGGGGCCAGATCAGGGTGAACAGCGCCCGCCTGGTAAACAGGGGACCTTGTGACTTTGCAGTGGCTGTCATGGTAAACTACCATCCTCTTTTACTTGGATTTTACCATTAGTATACAGCAAAATCTATGCGAAATCAAGGATTTGACACTTGTACAAAAAATGCCCGCGAACGCTGTAGCTGCGCTCTGTACAGCAAAAATCCGCAAAAATCAAATCGCAAGGATTTTGCCCACTTTTGCGGCGGCAAAAAGCCCCGGCCACAAAAGCTTGTGGCCGGGGCAGATCATGCGGCGGCTCGCAGGGGCCGCAAAGGGGCGGTGGTTAGAAGTCGACCTCGGTGTCGTAGTAGCAGCACTTCAGCAGCTTTTCCATCTCCTCCTGGGTCGGCTGGCGCGGGTTGGAGCCGGTGCAGGCATCGGCAATCGCGTTCTTTGCAATCTCGGGCAGTCTCTCGAGGAATACGTTCTCGGGGACAAAGCCCTGCTCGGCGGGGTAGGAGTCGGGGCCGTAGTGGCCGATGCAGTGCGGAATGTTCAGATCGTCGTTCATGCCGCGCAGATACTGGATGAGCAGCGCGACCTTCTCGTCGTCGTTCTCGCCGCCCAGGTGCATCTTGTCGGCAATGACGCCGTAGCGTGCCTTGGCGGTGGGATCCTTCGCGTTGTAGGCGATGACCTTGGGCAGGTACATGGCGTTGGCTGCGCCGTGGATGATGTGTGCGCCGTAATCGGCAAACGCCGCGCCGGTCTTGTGGGCCATGCTGTGTACGATGCCGAGCAGCGCGTTCGAGAACGCCATACCGGCCAGGCACTGGGCATTGTGCATTGCGTCGCGCTTATCCATATCGCCGTTGTAGCTGCCGACCAGATCCGCCTGGATCATCTCGATGGCGTGCAGAGCCAACGGGTCGGTAAAGTCACAGTTCGCGGTGGAGACGTAGGCCTCGATGGCGTGGGTCATGGCGTCCATGCCGGTGTGGGCGACGAGCTTCTTGGGCATCGTGTGGGCCAGCTCGGGGTCAACGATGGCGACATCGGGCGTGATCTCAAAGTCGGCGATGGGGTACTTGATGCCCTTCTGGTAATCGGTGATGATCGAGAAGGCCGTGACCTCGGTGGCCGTACCGGAGGTGGAGGAGATGGCGCAGAAGTGGGCCTTGCGGCGCAGCGGCGGGATGCCGAACACCTTGCACATATCCTCAAACGTGATGTCGGGGTACTCGTACTTGATCCACATGGCCTTGGCTGCGTCGATGGGGGAGCCGCCGCCGATTGCGACGATCCAGTCGGGCTGGAACTTTTCCATGGCGGCAGCACCCTTCATGACCGTCTCCACGGACGGGTCGGGCTCGATGCCTTCAAACAGCTCTACCTCCATGCCGGCCTCTTTTAAGTAGGCCTCGGCGCGGTCCAGGAAGCCGAAGCGCTTCATCGAACCGCCGCCGACGCAGATCATGGCGCGCTTGCCGGGCAGCGTTTTCAACGCTTCCAGCGCGTGGGGGCCGTGGTAAAGGTCACGGGGTAAAGTAAATCTAGCCATAGGGTTTGCCTCCTTTAAAAATAGCTCTCTCTGACTTTGACAATTAAATATCAAAAGCTGCTATTAACAGTATACACCTTATGTGTCTAAACGGTCAATCGACAATACAGAGAATTTTACGGCGATAATTCGGCATTTTGCCAGTGGAACACTCATAGGCTGTTCTATGGGGAAGGGGGCAGGAGCTATGCGTCCGATCACGCCGCAGCAGAATACAAAAATGCGCCTGCGCATGCGGCTTTTGGCGGCGGTGCTGGCGGTGGGGTGCCTGGGCGGGCTGGCGGTGCGGCTGTTTGTGCTGATGCTGCGCGACCCCGGCGGCTACGCGGCACGCGCCGCCGACCAGCAGCTGCGCGGGGCCACGCTGCCCGCCGCCCGCGGGGAGATCTATTCCGCCGACGGTACGCTGCTGGCCGCCAGCGAGACCTGCTGGACTATCCGCGCTGCCCCGCGGGAGATGGCCGACGACGCCGTAGAACCGGCTGCGCGGGCGTTGAGCGAAATTTTAGAGCTGGACTACGCCGATACGCTGGCCAAATTCAGCCAGCGAACCTCCAACGACTGCCTGCTGCGCCGCCGCGTGGATAAGATGATGGCCGACGCTGTGCGGGACTGGTGCCGGGCGAACGGTGTGGACGGCATACAAATTCGGCAGGATACCCGCCGCGTCTACCCGCAGGGGGATTTTATGGGCGGCATTTTAGGCTTTACCGACGTGGACAACGCGGGCCTGTGGGGGCTGGAGCTGCGTTACAACGACGAATTGACCGGGCAGAACGGGCGCATCCTGACCGCCAAGAACGCCTGGGGCTACGATATGCCGACGCACTACCAGACGCTGGTGGACGCCGTGCCCGGCAGCACGCTGACGCTGACCATCGACGCGAACATTCAGCACTGGCTCGAAAGCGCACTGTCCGCCGCTGTGACGGAGCATCATGTGGCCGAGCGCGGCGTCGGCATCGTGATGGACGTCCACACCGGGGCCGTGCTGGCGATGTCCTGCCAGCCCGACTACGACCCGAACGCGCCGCGGACCCTTATAAATAAGGAAGTCCGTGACGCTGTGAATGCCCTGACCGGCGAGGAGCGCAGCGCCGCGCTGCAAAAGGCCCAGCAGGCACAGTGGCGCAACAAGGCCATCAGTGACCTGTATGAGCCGGGCAGCGTGTTCAAGCTCATCACGGCGTCGGCGGCGCTGGACTCCGGGGCGTGTAAGGCCACGGACTATTTCACCTGCGCGGGTAAAATAACCGTCGCAGGCACGCGGTTTCGCTGTGCAAACGGGCATGTCCACGGCACCGAGACCTTCGCCCGGGGGCTGGCTGTCAGCTGCAACCCCTGCTTTATCCAGATCGGTGCGCGGCTTGGAAAAGAACGCTTCTGCGATTACTTTGCGGCCTTCGGCCTGCGGGAGGCCACGGGCATCGACCTGCCGGGCGAGGTCAGGCGCAGCGAATACTACACGGCGGACCGGATGGGCCCGGTGGAGCTGGCGAGCTGCTCGTTCGGGCAGAGCAGCAAGGTCAGCTACCTGCAGATGCTCACGGCGGTCTGTGCGGTGGTAAACGGCGGCGAGCTGATGCAGCCCTACGTTGTGGCGAAAATCACGGCGCCTGACGGCACTGTTGTGAAGGAAGTGCAGCCGACGGTGAAGCGCCGCGTCATCAGCGCGGAAACCTCAGCCACGATGTGCCGCCTGATGGAGGGTGTCGTTACAGGCGGCACGGGTAAGCAGGCCGCGCTGGCGGGCTACCGCATCGGCGGCAAGACCGGCACGGCCGATAAGGTCGGCGGCGGCG
>OGHH01002033.1_pt1 | contig 12500 bp, 12 predicted proteins | sample 1571471 | NCBI WGS metagenome assembly OGHH01 (sample SAMEA2581936, study PRJEB24529) | metagenome | biome: Human gut stool | place: China | collected 2011
GCGGCAGGCTCGCCCCTCATCCGCCCTCGGTCGGGGCCTCGGGCACCTTCCCCCACGGGGGAAGGCAATCAACTCATTTCAGATTCCGCAAATCCCCGCTCTCGCGGAAATCCTCGTAATCCAGCGACAGCGACGGGCTGTAATAGGGGTCGTGCAGAATATTCTCCCGCCCGTGCACGGTGTAGAGACGTTCATGCTCGGCGTCAAAGCGTGCTTTTTTGGCGGGATCGTTCTCGTCGGAGCCGCGGGACTTGCTTTCGTAGTGGTAGAGCTCGGCGTAGGGCGTCCAGACAATGCGCCAGCCCGCGTCGCGCACACGCAGGCAGAAGTCCACATCGTTGTAGGCAACCGTGAACTCCTCATCCAGGCCGTGCAGCTCGTCGTAAACGGCGGTGCGCACCAGCAGGCAGGCCGCTGTCACGGCGGAGAAATCCTGCACCGTGGCCAGCCGGAACATATACCCGCTGCCGCCGCGCTTGTGGTACTTGTGGCTGTGCCCGGCGTAGCCGCCCAGCCCCGTGATGATGCCGGCGTGCTGGATCGTGTCGTCGGGATAGTAGAGCATTGCCCCGCAGAGGCCGACGCCGGGCTGGCTGCACTCGCCCACCATCTGGGTGAGCCAGTCGCCGTTGATGACCTCGACGTCATTGTTGAGCAGCAGCAGGTACTTGCCCGCCGCGTACCTGCGGCCAAAATTGTTGATGCGGCTGAAGTTGAAGCCGCCCTTGTAAGTCACGACCCGCGCGCGGTCATACCGCTCCGGCAGTTTTTTGTAGTAGGCCGCTGTGGCCGGGTCGGTGGAATTGTTCTCAATGACGATGACCTCGAAATTCTCGTAGGTCGTTTTGGCGTAGATGCTGTGCAGGCATTTTTCCAAATCGTCGGTGTGGTCCTTGCTGGGAATCAAAATTGACACGAGCGGCTGCGGCTCGGGAATGTCCCACACCACATGGCAGGTGCCCGGGAATTTGCCCGGCTCCACCCTGCCCTGACGCCCTGCGGCGGCCAGATGGTCGGCCACGGCCTTTTGCGCAGCCTTTTCCACATAGGGCTTGGCCGCCGTGCCGCCGCTGGTGGACGCCGCGTGCACGCGCCAGTAATACAGCACCTGCGGGATGTGCAGCGGCTTGGCTGCGGGGTCACGGCGCTGCATTTCGTCGATGAGACGCAGGAATAAGTCGTGATCCTGCGCGCCGTCACAGGCCGGGCGCTCACCGCCGACGGCGTCGAACAGCGATTTTTTGAACACGGCCAGATGGCAGATGTAGTTGACGGCCATCAGGTATTCGGGCGCATAGTCGGGCTTGAAGTGGCCGACGCGCGGGTGCTCGGGCGTTTTCTCAAACAGGGCCTCGTCGCTGTAGGCAAACGCCGCGCCGCTCTCGGCCAGCGCTTTGCTCATGCAATAGACGGCATGAGGCGCGAGCATGTCGTCGTGGTCGGCAAGGGCCAGATACTCACCCGCTGCGAGCTTCGCGGCCTCGTTCGTATTGGCGGCAATGCCCTTGTTCTCGATTTTGGCGTAGACGATGCGCTTGTCCTGCGCGGCGCGGGTGCGGACTGTCTCGCCCACGTCGGGGTGGGCACCGTCGCTGGCGTCCACCAGAACCAGCTGCCAATTCGGCGCGGTCTGGGCCTGCACGCTGTCCAAAAATTGCTGCAAAAACTGCGGCGGAGTGTTGTACAGCGGCGTTAGAATGCTGATGATTGGCCAGCCGTCGGCGCGGGCGGCTGCGTCGGCACGCTGGGTCTCCAGCGTCTGTCTCGACGGCAGATACCGCGCTTTTTTGCCGAAGAACCGCCGCTTAAAAAAGCCGACGGCCCGCCCGGCCATGACGCCGACGCCCTGTTCTTTCGTCAGCGTCCGCGCATAGCCGAACAGTTCTTTGATGCGTTTCGTTTCAAGGCTCATGGGATGGCTCCTCATAAAAGCAGTCTTTGTGCCAAAGGCGGGGGTTGGATTGAATGTATTCCGCAATCATGCGGTAATCGGTTTCATTGCGGATGACGTGGTCGTGAAAGGAGCGCTGCCAAAGGTGATTATCGAACGGTGCGGCTTGCCCGCGCTTGACAAGACGGATGTACTCGACGGTAGAATACCGTTTGAACGCCTGCACGATGCTGATAATCGTAGGGGCGGATTCCATATCCGCCCGTGCCCGTTCAATCTCGACCAACGCGTGAAAATGATTGGGCATCACCACAAAATAACGGCAATGGACCGCCGGATATTGGCCGATGATCTCCCGGAAAACGCGCGCCGCCATGCGGGCGGATATGGAATCCGCCCCTACGGGAGCCCGGTTCGGGCCAAACAACATTCTGCGTTGGTGCGTGCATATTGTGATAAAATAGGCGCCGTTTTGGCTGTAATCGTAACCCTGCAAATGGTGAGACTTGCGCTTCGGCAATACGGTTTCCATCACTTCAACCCGAAATTCTCAAACAGATTGTTGAAATGGGGGTTGTAATAGGGGTCGTAATTGTCGATATACTGCTGATATTTCGCGTAGAAATTCGCCTTTTCGCGCTCATACCGCTTGGCGTTCTCGCTTAAGGTATCCAGGCCGCGGCTCTTGCTCTCATAGTGATAGGCCTCGGCGCGCGGGGTGTAAACGTTCAACAGCCCCTTCTGCCACAGCTTCAGGCAGTAGTCCACATCGTTGTAGGCGACGGCAAACTTTTCCTCGTCCAGCCCGCCAAATGCGCGGTAGAGCGACGCTTTTGTCATCAGGCAGGCACCCGTCACGGCCATATAATTCTGCGTCGTGACCAAGCGGTACATGTCCCCCACGGCGGTGCGGGGGTAGCTCTTGTGGCTGTGGCCCGCGCTGCCGTTGATGCCCATCAGCACGCCCGCATGCTGGATCGTGTCGTCGGGGTAGTAGAGCTTCGCGCCCACCGCACCCACGTCGGGGCGCTGGCTGTAGCTGAGCAATTCCCGCAGAAAGTCGTGGGACAACACCTCAATGTCGTTGTTGAGCAGCAGCAGGTGCTCGCCCTCGGCAAACGTCGCGCCGAAGTTGTTGATGGCCGAGAAGTTGAATGCGCCCTTGTAGTAGACGACGCGGCAGTCGGCAAAGCGGCTGGGCAGTGTCTCGTAATAGGCAAACGTCGCCGGGTCGGTGGAGTTGTTCTCGATGACGATGACCTCAAAATTGTCGTAGCCCGCGTTTTTGTACAGGCTCGTCAGGCAGCGGTCCAGGTCGTCAATGTGGTCTTTACTGGGGATCAGTACGCTGATCTTCGGGTGGCCGGTCAGCTCGTACCGCACCTGAAATGCGCCGGGCGCGTCGGGCACGGCCATGGCGTGGCCCGGCAGACCGAGACGCTTGAGCTGCGCGTCGATGGCGCGCTCCCCCGCCGCGACGGCGTAGGGCTTGGCCTCCATGCCCGCGGCGGTGGAGCCGGCCGCGGCACGCCAGATGTAGAGCACCTTCTTGATATGCTCGATGCGCTGTGCTTTTTCTGTCAGGCGCAGGATCAAATCATGGTCCTGTGCACCGTCAAACTCCTTCGACTCATACGCGCCCGCCGCGTCCAGCAGCGGACGGCTGAACACCGCCAGATGCGTGATAAAGTTGACCCCGCGCAGGTAGTCGGGCGCAAAGTCGGGCTTGAAGTGGTAGCCGCCCAGCTCCTTCAAATCGGCGGAGAGAACGATTTCATCACTATAGACAAAATCCGCTCCGGTGTTTTGTATCGTCTGCACAACCTCGAACAGCGCGTTCGGGTAGAGCACGTCGTCGTGGTCCAGCAGTGTGATGTACTCGCCGTGCGCCAGCGCAAATCCGCGGGTCGTGTTGAGGGCAATGCCGCCGTTTTCAATCGGCTCATACACAATCGTGCCGGGCACAGCCTTAGGCAGACGGCGCTCCAGCCGCTTGTCGGCGTCGGATGCGTCCACCAGCACCAATTCCCAGTTTGTGTAGGTCTGCCTGACGACGCTTTGCAGCATCTCGTCAAACAGCTTGGCGGGCGTGTTGTACAGCGGCACGATGATGCTGATCTTCGGCCCCTGCAGGTGCGCGGCGCGCTGGGCCTTCAGCTCCCGGCGCAGCGGAATGTCGGCGCGGTGCCGCCAGTCGTCGTGGTGCATCGCCAGCCCGACGCGGAATTTCACATCGCGCCAGAGCTGCTCGGCCCCCTGCTCCCGCAGGGTCTTGACGCTGCGCCCCGCGAGGTCCCGCAGGTGGGCGGGGTTCAAAAGCCGCCGCGCCATGCCGCCGACGCTGTCCTGTACGGCCAGGTCGGCAGGGCGCTCGTTGTTCGGTTTCGTGTTCTCGGACATAGCTTATTCCTCGGTGACTTTGGCCGGCATGGCGTCCTTTTTCTCGAACCTTCGGTACTCGGCGGTAATTTCCTTCGTCGCGCCGATGCGGCGCAGATGGCCGTGGTCGAGCCAGGCTACCTTGTTGCACATACGCTCGATCTGGTCAATGGAGTGGCTGACCAGAATGACCGTCGTGCCGCCGGACAGCAGCTCGGCCATGCGCTTCTCACACTTCTCCTGAAACAGGAAGTCACCGACGGACAGGATCTCGTCGGCAATCAGAATGTCGGGCTTCGTTATCGTTGCCACGGCGAACGCCAGACGCGCGACCATGCCGGAGGAGTAGTTTTTCAGCGGTACGTCAAGAAAATCCTGCAATTCGCTGAATTCGACGATGTCGTCGAACTTTGAGTCGATGTACTTGGGCGTGTAGCCCAGCACGGTGCCGTTTAAATAAATGTTTTCCCGTGCGGTCAGGTCCATGTCAAAGCCCGCGCCCAATTCGATCAGCGGCGCAATCGTACCGTTGACCGTGACCTTGCCGGCGCTGGGCTTGTAGACGCCGGAAATCACTTTCAGCAGCGTAGACTTGCCGCTGCCGTTCAGGCCGATGAGGCCGTAGAAATCACCGGGCATAATATCAAACGATACATCGTCCAGCGCGAAGAACTCGTCAAACCGCACACCGCCGTGCAGCAGCGCGACAAAGTACTCTTTCAGGCTTTCGTGCTTTTCCTTGGAGAGGTTGAAGCGCATCGAAACATGGTCGATGGAGATGATGGGTTTCTGCTCTGCCATTTCGATGCCCCCTTACATGTACAGGACGAACTTGTCCTGATTCTTTTTGAACACCCAGATGCCGAGGCCCAGGCTCAGCGCGGCACAGAGGAACGGAATCAGCACCATGTTGGGGGTCAGCCCCTCGCCCCACATGACGCAGGAACGCACGGCGGTGATGTACCAGTAGATGGGGTTCAGGTTGATGACGTACTGCATCCAGCTTTCCATCTGGCGCGGGTCGTAGAAGATGGCGCTGCCGTAGACAAGCAGTGTGCAAAAGACCTCCCAGATATGCATGATGTCACGCACAAAAACGTAGAGCGTGGACAAAATCAGCCCGATGCCCAGACTGAAAATAAACAGCATCACAAGGGGATAAATGGCCAGCAGCACAGTCCCGATCGAGATGTGCGACCAGGTCAGCAGCGCGACGATAAACAGTGCCACGAGACTGAAAAAGAAGTTGACGAGCGCAAAGCAGCACTTTTCCAGCGGAAAGATGTATTTGGGAATATAGACCTTGCGCAGCAGCGGGCCGTTCTTCAGCACGCTCTCCATGGCCATGGTCGTGCTCTCGCGGAAGAAGTTGAACATCAGCTGGCCGATGATAAGGAACAGAGGGAAGTCCTCGATGCCCTGACCGCGCTGGTTGAACAGCGCACCGAACACAGCCCACATGACCAGACAGGTCAGCAGCGGGTTCAGCACGCTCCACGCCACGCCCAGCACGCTGCGGCGGTATTTCAACTTGAAATCACGGGAAATCAGGTTTTGCAGCAGGTAACGGTATTTCCAGAAGCCTGCGAAGGTGTCTTTCAGTTTCTGCACGGTTTACCCTCAATATTTCTCAAAATATTCGAACTTCTGGGCGGCAAACGGGGTGTGCTCCTTGTCCTTGGCGCTGGTCTTGTGCTCGCAGCCGCAGTCGGGCCACTGCACGTTGACCGTCGGGTCATCGTAGGGAATGCCGCCCTCGGCGGTGGGGTCGTAGACGTCGGTGCACTTGTAGCAGAACTCGGCCACATCGGACAGCACGACAAAGCCGTGGGCGAAACCCTCGGGGATCCAGAGCATCTTCTTGTTGTCGGCGGACAGCGTTGCGCCCACCCACTTGCCGAAGGTCTTGCTGTTGGGGCGGCAGTCGACGGCAACGTCGAACACCTCGCCCAGGGTCACGCGGACGAGCTTGCCCTGGGTGTGCTTGGTCTGGAAGTGCAGGCCGCGCAGCACGCCCTTGGTGGAGCGGCTCTGGTTATCCTGCACGAAGGGTTTGTCGATGCCCGCTGCGGCGAACTCGTCGATCTGGTAGGTCTCCATAAAATAGCCGCGGTCATCGCCAAAAACAGTCGGCTCGATGATCTGCACGTCAGGAATATCGGTCTTGATGAAATTGAACTTGCTCATGGTTTGGAATCTCCTTTTTATATTTCATAAGTCTAATACATAGCGATACAGGATATATTATACTCTATTTCACTGCGTCGGGCAAGATGGCGGAAAAATTTTGTCGCTGCTGTAACAACAGGACGGCTTTTCCGTCTTGTTAAGTGGAGGGCAGATATGGTATGATAGCCCGGAAGGTGGTGTGCAGAATGACAAAACGCGAAGCCCGCGCATGGGCCAAGGCCCGGCGCGCGGAACTGGATATGGCGGCTGTGGGCCGCGGCATGGCGCAGGCGCTGTTCAGCCTGCCGCAATGGCAGAGTGCCGGGGCAGTGCTGGCCTTTGCGGCCATGCCGGATGAGCCGGACACGGCGGAAATACTAAGACGCGCGCTGGCCGACGGCAAGCGCCTGCTGCTGCCCCGTGTGCGGAGCAAAACCGAGATGGACTGGGTGGAGATACCGGCATTGTGCCTGCTGTGGCCCGGGGCGTTCGGCATTCAGGAGCCGCCCGCCGACCTGCCCGCCGCCGACCCGGCGGGATACGCCGCGGCGCTGGCCCTTGTCCCCTGTCTGGCCGCCAGCCGCGACGGGGTCCGGCTGGGGCGCGGCGGCGGGTATTATGACCGATTTTTGGCACACTATAAGGGAGCGGGGCTGCTGCTCTGCCCCGAGGCCCTGCTGCTGGACGAGCTGCCCTGCGACGACTGGGACGCACGCTTTGCGCCCGAGAATATTCTGACTGAGAAAGGAATTTTACGATGAAAAAGCTGCTTTTTGCAACAGCCCTGCTGACCGCCCTGTTCCTGTCTGCCTGCGGCAGCCAAAAGGCTGACAGCAACGATCTTGCGAACCAACCTGCCACAAGACCCGAGGAAGGCGCGGAGCTGGACCCGGAGTTCAGCGTTGACGGCGAGGATACCGGTGAGACCGCCGAGCCGCAGCCGGACGCGGAGCTGAGCGAGATGGTGGATGCTATTTATAACGTCCAGCCGGTTGACCTGATGGGCATGGAGACGGCGGCTATCGACCTGACCGACGAGAGCTGGTACGGCTATCTGGCAGGGCTGACCGCGGACAATGTGGACAAGGTGGATGCCGCAGTAGTCAGCGAGCCGATGACCGGAAGCCAGGCGTACAGCCTGGTGCTGCTGCGCCTAAAGGACAAGGCCGATGCCCGCGAGATCGCCGATTCGATGGAGGAAAACATCAGTATGCGCAAGTGGGTCTGCGTGGAGGCAGATAAGGCCCGCGTGGTCAGCTTTGATGATAAGCTGCTGTATGTCATGGCAGACAGTGAGCTGGTCGATGCCGATCTGGTGGCGGATGCTGCCGCAAAGGCCTTTGATGCGACGTTCGATGTCGATGATTCCCTCGTCAATGAGGACGAGAGCGAGCTGCCGCCGGAGCTGCTGACCGCCCCGGCTGTGGCAGACTGAGCAATACAAAAAAACAAAGAGCCGTGCCCTTTGTGGGGCACGGCTCTTGTTGATTACGGGCGGAATCAAGCCTTGGCGGCCTTGATCTCCTTGATGAGCTCGGGAACGACCTTGTACAGATCGCCGACGATGCCGTAGGTGGCAACATCGAAGATGGGGGCGTTCTCGTTCTTGTTGATGGCGATGATGTTCTCGGAATCCTGCATACCGGCAACGTGCTGGATGGCACCGGAGATGCCCAGAGCAACATAGATGCGGGGATGCACGGTCTTGCCGGTCTGGCCGACCTGATGGTCAGCAGACAGCCAGCCCGCATCGGTGACGGCACGGGAGGCACCGACAACGCCGCCCAGAACACCGGCCAGCTCCTCAGCCAGCTTGATGCCCTTGTCGGGGTCGGCAGAGATGCCGCGGCCCACGGCAACGACAACATCGGCACCGATCAGGTCAACGAGCTTCTCGGCGCTCTTCTTGATGTCCAGAACCTCAACATGGATGTCCTCAGCGGTCAGAGCGGGGGTGACCTTCTCAACTACGACCTTGGCAGCACCGACCTCGTCAAACGGCTGGGTCTGCATAACGCCGGGGCGGACGGTGGACATCTGCGGGCGGAAGCGGGGGCAGATGATGGTAGCCATCAGGTGGCCGCCGAAAGCTGGGCGGGTCATCTTCAGGTTGGTGTTCTCCTCAAACTTGGTGTTGTCCACATCAATGTTGGAGGTGGTGCGCAGGAAGTTCTTGTACTTCTCGACATCGACGTCCAGATGAGTGCAGTCGGCGGTCAGACCGGTGTGCAGACGGGCTGCGCAGCGGGGGCCGAGGTCGCGGCCCAGGTTGGTCGCACCGATCAGCATGATCTCGGGCTTCTTGTCCATGATGAGGTCGCACAGCGCCTTGGCATAGCCATCGGTGGTGTAGTCCTTCAGCAGGGGGCTGTCGATGTTATAAACGCGGTCAGCACCGTAGCCGCCCAGCGCCTTGACATAGTCCTCGTTCAGCTCGCTGCCCATAACAACGCCGCAAAGCTCAACGCCCAGGTCGTTGGCCAGCTTGCGGCCTTCGCTCAGCAGCTGATAGCTGATGGTCTGGATCTGACCTTCGCGCTGCTCGCAGAATACCCACACGCCCTTGAAGGCGGCGGTGTCCATTGCATTGAATTCAGCCATTGTTCGTTTCTCCTTCCTCAAATCAGGTGCTTGTCGTTCAGGATGCCGACCAGCTGGGCAGCGCCCTCGACCTTCATGCCGGCGCCCTTGACCGGAGGAGCAAAGGACTTGTAAACGTTCGTCGGGGAGCCCTTCAGACCGATGGTGTCGGTCTCGATGAGCGGATCGTCCTTCAGAGCGTTGTAATCAAAGACCTCAAGCGGCTTGTCGTAGCACTCGAAGATACCGGAAACGCTCATGTAACGCGGAGTGTTCAGCTCCTTGATGCAGGTCAGCAGGCAGGGAGTCTGGACCCTCAGCTCCATGTAGCCGTCCTCAAGCTGACGCTTTACGGTCAGGGCGTTGCCGTCCTTCTTGATTTCGGTGACATAGGTGACCTGAGGCAGATGCAGCTTCTCGGCGATCTGGGGGCCGACCTGAGCGGTATCACCGTCGATGGCCTGACGGCCACAGAAAACGATGTCCTCGGGGCCGACGCCGATCTTGTTGACGGCAGCAGCCAGGATCTGAGAGGTGGCGAAGGTATCGGAGCCGCCGAACTCGCGGCCGGAGACCAGCACGCCGCGGTCAGCGCCGCGGGCCATCAGCTCACGCAGCATACCCTCTGCCGGCGGCGGGCCCATGGTGACGACGACGACCTCGCAGCCGGTCTCGTCCTTCAGCTGCAGGGCGGCCTCGACGGCGTTCAGGTCGTCGGGGTTGGTGATGGTAGCCATGGCAGAGCGATCCATGGTGCCGTCAGCCTTGACAGCGACCTTGCCCTGCGTATCGGGAACCTGTTTGACACAAACGATTGCTTTCATTACGTCTGTCCTCCTTACTTCAGCAGCGCGCCGCTGATGACCATCATCTGGACTTCGCTGGTGCCCTCGTAGATCTCGGTGATCTTGGCATCACGCATCATGCGCTCGATGGGGTAATCGCGGGTGTAGCCGTAACCGCCGAACAGCTGCAGGCAGCGGCGGGTCACGTCGCTGGCGGTGCGGGCGGCAATGAGCTTGGCCTCGGCAGCCTCAACGCTGTAGCGGACCTTCTGGCCGTCCATGGCAGCCTGCTTCTTCTGGGCAGCTGCGTAGACCAGATACTTGGCGGCGTCAACGCGGGCCTTCATCTCGGCCAGCTCGAACTGGGTGTTCTGGAACTGTGCGATGGAGCGGCCAAACTGCTTGCGCTCCTTGACATAGGCGACGGTCTCGTCGATGGCGCCCTCGGCAATGCCCAGAGCCTGGGAGGCGATGCCGATACGGCCGCCGTCCAGCGTAGCCATGGCCAGCTGGAAGCCCTTGCCCTTCACGCCCAGCAGACGATCCTTCGGGATGATGCAGTCCTCCATGATGAGCTCGCAGGTGGAAGAACCGCGGATGCCCATCTTGTCCTCGGGCTTGCCGACCTTGAAGCCGGGATCGGTGCGCTCAACGATGAAAGCGCTGATCTCCTTCTGCTTGCGGCCACGCTTGTCGGTGACAAAGCCGGTGACGGCAATGATGATGAACACATCGGCAAAGCCTGCGTTCGTGATAAAGATCTTGGAGCCGTTCAGCTTCCAGTGATCGCCCTCGTCAACGGCGAAGGTCTGCTGGCCCTGGGCGTCGGTACCGGCACCGGGCTCGGTCAGGCCGAACGCGCCGACCCACTCGCCGCTGCACAGCTTGGGCAGGTACTTGGCCTTCTGCTCGGGGGTGCCGTTCTCATAGATGGGAGCCGCGCACAGAGAGGTGTGGGCAGACAGGATAACACCGGTGGTGCCGCAGACCTTGGACAGCTCCTCGACAGCCATGACGTAGGACAGGACGTCGCCGCCTGCACCGCCGACGGACTTCGGGAAGTAGATGCCCATCATGCCCAGCTTAGCCATCTTCTCGACGGTCTCCTTGGGGAAGTACTCCTCCGCGTCGACCTTCTTGGCGAGGGGCTTGACTTCGTTTTCAGCAAACTCCTTGTACATCTTCTGGACCATTTGCTGCTGTTTAGACAGAGTAAAATCCATTGATAAAACCTCCATATACTGGGGCCGGGCTATACTGCCCGACCAAACAAACGCAGCCCGGCACGGTTTTGACCGCGCCAGGCGCGTAAGTCACTGAATTACAGGGCGTCGACAGGGGTCTTGGTGCGGTCTGCGTTGTAAACGTAGAAGCCCTTGCCGGTCTTGCAGCCCAGGTTGCCGCCGCGGACCATCTTGCGGATCAGCGGGCAGGCACGGTACTTGCTGTCGCCGGTCTCCTTGTACAGAACGTCCATGATGGCCAGGCAGATGTCCAGACCAACAAAGTCGCCCAGCTCCAGGGGGCCCATCGGGTGGTTGGCACCCAGCTTCATAGCGGTGTCGATACCGGCGATGTCGGAGACGCCCTCCATCTTGATGAAGGCGGCCTCATTGATCATCGGGATCAGGATGCGGTTGACGACGAAGCCGGCAGCCTCATTGACCTGAACGGGGGTCTTGCCGATCTCAACGCTAATCTTCTTGATGGTCTCGACGGTCTCGGCGGGGGTGTTCACACCGGCGATGACCTCGATGAGCTTCATGCGGTCAGCGGGGTTGAAGAAGTGCATGCCGACCAGAGGACGGCTCAGACCCTTGCCGATCTCGGTGATGGACAGAGAGGAAGTGTTGGAAGCGAAGATGGCATCTTCCTTGCAGATGGCATCCAGGCGGCCCAGCAGTTCCTTCTTGGTGGCCATATTCTCAGCAACGCACTCGATGACCAGGTCGGCATCGGCGGCGGCCTCGAACTCCTCCACCAGGACGCGGCTCATGATATCATCAGCGGCTTCCTGGGTCATCTTGCCGCGGGCGACCTTCTTGTTCAGAGAGGCGGCCAGCTTGTCCTTATGACGCTGAGCGCTGGGGACGCTGGAAGCATACATCAGAGCGGTGTGGCCCTTCGCTGCGAAAACCTGAGCGATACCGCTGCCCATAGTACCTGCACCAAAGATTGCGACTTTCATGATTGTTCCTCCTAAATAAATTTTTATTTAAGTAGCGATTTTAATCATCAGGCCCGGTAAGGAGCCTGTTAATTAACCAAATGGGGTTACTTGTTCTGATAGGGCTCGTGCTTGCGCTTTTCCAGGAAGGCGCCCATGCCTTCCTTCTGGTCCGCCGTCTCGAAGCAGCTGCCGAACAGGCCCTCCTCGATGGCCACGGCCCGGTCGATATCCACCTGCATACCGTCGTTGATGGCCTTCTTGCAGGCGCGGACGGCGATGGGGGCGTTCTTGGCGATGGTCTCGGCCATCTTCTCGGCGGCGGGCATCAGCTCCTCCAGGGGATACACGGCGTTCACCAGGCCGATGCGCAGGGCCTCGTCGGCCTTGATGTTCTTGGCGGTATAAATCAGCTGCTTGGCCATGCCCATGCCCACCAGACGGGCCAGGCGCTGGGTGCCGCCGAAGCCCGGGGTGATGCCCAGACCGACTTCCGGCTGGCCGAAGACGGCGTTGTCCGAGCAGATGC
>OGHH01002034.1_pt1 | contig 12498 bp, 12 predicted proteins | sample 1571471 | NCBI WGS metagenome assembly OGHH01 (sample SAMEA2581936, study PRJEB24529) | metagenome | biome: Human gut stool | place: China | collected 2011
ATTGAGGTGGAGGACGGTCACCGCGCTCATGGGCGGTATTTTCCGGCCTGGCGGTGCGGGTACACGTCTTTTTGTATTAACTTCGCAGGGCTACAACAGCGGGAGTATCGGTATGGAGATATTGTTTGTAGACAATTACGACTCGTTCACCTTCAATCTGGTGCACATGCTCCGTGAGCTGTGCGGCTCTGCCGGGAACGTGCATGTGGTGAAGAACGACCGGCTGGGGGAGACGGACCCCGCCGCATACGACCGGATAATCGTGTCGCCCGGTCCGGGGACTCCTTCCGAGGCGGGGGAGCTGCTTTCCTTTATCGAACGGTGTGCACCGGTGCGCCCCTTGCTGGGGGTGTGTCTCGGTCATCACGCCATCGCGCAGGTTTTCGGCGCGTCGCTCCGGAATACGCCACAGGTCTGGCACGGCATCTGTTCGTCGGTGGAGCTCCTTGCCCGTCCCCGTATTTTCCGCGGTCTGCCCGACCGGATAGCGGTCGGACGGTATCATTCGTGGATAGTGGACGGGGATGGGATTCCCGATTGTCTCGAAGTGACGGCCCGCGATGGAGAGGGTACCGTGATGGCGCTCTCCCATCGGGTGTATGACGTGCACGGCGTGCAGTTCCATCCGGAATCCGTCATGACGCCCTGCGGGGGCGCCATACTCGCTAATTTTCTTAAAGACTGCGTATGACGTGTTTCTTCGATGCCGGGCGTGTCCGGGAGCTGATGAACCGCTGCGGTGCTCGGCGCCGGCCGTTCCTCTTTGCCGTGAATTTCGAGATGACGGAGGGTCTCTTTGCCGAGAATCCGCTGGCTTGCAGCTCGGTCGGCTTCTCGGTGAACGGGGTCGGCAACAGAGAGGGCATGGCCGGGAAGAGCGGAAGCGGTGCGGCGCTGCTGGAGGCGCGGCCGATGGAGTTCGCCGAATATGCCCGCCGTTTCGGAACGGTGCGCCGCGGTCTGCTGCGCGGCGATTCGTTTCTGGCCAATCTGACGGTACGTACTCCGGTCGTTTCGGGGCTGTCGCTGGAGGAGATTTTCATGCGGGCCGAGGCGCCCTACCTGCTCTATGTGCCGGGACGGTTCGTCTGTTTTTCGCCGGAACGTTTCGTGCGTATCGCCGGCGGTCGTATCGCTACCAATCCGATGAAAGGCACCATCAATGCTTCCGTGCCCGATGCCCGGCAGACGATACTGAACGACCCGAAGGAGACCGCCGAACACAATACCGTCGTGGATTTGCTGCGGAACGACCTGAGCATCCATGCCGACCGGGTACATGTGGAGCGGTTCCGCTACATCGACCGTATTGCCACACGCCGCGGCGACATCCTGCAGGTGAGTTCCGAGATAGCCGGCCGCCTGCCGGCCGGGTACGAGGCGCGGATGGGCGACATCCTTTTCGATATGCTTCCCGCAGGTTCGGTATCGGGGGCCCCGAAATCCTCCACGCTCCGCATCATCCGGGAGGCCGAAGGGGAACCGCGCGGATATTATACCGGCGTGTTCGGCTATTTCGACGGGCAGACGCTCGACAGTGCCGTGTTGATACGCTTTATCGAAGAGGAACAGGGCCGGATGTATTTCCGCAGCGGCGGAGGTATTACGGCTTACAGCGACTGCCGGTCGGAATACGAAGAGGTGATAGAGAAAGTTTATCTGCCGTTCGTATGAAGGGGCCGTTGTTTACCGAAGTCATCCGGGTACAGGACGGAGAGTTCTGCTGGCCGGAGCCGCATGCGGCGCGGATGGCTGCCACTATGGAGCATTTCTTCGGAAGCGGGGCGGGAGCGTGTCTTCCGGCCGAGGTGCCCGAGGGGATGCGCGAGGGGCTCGTGAAGTGCCGCGTGGTGTACGACGAGTCCGTGCGCCGGGTGGAGTTCGCCCCCTATCGTCTCCGCCGTATCGCCAGTGTGGCGTTGGTTCGTGCCGACGGACTCGATTACCGGTATAAGTACGCCGACCGGAGCACGCTGGAGGAGCTGCGTCGGGGAAGCGGGTGCGACGAGGTCGTCCTGTTGCAGGAGGGCTTTCTGACCGATTCCTCGTTTTCCAACATCGTGCTGGGCGATGCGTCGGGTCTTTATACCCCCGACCGGCCGCTGCTCGCCGGGACGCGCCGGGCGGAACTGCTCCGGACCGGACGCGTGACTGCCCGGCCCATCCGGGCGGAGGAGCTGGAGCACTATGCGTATCTCTGGTTCGTGAATGCCATGGTGGGGCTTGAGGATGACCTCTGCTTTTCGGTGAAAAACATTCGGATATAGAAAGTATTCCCCGGGAGATGCGGACGGCCTTTCCGTTGGGTTTTCTTGCCGTCCCTCCGTCTTTGCCGGGGTGGATTGCGGCTGCATGTAGCGGGATGAATGATGCGGCAGTACGACGTCGTACCGTTCGTTCTGCCGGCTTCCGTATGGTACGGAGGGTCCCGTCGGACGGCACTTCCTCGGTCGATGGACGTGTGCGGGTATTTTCGACCTTTTATTCCGCCGCAGTCCGTCTGCCGTCGGGAGTGCATGTCGTTACGCAACAGTTCTCCTTGCCGCGCCGGTAGACGGTGATATCCGTAAATCCACTGTCGGCCAGTGCGGCGCTCAGCTCTTCCGGAGAGAAGACCTGCATCCCCTCGATACGGCTCTTGCAAGCAACCACGCCATGCTTATACAGCTGTGTTGTTGCCGGGGTTGCTCATCTCGCAGCAGACCAGGAATACTCCGCTCGGTTTCAGGACGCGTGCCACCTCGGCGAAAGCCCGGTGCAGGTCGCCCCAGAAATAGACCGTTTCAAATGCGGTCACGGCATCGAATGCCCGGTCGCCGTAAGGCAGGTCGTCGGCCGTGGCCTGTTCCACGCTGCACCGGTCGGCATATCGCGCGGTTTTCCGTCGGGAGAATTCCACGCTTTCGGGCGATGCGTCCACGCCGCATACCATTCCGTCCGGGCAGCGTTCCAACAGACGGAGCAGCGTGGCTCCGCCTCCGCAGCCGATGTCGAGAACACACCATTGCGGTTGCCATTCGATGTGTGCCGCTCCCCAGCGGGTGAGCGGCGCATGACCGTTGTTCATGCCGCGCAGCATCATTCTGCCCAAGAAACCGTCCGGCCTGCGGGTATGCTGCAGCAGCGAATTGATGAAGTTCCTTTTTTTCATGATTCCGTCCACTCCTTCGGCGAATATCCTGTACGGAAAGAGTGCGCAACCGTAAAATTACGGATGTTTCCGTTGTGATGTGCTTGTCGTTTGCGCATTTACCTACAAATGGGGAGCGATGCGGGAACCGGATGCCTGCCGCTGGGGATGACGTCCGTTTCCGCTCTGCCGCATCGCGCAACACCGGAAGGCTGCCGGCCTTTGCAGAAGAGATGTGTGTTATTCGAGGTCGTCTGCGGTGACGGTAAACGTCCATTCGGCCCTCTCTTCATCGGTGCGGTCGAATGTCCATGCCCCCCGGTCGTAGAATTGCTTCCCCGGTTTGTCGCGCTCCTCCAGCGTCCATATCCTTGCAGGAACCGAGCCGCCGTCGGTGTAGATTGACAACGGATGCGACTGGGGACGGTAGTCGAAGACTTCGTAAAAACTCGTCTGTATGTCGGAACCTCGGACGGTAGTACGCATGATTTCGGCACTTTGCCCCGCCTGAAGGGAGTGGAGACCGAAATCGGCGAATTCGAACCACAGTTCCCGGCCGCTGGCGTTACGCAGCAGCCAGGTGACATCGCAGCTCTCCGGGTCGGTATCTTGTTTCTGGAAGAGCCGGTCGAGCGGGTTGCAGGCTGTCGGCAGTATGAGCAGCAGCACGACGGCGCAGGTCATGGCAGTGAGTTTTCGTGGCATGTCGGCAGGAATTTATTCGTTGGCGATATCTTTGGGCGTTACCCGGAATACGTAGTCGCAGTCGTGGCTGGCGCGGTTTTCGTCCGGCCATTGCGAACTGTCGAAGAACTGTCGGTCGGAAGTGAAATCGTAGTCCTTGTTCCACTTCCGGAGGGTGGGGCCGTCCGGAGCGGCCGAAACCGAGAGCGTGCGGTATTCGGGGTGCAGTTCGAAAAGCAGCCCGGGATTGGGTTTCGTGTCCGGCGGAAGGACGGTCGTCCCCAGAAGCCGGTACTCGCCCGGTTCCACGGTGAACGGCGTATTGTCGTTAAAGGTGAAATAAAGGACGGAGTCCGTCGCATTCAGGAGCATCCAGCGCAGGAAGTAGTCCTCCTCTTCCGGTTGGCAGCCTGTCGAGGTACAGAGCAACAGTACTGCGGTGCAGAGAGCGTGGAGAAAGGTGCGTTTCATGGTCGGTAGTTTTTCAGGTTCATGCAACGTATTTGAAAGATAGATGCTTTTTCTGTCCGTTTTGTTGCATGCCCTTCTATTTTTTGTCGGAAACCGCCGGTTGCCGGCATGAAAAACGGGCGGGACGCTGACCGGCGTCCCGCCCGTTCGGTATCTCTTTCGCTTTCCTCTTGATTATTGTTCGGGAACGGCGACCCGGAGCGCCAGCTCGTCCAACTGGGTATCGGCTATCGGGGCCGGAGCATCTACCATGACGTCGCGGCCGGCATTGTTTTTCGGAAAGGCGATGAAGTCCCTGATGGAATCGGCTCCGCCGAAGAGCGAACAGAAACGGTCAAACCCGAAAGCGATGCCCCCGTGGGGCGGTGCGCCGTATTTGAAAGCGTTCATCAGGAATCCGAACTGCTTTTCGGCGTCCTCGTGCGAGAAGCCCAGCGTCTCGAACAGCCGGCTTTGCAGTCCGCTGTCGAAAATACGTATCGAGCCGCCGCCCACCTCGGTACCGTTCACCACGAAGTCGTAGGCGTTGGCGCGTATCTTCGCCGGGTCGGTGTCGAAAAGCGGGATGTCCTCCGGTTTGGGCGAGGTGAAGGGGTGGTGCATCGCGTAGAAGCGTTTCGTCTCCTCGTCCCACTCCAGCAGCGGGAAATCGACCACCCACAACGGGGCGAACTTGCCCGGGTCGCGCAGGCCCAGTCGGTCGCCCATCTCCAGACGCAGCACGTTGAGGGCCGCGAGGGTCTTCATGCGGTCGCCCGCCAGCAGCAGGAGCAGGTCGCCGGCCGCAGCGCCGCAGGCAGCCGCCCATGCGAGCAGCTCCTCTGCCGGGAAGAATTTGTCGATGCTGGATTTGACCGAGCCGTCCTCCGCGAGGCGTATCCACACGAGTCCTTTGGCCCCTACCTGCGGTCGTTTGACGAATTCCGTGAGTTCGTCAATCTGTTTGCGGGTATAGCCTGCGCATCCCGTCGCGACGATGCCGCCGACGTATTCCGCCGAATCGAAAACTGCGAATCCCCGGCCGCGGGCCCGGTCGCTGATGTCGTTTATCTCCATGCCGAAACGGATATCCGGCTTGTCCGAGCCGTAACGGGCCATCGCCTCGCTCCACGGCATGCGCGGGAAGGCACTGCCGAACTCGATGCCGAGCGTCTCGCGGAACAGGTACTTGGCGAACCGTTCGAAGATTTCGAGCACGTCCTCCTGTTCGACGAACGACATCTCGCAGTCTATCTGGGTGAATTCCGGCTGGCGGTCGGCCCGCAGGTCCTCGTCGCGGAAGCAGCGTACGATTTGGAAATAGCGGTCGTAGCCGGAGACCATCAGCAATTGCTTGAAAGTTTGCGGCGACTGCGGCAGGGCGTAGAATTCGCCGGGATTCATGCGCGAGGGGACCACGAAGTCGCGGGCCCCTTCCGGCGTGGAGCGGATGAGGAACGGCGTCTCTATTTCGAGGAAGCCTTCTCCGTCGAGAAAACGGCGGGCGCTCTGGGCCATGCGGTGGCGCAACAGGATGTTGCGCTGCAGGGGTGGCCGGCGCAGGTCGAGATAACGGTATTTCATGCGGAGTTCGTCGCCGCCGTCGCTGTGCTCCTCGATGGTGAAGGGGGGTACCTCGGACCGGTTGAGGACGGTGAGCGCCGAGACGGCTACTTCGATGTCGCCCGTCGGTATCTTGGGATTTTTCGAGGAGCGTTCACGTACCGTGCCCGTCGCCTGTATGACATATTCACGCCCCAGCCCGGTCGTAGCTGCACGTACCTCGGCCGGCGTGTTTTCGTCCACGACAAGTTGCGTAATGCCGTAACGGTCGCGCAGGTCGATGAAGGTCATTGCGCCGAGGTTTCTCACTTTCTGTACCCATCCGGCGAGTGTCGTGCCCGTGCCGGTATTGTCGATGCGGAGTTCTCCGCACGTATGCGTCCTGTACATATTATGGAATTTTTAGTGGCCCTGCATCATCAGTATAAAACGCCGGATTGCGTTTTGCTGCGTGCGGCTGTTGCGCCGCACGACCGTTTATACTACATTTGCGGGGTTTCAAAAGTACGAAATTTCATGGAGAAGGGACGGCAGGAGGATGAATTTTTTATGCGTGCGGCAATTTCCGAGGCGCGTAAAGCGTTAAGTGAGGAAGAGGTGCCTATCGGCGCCGTGGTCGTGGCATCGGGCCGGATAGTGGGCCGGGGGCATAACCTCGTCGAAACGCTCCGTGACTCTACGGCGCATGCCGAGATGCAGGCCCTGACGGCAGCCATGCATGCCGCAGGGGGGAAATACCTGAACGAATGTACGCTTTATGTGACCGTTGAACCCTGCGTGATGTGTGCGGGAGCTGCTGCTTGGGCGCAGGTGGGGCGTATCGTATACGGGACTTCCGATGCGAAAAGGGGATATTCCGCGGCGGGCGGCAAGCTGCTTCATCCGAAGACGCAAGTGACGGCAGGGGTACTCGCCGGGGAGTGTGCCGCGTTGATGGAGGATTTTTTCAAAAAACTGCGCAGGTGATATTTGGCGTGATTGCCTATTTTGATAATTTTGCATGCCATGCAGCCGGGAGACGGTTGCCGGACTTTGGTCGGAATGACGGCGGAACACACACACAACACACATAACAAAACTGACGAAAAGATGAAAAAAATCAAGTTTTTGCTGGCCGCAGCGGCGATATTTGCCGCGACAGGACTGTCGGCTCAGACGGTCAGCGAGGTGAACACCAAATTCAATGAAGCGGCCGCACTCATACAGGCGAAGGACTTCGGAGCGGCTATTCCCGTTCTGGAACAGACCATTGAAATGGGACTGAATGCCGGTGCCGACGCTTCGGCTACGGTACAGCAGGCACAGAAACTGCTTCCCACCTGTTATTTCCAGTACGGCCTGTCGCTCTGCAAGGAGAGCCGTTTCGACGAGGCACTTACGGTACTCGATTCGGCAATGCAGTATGCGGAGCTTTTTCAGGATGTGAAGGTGCTCGGCAATTCCCGTAAACTCATCTCCCAGACCTATACCGTGATGGGGGCGGATGCTTTCAACAACCAGCAGTGGGACAAAGCTATCGAGATATTCTCCAAAGGGTATGAGGCCAACCCCACCGATACCGACCTCGCCCTCTTCCTGGCCGAGAGCTATGCGGCTTCGGGCGACTACGAGAACGGTATGAAGATTTACAAGGACATTGTGGAACTCGAATCGCGTCACAGCCGTTACAAGGAACCGGCCGATGCCGCACGGGAGAAGATGGCCTATTATCAGATGCTGCGTGCCGCAGAGGCCGACGAGGCGGGCAATGCGGACGAAGTGTATGAGATACTCGGCGAAGTGCTCGCCATAGACCCTACGAACCCCGCTGCCAGCCTGATGCGCATTCAGGTTGCGACCAACAATCAGGATTGGGCGCATGTGATAGAGTGGGGCGAGGCCGCTGCGGCTGCGCAGACCGACCCTGCAGACATGTCCGACATCTACTTCATGCTCGGGGCGGCCTATCAGAACAGCGAGAACAAGGATGCGGCCGTTGCTACCTATCGTAAGGTGACCGAGGGCAGCCATGTGGCTGATGCGAAGGCACAGATAGAGATACTCACGAAAGCATAGAGGGCGCATTACGCATAAACGTTACGGGAGCGGACGGAATGAATTCCGTCCGCTCTTTCGTTGTTTCGGTTTGCCGGGACCGGTGAATTTGTGCCGTGTAGATTGGAAAAGACGGCGATTATTCTATCTTTGCAGAAAACACGTTAAAACCAGATGAAGTATGAAGACGATATTCTTGTTTTTGATTACCGGGTTTGAAGAGATAGAGGCGCTGGCTACGGTCGATGTGCTTCGCAGGGCGGGGCTGCCTGTCTGCACGGTGTCGCTGACCGATGAACGGACCGTAACGGGCAATCACGGCATTCCCGTCGTAGCCGACGGACTTTTTGAGGAGACCGATTTCGGCTTGGCGGAGATGTTGGTTATCCCCGGCGGAACTTCCGCTTTCGACAGCCATGAGGGGTTGAAACGGGAGGTGCAGGCTTTCTACGACAAGGGGGGCCGGGTGGCTGCGATATGCGCGTCGCCCATGGTGCTGGGCGGACTCGGCATCCTGCGGGGACGGCGGGCTACCTGCTATCCCGGTTTCGAGAAGTATCTGTCCGGAGCGATATTGGCTACGGATAAAGCGGCCGTTGTAGACGGCAATGTGATAACCGGACGCGGCCCCGGTCTGACGCTCGATTTTGCGCTGACACTCGTCGAGGTGCTGGCCGGTGAGGCGAAACGACACGAGGTGGCCTCCCAACTGCTGGTGGGGTGACGGCGCGGCGACCGGTGCTGGAACGATGTCTATTATATAGAACTTTGTGCAGTTTCGACAGACGAAGATGGTGACATTGTAGACGTTGAATCGATTGCAAAAACTGAATATTACTATATTTAGTAAAGGCCGTTTCAGGATTGATGATTGACCGTAACCGCCGCATTGCGGCGGTTACGGTTGTCTGACAGTATGTATTTGTAATATAATAATGTAAAAATGAATAGCCGATGACCGAGAAAAAAAAGAAAGACGGCCGGGGCGGCTACCGTCCCGGCGCCGGTCGTAAACCGATAGGCGACCGGGCCGGGGTCTGCATATCCTTCAAGGTGCCGGAAGAGGTTCGGGATGAAATCCGGGCCCTTATCCGTCGGAGGGGAATACCGAGTGCCGTATTTCTTATCGAGGCCCTCCAGCTGATGAAGGAGCGTTACGGCGATACGACGCCGGAGCAATAACGGCGCATGTTCTTACCGTTTTTTCGCGGCGTCCGCGTCGGTGAACGCGAAGTCGAACGACATGCGGAACTCGCGGATACCGTCGTCCCGCCGGGCCCGGACGCACCGGGAGCGCGTCAGGGGCGAGAATCCCGGCCCGGAGAGGCCCTGCAACGCCTTATACACCGCCTGGAGCAGGTCGAACATGGCGAACTCCGCCTGTGAAGCGGGAGCCTGGAAAGAGCCGTTGAAAATGCGGTTATCGGCCACGCGGACGGTGAGCGACGCCTCTCCCTGCTGGAAGCCCCGACCGCTGTCTGAATAGCGTACTTCCTCCGCGTCGAGCAGAACGCAGGGAAAGCGCACGGGCGGCTGGTTGAAAAAATCGAGCTGTCCCCAGTCCTCGGCCGTATAGCGCAGGTCGGGGACGGTTTTCAAGGCCTCTTTTACGGCCGTTAAAGTGTCTTTAATCATACTTGAAAAAGGATTATTTGTGTGTCATTTTGGTGAATTTCGGGTCGATGTTTTTCGCCACCCATTCGCGCACGTTCCGTTCGCAGGTATCGCGGACGATGCGTCCGACGGCGGGATGGTCCTGACGCTGGGGGATGTCGAACTCCGTTTTCTTAGTCAGGGCCAGGGAGCGGTAATAGGCGGCGGTACGGCTTTTGCGGTCGGCCCGTTTGCCGGTAGCCCCTTCAGGCGGGACGTTGCGGTAGTACATCGCCCAGAAGTAGCGGCGCATTGCCGGGGTAACGGGCACTTTTCCGCCGCGGTTGTGGATGCTGAAGTAGGGCAGCTCGGAGGAGAAGTAGAGGGAGCCGCGGGCGGCGGTACACCGCAGGGAACGGCGCATGGCTCCCGACACGACCAGCAGGGTGCCGCGTCCCGTATCCATTTTCCGCGCCGGCCAGGGCCGGTCGAAGAATGCCTTGCGGGTGAAGTTTTGGTTGAACTCGTCGAGCACTTCCACCCGGAGGTCGGATAAAATTTTTCGGAATAAAAGTTGCGGATTCATAAAAAATACGTTATATTTACGGCAGTTAAACCGCTTGGAAGTAGCCGGCCGGACTGTAGATTCGGTTAGTCCTATTTTCGGGCGGTTTTTTCATGTAGAGCCTCCAAGACCTTTTTACTGTCTGAAATGCTGTGTATTTGGCATTTTCCATCCGGAAACTCTCGTGCTATTATCCATGACTTCTCCCCTTCCAATTCTATTTCAAAAAAGTGTGCCGTGATGTATGCCCTGTGTTTATCCGGGCCTGTTCCGAGATACTCGGCATTCTGTACGACCTCCCCGATTTCCAGCAACATTTCATTTTTAGCCTCGATATGCTTATGAGGCTGATTCAGCCATTCTTTAATACCTGTTTTAGTAATAATCATCGGCTTGCCAAATTGGGCATTAAAGAATTGCTGTTCTGTAAGCCGCTTTGCCTCTTCCTTTATCTCCTTTCTGCGCCGGCGCAGCCGAACCAAATCGACCCCGGTGTCCGTGTCCGGTTCGGGCGCCGTTTCCTGTAACGCCTTCACCGCCTTTTTGACCTGTCCGGCCGCCTCCCTGCTCAGTTTGTAGTATGGGTGTTTCGGCGGGAAAAGCTGGCCGTCGATACCGGGATTGAAACGGAAAATCCGTTTCTTCGGGGTATCGGTCATCCGGTCTCCGGCCTGTATGGCCTGTTTGTCGTCCGATGTCGGATATTTCCCTTTGAGCACCTGAACGGCGGTACAGCGGCAGTTCCAGCCGTTGGGCGGATAGTAATAGCGCCAGAAGTCATTCGACGGGGGGAGCGTTACGCCGTTCAGCGCGCGGTGTTCCTCGCGGACGTGGTCGTCGCCGGCCGTCCGGTATTGCAGGTCGTACCGGTCGCCGTCCTGCGATACTTCGGCCCAGGAGGCGGCCATCTGCGCGGAGCTTACGGCGAAATTGTACTCCGCTTCCAGATAGCGCACGTTGTAGTTTGCGTCGATACGTCGAATATCGGTCAGGAACCGGGAGAAGCCTTTTACCGTACCGTCTTTCTCCCGCAGCAGCAGGGACGCTTCCTTCAGCTCCTGTGCGGTCTTGAATCCTGAAAAGAGGAAAGCACTGTTATCCAGCTTTCGGGCCATCGCGGCGGGGATGACGTTGTCGGCCACGCCCTTGTCCATCGCCTTGCGGATAATACGGTAGGTTTCGCGCACCATGTCGGCGACCGGTTCCTCCTCCATCATGTCGGGCGAGAACTCTCCGCGCGCGTGAAGCCATCGGGCGGCCCGCGCGAACACTGCCGCCCGGAACCGCCGCGGGGCGGATGTCCCGGCCAATGTTACGGGGCGGAGGGTATCGCCGTACAGGTCGTCGAGGGCACTGTGCAGCCCGGCGTAATAATTAGCCGGGCTCAGGCGAAAAAACCGTCACGGGCCGCAAGGGGTACGGAGAGCGCGCCGGTCGAACAGGCATCTTTTCTCACGGTATGCCGGGTTTATTTCGTATCTTTGCGCACCGATGAAGCGTCGTGAAGTGGAGATGTTGTGGAAACCCGGGAAGATTGAGTTGCTTGCACCTGCCCGCGATTTGCGGAGTGCCCGTGCCGCTATCGACTGCGGTGCGGATGCCGTTTACATGGGCGGACCGCGTTTCGGCGCGAGGCAGGCGGCCGGCAACAGCGTGGCGGACATAGCCGCCGTGGCGGAGTATGCCCGCCGGTTCGGCGTGCGTGTTTATGTGACGCTCAACACCCTTCTGTTCGATGACGAACTCGCCGATGCCGAGCGTATCGCACGGCAGGTGGTCGAAGCGGGTGCGGATGCGCTCATCGTGCAGGATATGGCCTATCTGGAGATGGAACTCGAAGGAGTGGAGCTGCACGCCTCGACGCAGACTTTCAATGCCTCCCCGGAGAAGGCGGCTTTCCTGGCCGACTGCGGTTTTTCGCGCGTTATTCTCGAACGTAACCTTTCCCTGGAGGAAATCAGGCGGATACGGGCTGCCACGGATGTGGAGCTGGAGTGTTTCGTGCACGGGGCGATATGCGTGTGTTACAGCGGGCGGTGTTACATGAGCCGTACCATGTCGCCGCGCAGCGGAAACCGGGGCGACTGTATGCAGGCCTGCAGGTTGCCCTACGACCTGCTGGATGCCGCCGGTAACGTGTTGATGGCCGGCAAACACCTGCTTTCGGTACGGGATATGGACCTTTCGGGGCGGCTCGGCGACCTGCTGGATGCCGGTGTTACCTCGTTCAAAATAGAGGGGCGGCTCAAGGATGAGGCATACGTGCGGAACGTCGTCGCATGGTACCGCACCCGTCTCGACCGGGAGATAGCTGCCCGTCCCGGACTGGTGCGGGCCTCTGAAGGGCAAAGCGACCCGGGTTTCGAGCCCGATTTGGCGCGTACCTTCTCCCGCGGACGTACCGAATACTTTTTCGACGGCCGGCGGGCGGGGGTTTCCACACCCGATACTCCGAAGGCCGTCGGCGGTTTCGTCTGCG
>OGHH01002035.1_pt1 | contig 12497 bp, 9 predicted proteins | sample 1571471 | NCBI WGS metagenome assembly OGHH01 (sample SAMEA2581936, study PRJEB24529) | metagenome | biome: Human gut stool | place: China | collected 2011
TGTTTCTTGCATAACTCGTATTCGTACATCTTTCTTTTCATATGATTTGCAGATTTCGAAGCTATTATCCATTGAACAATTATCAATCAGAAGTAGTTCCAAGTTGTTATAGTTCTGGCAGATAACGCTCTCTATCATTTCAGGTAAATATGCTTCTGCATTATATACCGGTACAATGATCGAAACCATCTGTTCCTGTTTGTTTTCATCCATATCAGTTCGTCCCTTCTGTATATAAAGAGATTTCAGCTCATTACTATTTTAATGTTACAGCTTGTAATATCATTATAAAGCATTTTACTATTTTCGACAATTTGATATTCCAGGCAGATTTCATTGATGGATGAAAAACAAATCTAAATTATTTCTGGTCCAGTACGGACTGGATCTGCTTCATCAGCTGATCGTAGTTTGACTGATCATCGATTCCGCCCATGAATGGCTCGCCAATGATATTTCCGTCTTTATCTACGAGAACAGTTGTAGGGAATGCCATGATGTTTCCAGCATATTTTCCAACTGTTGAATTAGAATCGAAAGTCAGGTTCTTGTAGGAAGCGCCCTGAGCTTTCAGGATTTCTTTTGCCTCTTTAATTCCTGCTTCATTGTTGTCTAAAGTATCCGTGTTGATACCAACAACTTCGCCACCCATTTCTTTGAGTTTCTCATTTAATTCATTCAGCTTAGAGAGCTCTCCGACACATGGCTTGCATCCACTGAACCAGAAATTTACAACTGTAACTTTATTTTTAGCGAAAAGACTGTCATCTACATCGTTTCCATCCAGATCTTTTCCTTTGAAACCTTTGAATACAGCTGTGGATTCGTCTGATTTGGAGGAAGAACTGTCAGAGGAATCGGATGCAGCAATCTCTTTCTCAAGCTTGGCAATTTCTTCTTCAATTCCGCGGATTGTCTCGATGTCTTTGCACAGAGTTTCATATTCTTCTTCAGAGAAAGAGTCTTTGTTAGATTCCACTGTGTTTGCGAGGGAATCAGCATAGTTTTCGCTCATGGCATCACCGGCAGCGTTCTTGTTCATAAGACCAAAGGCTTTGTCCCATGCATCTTTGTGATCAGCAAAAAGCTGGTTTTCCTGCTGGTAAAGGTCGTTCAGTTTTTCGTTCAGCTCGTCTGCGCTGCCCGTTTCTGTTGTGGAAGAAGATTCCTGTTTTGTGTTTGTATTGTCTGTTGAGGAGGAATTTCCGCAGCCTGTAAATGCAAAAAGTACGGAAATAGCAAGGGATGCAGCAATTACCTTTTTTAATTTCATTGAGTTTGTTCTAAGTGTTTTGTTTTTCATGATTTTAAATCTCCTTTAAATTACGTTTTATTAGTTTTTATTTTCAGCCTGTTTCTTAGTTGAAAATCCGTAATGATAGCAGATTGCATCAGTCGGACAGGCTTTCATACATTCTCCGCATCGGATACACTCCGGATGGTTTGGTGTGTCTACTACATTGACATCCATCTTACAGACACGACTACATTTCTGGCAGCCAACACATTTCTCATGATCAACCTGAATCTTAAGAAAAGATACCTTGTTAAACAGTGAGTAAATAGCACCCAGCGGGCAGATCCATTTACAAAATGGACGGTAAAACAAGATGCTCAGGATGATGAAAAGCGCAAGGATTGTGAACTTAAATGTAAATAAATGTCCGAGTGCGGCACGGATTCCTGAGTTGGCAAGTGCCAGCGGAATTGCGCCTTCAAGTACGCCCTGTGGGCAAATGTATTTGCAGAAGAAAGGATCTCCCATACCAAGTGAATTGGTTACAAATGCCGGAAGTAGTATAACAAAGACGACCAGAATCACATATTTCAGATACCGCAGAGGCTTCAGTTTTGCGGTGGAAAGTTTCTTGCCCGGAATCTTATGCAGCAGATCCTGGAACCATCCAAACGGACAGAGGAATCCACAGATAAACCGTCCTAACAGAACACCTAACAGGATGAAAAATCCGGTGATGTAGTAGGTAAATTTGAATTTTGAAGAACCGACCACGGCTTGAAAAGCTCCAATCGGACAGGCACCTGTGGCGGCAGGACAAGAGTAACAGTTTAGTCCCGGGACGCACATCGTTTTTACATTTCCCTGATAAATTTTCCCTTTAAACAGATTCGGGATGTGAATGTTGGTCAGCAGTGTAGCAGCTGCCTGAATCCATCCGCGGAAGCGGACCAGAAAGTTTTTGTTTGATTTCATTTTCTTATCCAATTCCAACACACTCCATACATAATTTGATTGCCTTTGAGAGTACCGTGGCTGCCTCCCCGCGCATCGCACCGTATCCGATCATAAGGATCGCTGCTGCCAGAAGCGTGATCTGCGCTGCTGCTCTGTTTATCTGTTTCATATCCTTTCCCTTCCTAAGTTTTAACATTTTGTCGTTGTTTACGATGATAATAGATTAGCAAAGGAATATGAACACCCTGTGTTTGAAAAAGGAAGATATCTTTAAGATTTGCGCTCTAATTCTTAAGAAATTATTGAGAACTTCTCAAGCAGTCCCACCTTATTACAAAGCAGTTTTCGTATTTTCCATGATAAACGGCTTTGCCTCTTCCTGTCCCCACGAGATATCATACATTCCCATCAGGTAATTTTTCAACTGCTTTCGGTTATCAAACTTTAGCACCTGATAAGGCAGGGAAAAGGACAGCTTTTCCACAAAAAGCAGCTTCTTGTCTTTCGTTGGCATCAATACACCGGCATGACCGATGAATAGTTCATTCTCATTTTCCCCGAAACTGGAATGAAATACAACCGTAATCAGAGATGCTTTCGTTCCGGAGATTTTTACCTCATTTTGCTTCCACGCTTTCTTCTGCTTTTTGATGTGTGTATCGACATCCGTTGTATAAGACGTATTTAACGTAGAATACAAGGTCTCAAAAGCATGTTTCTGCTTCCTGGTAAATTTCTTTGCCGGCGCATGTTTAAGCGCATCCTGATCCATAAACAGATTCGACGCATTTACCTTTGCATCTGCCTTCACCGAGATCTTGTCTTTCATCAGATCAAATGCGGTAATGCGGCAATTGTATCCAATAAAATCCGGATATTTTTTATTCCACAATTCCATGATCTTGTTCTCATCATACTGCGGATTTTTTGTCGAAAGCTTCTTAAACCCTTTCTTGACAAGTCCGGTGTTTTTGATCGTTTTATTATAATCCTTTACATCGGAATGTGTGAATAACTCCTTTGCCTATCAGCCCTTTTAACAATAGAGCTGACACATTTTTCTTTGCCACATTGTAACATATCCGCTACGGAATACAACTTAAGTTTTCTTTAAGACGCCATCTGGTCGATTTGCATTACCTCACATTTCCGACAATCAACGCAAAGTATCCCCACAGTCATCTTTATTTCTTGCAGTTTCGCGTTGTTAAGATCAAAACCGCTGAGAATACACAGGAAATCTATTCCCGCCTGATTCTGTACAATTTCGGCATTTTTATCGCAAACGAAGCGGCAGAAAAAAACCGGAAAAAGAAACGGGATACTCCCTATGCGCAAATCATTGACAGCATCCTCATCTATGGAAATTTTTCCAGCGGTCTCCTTGATAAAAGCTTCCTTTAATAGGGTCAGACCCCAATGTGGTCAACCTATATTGTCATCAGATAATTTCTTACGCTCAGCTCTACTCAAATGCTTATGACATACATATTTGTATATAGGTTTCTCAGAGTTTTTATCAAATTGATAATATTTTTCCCCTATATAACTAATACTACGTGTATTTTTCATAAACTTATCCGCCTTTACCTCAAAAACATCATTACATTTCTTTTTTCATATGGTTAATATATACTTCTACACCAACAGCTGTTTTTAAATCATACATCTGATTCATTTTTGCAAAATAATTTGAAATAATTTCTTCATCCATTTGGTTTCTACTTGCATCATCCTCTGCCAGACCTTTTCTGGCAACAATCCATGGCTCCTCAAGATGTGTTAAATCTTTTAAAAACCATGCATTATATATTCCAAATGTATTCATTACAAAATCAGTAACTGTTTTTTCCTCTTCTGAAAGCAGTTCACTTATATAATCCTTCGACAAATTGAGTTTTATTTCTTGTTTACCAAACTCTCTATATTTTTCATAAACAGATGGAAAAACCGGTCCAAATTTCCACGCTTCACATGGTTCCAATATAAAAGATTCACCTTCAAATATTTTGCTTATCGCCTTTACATAATAAAGAATTTTTTGTAATAAAAGATTCGTAATCTCTCTTCCGGAACTTATAATATATAAAGCAATCTTCTCAGCAGAATTATTATATTTCTTTTCTGTCTCGCATTTTTCAATTGCCCTTTTTACCTTATTTACAGCTACCACAGAAACTTCTTTACTATTTGACTCAACATATTGTTTCATCTTCTGCTCATCTCGTAATACTTGAAATAAAATATTTGAATATTTAACTGAAGGTAATTGTCCATCAAGATATCTTGTTATTGTAAGTTCCCCAACCCCCAACAGTTTTGATAAAGGTCTTTTTTCAATATCCTTAATTACAGTTTTTGCAGGGCGTCTGAAAATATGGTATAAAACTCTTTTACGGCATTTGCTGCATAAAAGTTCTTTCCCACACTCATTGTTTTTCTCCTTCATCTTACTCTGAGCAATTATCTTGCTCATGGGGCTCACGTACCTCATCTCCTTTCCCCAGAATAAAAAAAGGGCAGTGTCTGAACAACATCGCCCTTTGTTTTTTATAATTATACTTCCGAAAGGAATCTGTCAACTGGTTTATGCAGCAGCGTCCACTTCGTCATCCATATATCCGTCATCGGCATTTTCCGAATCATCATCCAAATCATCGTTCCAGTCATCCTCTGTGCTGTCTGTGATAACAACCTTGCATTTCCACACCATACCATGTACTTTTGCTTTGACTGTAACCGTACCGCTGCTATATGGTATCAGTATGCCATCCTCTACCTCGCATATATCGTCATCAGAAGATGTCCATTCCACGTCATGACTGCATCCCTTCAGATCCAGAGAAACCGTATCTTCCACGTCCATCTCCACTACTGTCTTATTCAGTTCCGGCGTTTCTACTGTCACCTGACAGGATTTTTTCTGCGTTCCCTTCTTTACCGTAATGGTTGCCTTGCCTTTTCCTTTTGCGACCACTTTTCCGGCGGAGACACCAGCCACCGCTGTATTACTGCTGCCCCAGGAAACGATTCCTGCACCACCCTTTACCGTAAGTTTCCTGCTCTGTCCTCTTACAAGCACAATCTTTGTACTGCTGATCGACAGCGGACTTATCTTCGGTCTGGTGTTCTTTTTCTTCGTTGTCTTCTTCGTGGTTGTCGTGGAAGATTTCCGCGTCTGCGAATATCCGCCCGATGAGCCAAAACACTTCTTGCACGGTGTCAGACCGCGTGCCAATGCATTGGAAAGTGTCGTCTGATAAAAATTTCCCCGCCCGCATTTGTGGGTATGGTATTTACTGCCGGTTGGCGTCACATAGACCATTGTCTGTGCCTGTGCCGTTACCATGCCGGCACTGTCACCGACTGGCAAAATCATCATAAAAAATACAAGTGTAAAACTTAGAATTGTTTTTTTGATTGTTTTCATCAATTGCCTCCTTATCTTTTCCTCCGCTTTAAACATGTCTTATATTTTTATCATACGCCTTCTTATTTTCGAGTACAATACCATTTTCCCAAATTGACAATTCGCGTTTTGTCAAAAAACAATCTCCTGCATACCATAAGGAAAAAGGAGTTTTTTATGCTCGCTCCTCATTTTATCCAGCTCTTAATATCTTCACGTCCTGCCGCTATCGCCAGAATAAAGCCACTTGTGAATACTCCTTTTGTGTTTTTCTTCGCAGTTAATACATTAAGGGACACAAGTGGTTTTTTCAATATGTTGTTATTAATTTATGGTGCTGGGCTTCCACCATTATGCCAGAAGCCTCTATTTTATTTCTATTTTTTCCTGATATCCGGCCAGCCGGTCCAGGCGCATTTTTTCTGCCACCGGAAATAACTCTGTATCCGTGATGCGTTCCAGACTTTTTATCCGTTTCTCGGAAATTGTTTCATTCGACTTGCTTTTTTCATAATCCTCAACTGTCATGTGCCAGTAATGAAATTCTCCTGCATAATACTCAGAAATTTTCTGCGCAATCAAAAGCCCCTCCGGATCCAGATCTCCCGCATAATATACCACCGTTCCCGATGCCGCCAGAAGATCTAACGTAACAAGCCCTGCCAATCGCGGCTGCCCGTTCATACACATACAGGAAACCTGCTTTGTGTGCCCTGCGCAAAGGCCTGCAAATACGGACGGATTTTCCACGATATACATTTCATTATCTTTGCAAAATATGCTGTTCCACTTTGAAAGGACTGCAAGCGGAATCTGTACCATATCATCCTCCTGCCAGAACCCTTCCATCCCCATATGCAAATCACCATCCTTTTTCTGAGCCTTTACATGCGATAACATCACATAATTTGATATATCATCAATAAGGATTCCCTCTGCCAGAAAACATCTTTGCCGGAAAAATGCCGGAAAAATTTCCGATTTCTGTGGGAATACCTTTCTCTGCCGCAATTCCATCTGGATCACCTGATACAAAAAAGTTCCCCAGGAACCTTTTTGATCAAATGCATGTGGATTTCCAGTGATTTCCGTTGCAAAAACAGCAAGATACTTTGTCTCGTTTTTTCTGAATGGAAAACAATTATAGATTTCTGCACCAAGCATCAAAGACTGCTCCCACTCATTTAAATTTTTTATGTGACCTGCCTTTATCACATCCAGCAGTTCTGACAAGACTTTTTCCACAGGTGTTCCCTGATATTTTTCCTTCCAGTGTTGTAAAAAACGGTCTTTTTTCTGTTCTTCCAACTGTCGTTCTTCTTTTTTACCTACCAGTTTTTCCCGAAAATATAACTCCAGCAAATGCTCTGGTGTCATATTAGAAAACCTGCTGCTTAGCAATGCCTGCGAAAAACGCTCCGCTGATACCGTCACACTCTTTTTCCCATGGAAACTCTTTGCAAAAAATCCCTCAAGTCCTTCGACTTCCTCCGCTGTAATTTTTTGTAGCACAACTTTTCCTGAAAAAGATCCATAAGACCGGTACTTTTCCCAAAATCCACGAAAAACTCTGTCCCACACGGGATTGGATTTAAAATATGCGATACAATTATTCTCCTGCTGTCTGTTCAATCTCTGCCCTCCGTTGTTCTACAGCCTCTTCACTTTCCATAAGTTCTCTGGAATGCCCATTCCACACATAAGGCATCACGGTCACAAATTTTGCATTTTCCGGTCGTATTAACTGGTAGATGGCAAGCGCGTCCAATGTATCACAATCTCCCCAAAGTACCTGTGAATTGATAATAAAATCAAAGGAAAACTCTGTCATGAGACGGAACATGTCACGGATGTTACGGTTATCAACTCCAGCAAATGCCTCATCCAGCGAAACCAGACGCGGTGCGTCTGCACGTCCTCCCTGATATTTTGCAACAACTGCGGAAAACAGCGGTACATACATAGACATCGCTTTTTCTCCGCCACTGAAGGTTCCAAATACACTGTTGGTAAGCTCCTTAACCCGCTCTCCCTTTTTCTGGGAAAACAGTTGAAATTCAAACCACTTACGATAATCCAACGTCTCTTTCATAACCTGGTAAAACGAAATCATACCGCCACTGTCCGAGGCTCTCCTTCTTGCTTCTTCGACTTTTGAGCGAAAATGTGTAGACAGGCGTGCGGCCTCTTCTTCACTCATTAACCGGTAATCCTTCTTTAACAATTCTACCAGTTCTTTTGTATCCAGCTGGTTTTCACTCTCTGCCGTCTTGCTGCGCCAGCGAAGGCTCAGCTTTAAGCCACTCGATGTGTTCATGCTGCCCATCAATGCATTCATCTTTTCTACCCATGCATTGGAAGCATTAATTTTGCCGCGGATTTTACGGCTGACCGTATTGGCCAGAATATCTTCAAACAACTCACGGTCCCCCGCTTTAATCAGATCCTGTAACTGTGCGATATCTTCTTCCAAATGTGCCAAAAGCCGTGAAAATGGAAGCTTTATCCCCTGATAACGCGCTGTGAAATTCTGACGGACAGCCTCGGCTTCTCCCAATGGCCGGTTTTCATCTAGTTCTTTAAATAATTCCCCCTGCATCACCTGATACTCATTTAAAAAGCCCCGGTTTTCAAAATAAATCTGATTCAAACTCGTAATTACATTTTGCTTTCCAAGCGATTTCGTATCAGCCTCCAGATATTCGCAAATACTGTTTACGTCCGTCTGCATTTCTTCTGGAAACCTGACATAAGCAAGGGCAAATTCTGCCTCGTAACATTTCCCCCTCCAGATACGCTTTTGTTCCAGAATCTGTTTCTGGCTTTCGCCTGCTTCTTCCTGCTTACGCAATGTATCCAGATGCTCCTTTATTCCGGCGCGTTTCTGCAGGCATTGGTTCAGATGCTCTGGATATTCCTTCAGCCATGTAATACAGGCATCCAGCCGTTCCCTGATCTGTTCGTAATCCGTCATTTTCAATTGCTCCACGATGGATGCATGTTCTTGCTCCAGCTTTACAAGGTGACGCTGCGCACCTGACAGATCATAACGGATTTCATCCAGATCTGCATCAATGCTTTCCAGACGCCTGGTCAGATCTTTCATATGCCTTACACTCTGTAAAAACATTTCATGCGCAGACTTTAACGCGATCAGATTCTTTTCATACTCTGCTGCCGCATCCTTTGCTTCCTGAAATATGGCATACGTACATTGCAGATACAACTGCTGCGCAATTTCTATCGCTTTCTTTTTCTTTTCCTGTATCTGCTCCGAAAGTTTCTTCCAACGCTCCTCGATCTCCTTACACTCTGCCGTTTTCGTTTCATATTTGTGCTGCTCCTGCACAAGCATCTTGAAAGCTGTACGTATACCCGTATCCTGCGGCAAAGCCTGATATTCCTGCTCCAGCTTCTGCATCCGGATTACAATCCCAGCCTTTTTTGCTTCCAACTGGTTCATGCTGCTTTGCAATCCCTGAATTTTTTCTTTGCAGACTCTGATCTGTTCCTGACGATTGCGTTCCCGTGCCCGCGCACCCAGGAATCCTGCTACATGCTCTCCTGTAATCGTTCCAGACAAAACGCCCATCTGATAAATACCTTCTGAAGAAACCGAAATCATACTCTCCTCATTATATGCAATACCAGACAAAATACCAGTAAGACGCTGATTTGAGAAAATATCATTCATGGAATCATTCAATTCCAAAACGTCCAGCAGACTCTTTCCACTGTAAGACTTCTGGACGAACAGATAACGGTCTTCGCAGCCTTCTTCCATCGTCAGCACCTGTTCCCGGTAAGACGCATCCACGACTAGTGCATCCAGAATCCCCATCGAAAGCAAAGCCTCTTCCAAATGATTGCATTCCTGTTCTGTCAGGGAATCCCCAAATTCGATTGCTTTATAAAATTCCTGATACGGAATCTTCAATGCATCCAGACGCTGCCGGTTCTTTCTAACCGCTTCGGAACGTTCCGGCTGTGGATCTTTTGCGTTTTCCCATTCTGTGAGTTCTGCTTCTGTCTGTTCCTTTTCCAGACGTTTCTGCTCATACTCTTTTTCTTCTTCCTGCATTTGCAGTTCCAGCGGGTTTTTATAAACCAGATATCTGTTACCGTTTTCCGCACCTCCGCAAAATCAGAAGTTTCTTTAAAATCCTGTGCATATCTGCTACAGTCTTTCAGCTGTTCCGAATCAAGAATAAGCTCTGTATTCGATCTGTTCCATGCATATAAAGCCTCTTTCCATGCATTCTGCTCCTGAACCAAAAGCATGTCTTTTGCTGACATATCTCTTTGTATCGCATCCAATTCTTTCTTTATTCTGTCTCTTTGCTTTAAGAGTTCTTCTGCCTGTGGTTCCAGTAAATTTGTTTCCTGCAGAATTTGAAATGCATGATAAATTTTATTTTTCACATCTGAGAATTGCTTTTCATGCGTATCAAATGCAATTGTTTCTTCCAGATGTTCCTCACACTCCGTCTGAAAAAAACTATGCTCCTCAAAAGCCATGCTCTCTGCCTCTGTCTGCATTTCTTCCAAAAGCTCTCCCAGCTCTTTTTCTTTTTCAAATTTACGATTTTCTTCTTCTCTTTGCTTTTCTTCTTCCTCCCTGTACTGTTCCTGCTTTGCCTCCAGGGTTGCATTTTTACTGTCTATAATGCTCTGCTGACGCTTCATTTCCTGTGCAAGCTCGGCTTCCCGGTCTTTTAAGCCGACTGCATCACTCTTACTTAAAGATTCTCTTTCTTTTTCCATTGCATCGTGCTTTGCCTGCATTTCTTCAAGCTGACCAGATAGTGATGTGATTTCTTCTTCACTCCCTGCAATGTCTGTCTGACGCTTTTTTTGCTCTTTGCCATCTTCTTCTCGATCAGCGCAGATTTCCTGATATTTTTTCGCTTTTTCATATAATGCCAAACGGTTGTATTTGTCATACACGTTCTGGATTTTCTGCGCGGCCTGCTGCGCCTCCCTGCGGCTTTTTAAATTCATTGTCATCTGATCCATATTTTCGATAGCATCCGACATCGGACGCAGATCATCATCCGAAAGCGGCTGCAGGGAATCACTTAAAATATCATTAATCACAGAAGGTTTAAAATCTTTTGACAATTTCGGTGTACGCAGCTGAATCAGCAGATCAATCATCTCTTTGTATTCCTCTACCGTATCAAATCCAAAGATCTGACGGTTTACGTATTCCATATAATCTGCCTGACGGTCAAACACCTGTCCCCCTGCTGCAATGCGGTTTTCCAATTCTTTTTTGGAAAGTGTCACCTTCTCATTGGTTTCTTTGTACAAAAAGAAATCGGCACCCACTCGTCTTCCATCCGTCAGTGAAAAATACCATTTATCCAATGGCTTTCCACGCCGTGCCCGGATTCCCATACCAATCGTCAGATAGTTTTCCGTCTCTTTTCGCTTAAACTCCAGATACAGATAGCCGGTTCGTTCTTCCCGTCCATCATCCTCTTCCAGCAGATAACTGCTCATCTTCCGGTCTCTCGAACCAAACGGATCCAGACGTTCCGGACTCATATTTCCGTCCAACAAAAGCGGAACCACACTCTGCATCGTTACGGATTTACCGGATCCATTGGATCCTCTCAGCAGCATCCGCCCCTTTACAAATGGAAATTCCTGCTCGTCATAATACCAGAAATTAATTAGTCCGATCTTACTGGCCTGCCATCTACTACTCATTTTCTCTTCCTCCCGCAAAATCTTTCGGATACGTTCCCTGCAGCTTCCCGGCTGCCGGATATATTTCCACCTGATGTGATGCTTTGTCCCATTTGATAAACATCCACAATTCCATGGCAGCCATCACCGTGCTGAGGAATTCGCTGTCCGGCATTTCCCTGTAATTCTTGGAAAATCCCTGTCCATACTTCTGTCGGACACTCCGTATCATCTGTTCAAACGATACCGTATCCACAATACCAATCTCATTCTTTTGTATGTTCCATTCTTTTTGTTCGATACGTTTTCTAATTTCAGCCAGACACAAAAGAATAATATCGGAAAGCACATTATTTCCAGGAAACGTATTTCCCATCCGGCAGTCATCCTGAAGCATCACATAGGCACTGCCTCTATGAATATGTACATGGCAGTCAAAATTCTGCTCAAGATCTTCTGTAAGGCGGTGTCCATAATATTTCAAATACTCAAAATCTTCTTCTGATCCATCCCGGCGATACATTCCCGGTGCAAATAGCAAACGCTTATACACCCGATGTCTTCTGGCAATTCCCCGGTCCTCATCCATTGCAAACCAGTCACTCTCTAAAAAATCTTTTGGACTTCCATAATCGGTAATGTCCTTTGAAAAATTACGCATAAAATAACGGGATGCTCCAGTATTTTCATACAGCACTTCTCCGGCTGCATCTTCCATAAAAGCATCATCCGCTCCATCCGTGATGCTGACAATTCCCTGTGTCACTGCATAACGTAATACCTTAATCAGCCGCCTCCGGCTTGTATATACGGTCCAGTCTATGGACTCTCCCGGCATATTTGCAGAAATGTACTCGGTAAGCTGCGATAAAATAAATTGTTCCTGCGTGTCTTTTTCTTCCAGAAACATAAGCAAAATACAGAGAAACGCATACTCTTCTTTGGAAGAAAAATCTAAAATTCCCATAAAATTCTCTGGAATTACCGGAATCTTTTCCATCTTCACCATCAATGCATTTTCTGTCACCTGACATCCCAGCTTATCCGATGCATATTTGCGAATATCACCAATTGCATCTCTCAACTGATAATACAATTCTTTGTTTTCCGATTTCAGTACCCATCGTTGATTCAATAATACCTCCAGTTCCTTCATCATCCTTCCTCCTGAAATACAATCGCAAGTTTTGGCATGGTAAA
>OGHH01002038.1_pt1 | contig 12485 bp, 10 predicted proteins | sample 1571471 | NCBI WGS metagenome assembly OGHH01 (sample SAMEA2581936, study PRJEB24529) | metagenome | biome: Human gut stool | place: China | collected 2011
CCGCCAGTCTGGCTGCCGGTCCGGACTGCAACGGCCCAGACCTGATCCTGCTGCCCGAGTGCCCCTTTGACGAGGAGGCGTTCCTCAAGCGCGTGGCCGAGCTGGAAAAAGAGCGCCACAATGTTATTATCGCGGTCAGCGAGGGCGTCAAGAACAAGGACGGCGTTTTCCTGTGCGACCTGGTCTCCACGGCAGGTCAGCTGGATGCCTTCGGTCACAAGGCCATCCTGAGCGGCACGAGCCGCTATCTGGCGGACCTGATCCGCGTCCGCCTAGGCTGCAAGACCCGCGCTATCGAGTTTTCTACGCTGCAGCGCTGTGCCAGCCATCTGGCCAGCCGCACCGATGTGACCGAGGCCTACCAGGTCGGCGGCGCAGCGGTGGAGGCCGCCATGCGCGGCGAGACCGCCAAGATGGCCGCCATCAAGCGCCTGAGCGACCAGCCCTACCGCGTAGAGACCGAGATGGTCGATGTGACGAAGGTCGCGAACTTTGAGAAGAAGGTCCCCGCCGACTGGATCACCGAGGACGGGATGCACGTCAACGAGAAGTTCGAGCGCTACGCCCGCCCGCTCATCCAGGCCGAACTGTCGCCGATCTACATCAACGGCGTGCCGCGGCATATTCATCTGTGATTTTGAAAAAATAAAAACGGAGCACCGTATGAAAATGCGGCGCTCCGTTTTTTGCTGCTGTAGGGGTCGGCGTCCTCGACGACCCGGGGGGCTTGCGGTGGCCGCACACGACCCGGTGGGGTGAGGGCATGCCGCCGCGGGGGTGTTGAGGTTACCCGGAAAGCCCGTCGGAATCCCTCCGGCCCTGCGGGCCACCAGATCCCCTTCTGGCGCTACGCGCCATCTCCCCCGGAGCGGGGGAGCCTGTCTTTGACAAGGGGGGCTTAGACGCAAAAAGGACCCGCATTTCCGCGGGCCCTTCCAAATCATATCAATACAGACGAAATCAGCCGGAGACCTTTTCCTTCAGGCGGCCGCTGGCCTTGAAGCCGGGGATGGCCGTCGGCTCCAGCTTGCTGGTGACCTTGGTCTTGGGGTTGGTGAAGTTCTTGGTCTGGCGCTCACGCATCTCGAAGCGGCCAAAGCCTGCGATGGTGACCTTGTCGCCGCTCTTGAGGACATCGCCGATGGTGCCGAAGATGCCGTCCATAACCTTCTCAACTTCAGCAGCGGTCATGTTGGTGTCGTTGGCAACCTTGGTAATCAACTGAGATCTCGTCATGATATTTTTAACTCCTATCCTTATAGGCACACAATTGCCCGGTATTATTACGCTATTATTATAGAGAAAATTGTGCGCAGAATCAAGAGTTTTTTCGGAAATCAAACGTTTTTCGGCAAAAACTATAAAATTTTCGCGATCATCTCGTCAAAAAGTGGCATTTGGCAAAAAATGCACGTTCCATGCAAAAATATTCTGGACGGGCAAAGTCCTACAGCCCTATGCGGGCGCGTCGCCCACCGCGCGCAGGCGGCGGCAGGGCGCATCCAGCTTGACGTACCGGCTGGTGCGGCCCCCGGACATGGCGTCGTCGGTAAAGGTCAGGTGGCAGGTGCGGTCCGCATCGGCATAAGCCAGCGTCAGCCCGCCGTCAAAGGCCAGCGAGAAGTCGCCCGCCGGGGCGGCAGTCAGGTCAAAGCAGACGTCCACGGCCTGCTCTGCGCCGTCGCGGCAGGGCCACAGCGGCCTCGCGGTAGGCAGCCTTCTCCGCGCCGAGAGACTCCACCAGGGGGACGAGCTTTTTTAAGTCGCGCTGCAGGGCGTTCATAAATCGTTACCTCGCTATCATACTTGGCTCCCTCTGTGAGGGAGCTGTCCGCGGAGCGGACTGAGGGAGAAAACCTTGCCATTGCCCGAAATCTTGCGGGTGGTGGCAAGGTTCTCTCCCCCACCACCTGCGGGCGGAGCCCCCTCGCAGAGGGGGCCAAGAAAAAACAAAAACCGCATCCTTGCGGACGCGGTTTGTTTTCTGCTTACTTATTCCCCTTTCGCCGCTTCGCGGTGCAGGTTCGCAATGTCCACCAGCTCCATCTGGCTGATGTCATGGTCACCGCGCAGGGCGTCGACGAGGACGCGGGCAGTGTCCATGGCCGTGATGGTCGGGATGGACAGCTCCGTTGCCTTGCGGCGGAACTTGACGGAGTAACGGTGCGGGTCGCGGCCATGCGGGCTCGTCGAGATGATGTAATCCACCAGACCGCTCTCCAGCAGGTCGATGACGTTGGGGCGCGCACCACTCATCTGGCGCACAACGCTGCAGGGCACCATCTCGCTGTTCAGGAACCTGGCGGTGCCGGGCGTGCCGTAGATCTTGTAGCCGTAGTCGTGCAGCTTCCAGGCAAGCTCGGCGGCCTCGGCCTTGTCGCTGTCCTTGACCGAGATGATGACGCAGGAGCCGGGGCCGGGCGTCTTGAACTGGTAGCCAGCGGCGACCAGGCCCTTCATCATCGCCTCGTGGAAGGAGGGCGCAATGCCCAGGACCTCGCCGGTGGACTTCATCTCGGGGCCGAGCATCGTGTCAACGCCGTGCAGCTTTAAGAAGCTGTAGACGGGCACCTTGACGGCGTAGTACGGGCTCTTGCCGTTGCGCCACAGGCCGGTGCCGTAGCCCATGTCCTTGAGCTTCTCGCCCAGCGTGCAGCGCACGGCCAGGTCGACCATCGGCACACCGGTGACCTTGGAGATGTACGGCACGGTACGGGACGAGCGAGGATTGACCTCGATGACGTAGACACGATCATTCTGGACGGCATACTGCACGTTGACCAGGCCCACGACCTTCAGCTCGCGGGCAAAGCGGCCCGTGTAATCGACCAGCGTGTCAATGACCTTCTGGCTGAAGGTGTACGGCGGGTAGACGCAGATGGAGTCGCCGGAGTGCACGCCCGTGCGCTCGACCTGCTGCATGATGCCGGGCACCAGATAATCGGTGCCGTCGCAGATGGCGTCGACCTCGCACTCGGTACCCAGAATATACTTGTCCATCAGCACGGGATGGCTCATGTCAACGTGCTTCGTGATAACGCCCATGTACTCGATGACATCGGCGGAGTTGTAGGCGACGATCATGTTCTGGCCGCCCAGAACGTAGGACGGGCGCATCAGGACGGGATAGCCGACCTCCTGCGCGGCCTGCAGGGCCTCGTCCAGCGTAAAGACGGTGCGGCCCTCCGGGCGGGGGATGCCGCAGCGCTCCAGCAGCTCGTCAAAGCGCTCGCGGTCCTCGGCCTCGTCGATGGCGTCGGCGGGCGTGCCCAAAATCGGCAGGCCGATGTCGTCCATGTGCTTGGCCAGCTTGATGGCGGTCTGGCCGCCGAACTGCACAAGGCAGCCGTCCGGTTTTTCGGTCTCGATGATGTGGTCGACGCTCTCGGGGTTCAGCGGGTCAAAGTACAGGCGGTCGCCGGTGTCAAAGTCGGTGGAGACCGTCTCGGGGTTGTTGTTGACAAGGATGGCCTCGCAGCCGTGCTGCTTCAGCGTCCAGACCGCGTGGACCGAGCAATAGTCAAACTCAATGCCCTGACCGATGCGGATGGGGCCGGAGCCGAAAACAAGAACCTTCTTCTTGTCGGGGTCGCTGCGCTCGGCAATGAACGGCTTCGCTTCGTTGTCCTCGTCGTAGGTGGAGTAGAAATACGGCGTCTTGGCGGCAAATTCTGCGGCGCAGGTATCGACCATCTTGAACGCAGCCTTCGGGGCCTCGGGCAGGGTGTCCACGCCTGCCAGACGCTTGATCGTTTTGTCGAGGAAACCGAACCTCTTGGCATTCAGGTACTTTTCCGTCGTCAGCTCGCCGTTTTTCAGGCCCATCTCAATGTCGGCCAGATGCTGCAGCTTGTCAAGGAACCACCAGTCGATCTTGGTGATGTCGTAAATGACGTCGTGCGCCACGCCGCGCTTGAGGGCCTCGTAGACGCAGAACGCGCGCTCGGAGTCCTGCACATGCAGGTGTTCGATGACTTCTTCCGTCGTCAGCTTCTCGAAATCGGGCAGCGTCATCGTGTCCAGGCCGAGCTCGGTGGAGGAAACGGCCTTCATCATGGCGTGCTCAAAGTTGTTGCCGATGGCCATGACCTCGCCGGTGGCCATCATCTGGGTGCCCAGAGACTTGTCGGCGTAGACGAACTTGTCGAACGGCCACTTCGGGTATTTGACGACGACATAGTCGAGGGCCGGCTCAAAGCAGGCGCAGGTCTCGCCCGTGACATCGTTCGTGATCTCGTCCAGCGTGTAGCCGAGCGCGATCTTGGTCGCGACCTTGGCAATCGGGTAGCCCGTCGCCTTGGAGGCCAGCGCGGAGGAACGGGACACACGGGGGTTGACCTCAATGACCGCGTACTCAAAGCTGTCGGGCTTCAGGGCAAACTGGCAGTTGCAGCCGCCCTCGATGCCCAGCTCGGTGATGATGTCCAGCGCGGCGGTGCGGAGCATCTGGTACTCTTTATCGGACAGGGTCTGGCTGGGCGCGACGACGATGGAGTCGCCGGTGTGGATGCCGACGGGGTCAAGGTTCTCCATGTTGCAGACCGTGATGACGTTGCCCTTGGAGTCACGCATGACCTCGTACTCGATTTCCTTCCAGCCGGAAATGCACTTCTCTACGAGGATCTGATGGATCGGGGACAGGCGCAGACCGTTCGTGGCAATTTCGTGCAGCTTCTCGCGGTCCTCGCAGATGCCGCCGCCGGTGCCGCCCATCGTGAAGGCGGGGCGGACGATGACAGGGTAGCCGATGACCTCGGCAAAGTCCAGCGCGTCGTCCAGATCTTCCACAACTTTAGAAGGGATGATGGGCTGGTGCAGCTTCTCCATCGTGTCCTTGAACAGCTGGCGGTCCTCGGCACGGTCAATCGTGTCGGGCTTGCAGGCCAGCAGGCGGACGCCGCTGCGGTCCAAAAATCCGCTGCGGGCCAACTCCATCGACAGGTTCAGGCCCATCTGGCCGCCCAGGTTCGGCAGGATGGCGTCGGGCTTCTCCTTCTCGATGATGCGCTCGATTACCTCGGCGGTCAACGGCTCAATGTAAACATGATCGGCAATGTCGGGGTCGGTCATGATGGTGGCGGGGTTGGAGTTGACGAGGACGGTCTCGACGCCCTCGGATTTCAGCGCACGGCAGGCCTGCGTGCCGGAGTAGTCAAACTCTGCCGCCTGACCGATGATGATGGGGCCGGAGCCGATGACCAGTACCTTTTTGATACGCGGGTCTTTAGGCATTGTTGATTACTCCTTTCGTGGCCAGCATACGGCTGACGAACTGGTCAAACAGAAATTCGGTGTCCTTGGGGCCGCCGTTGGCCTCGGGGTGGAACTGCACGGTGAAGCAGTTCCATTTCAAGTAGTCGACGCCCTCACAGGTGCCGTCGTTGGCGTTGAAGTAGCTCATCTGGCCGACGGATTCGGGCAGGGTGTCCGCCATAACGGCGTAGCCGTGGTTCTGGCTGGTGATAAAGGTGCGCTGCTTGGCCGGGCTGGTGACGGGCTGGTTGGCGCCGCGGTGGCCGTATTTCAGCTTGCAGGTCTTGGCACCGGCGGCCAAGGCGGTCAGCTGGTGGCCCAGGCAGATGCCGAAGGTCGGGATGCCGGTGCTCAGCATTTCACGGATGTTCGCGATGATTTCCACGTTCTCTGCCGGGTCGCCGGGGCCGTTGGAGAGCATGAGGCCGTCGGGGTTGAGGGCGGCCAGCTCGGCGGCGGTGGTCGTGCCGGGCAGCACGGTCAAGCGGCAGCCGCGCTTCTGCAGGCAGCGCACAATGTTGTTCTTGCAGCCCAGGTCGAGCAGCGCCACGTGCAGCGGCGTGTCACCCCATGCACCGGCAGCCGTCGGCTCATAGGTCACGGCCTCGCGGCAGGTGACGGCCTTGACGGCGTCGACAACGGCGTAGGCGGCGATCTCGGGCAGCAGCGCGGCCTTCTTCTCGGGTTCGGCGTCGGGGTCGAACTCGGTGGTGATCGCGCCGTTCATAACGCCGCTCTCCCGCAGGGTGCGGGTCAGGCTGCGGGTGTCGATGCCCTCAATGCCGATGATGCCGTTCTTTTTCAGGAAGGCATCCAGCGTTTCCTCACTGCGGAAGTTGGACGGGGTCTTGCACGCCTCGCGCACAATGTAGCCCCTGGCCCAAATCTTCGTGCTCTCGACATCCTCACTGTTCATGCCGTAGTTGCCGATGAGCGGATAGGTCTGGGTGATGATCTGGCCGTAGTAGCTGGGGTCGGTCAGGGTTTCCTCAAAGCCGACCATACCGGTTGCAAAGACGACCTCACCGATGGTGGTACCGGGGCAGCCTACGCTGACGCCGCGGAACACCCGGCCATTGGCCAATATCAGATATGCCTGCATAGTTGGTAGCCTCTCACTTTACATTTAAGATATGGAGTGAGGAGAGAGGAGAAAAGGCAAACTGTACCCATCTCCTATCTCCTATCTTTTACAGGGTTTGCTTCGCAGCTTCCTTCATTTTGCGGCTGCCCAGGTGCACCAGCGGGAGCTTGCCCTCCTTGCAGATGGGGCATTCCTCAGGGGCGTAGTTGGGCAGGTCGAGCTTGAGGGCGCTGGCGACGATGGGGATCGGGGACGGGGCCTCGGCGCGGGTGCGGTCCACGACGCAGGCAATGCCCACGCAGATGCCGCCGTTTTCCTCGATGACGCGCTTGGTCTCGAGGCTGGAAACACCGGTGGTGACGACGTCCTCGGCGATGATGCAGCGCTCACCCGGGTTGATCCTGAAGCGCTTGAGGGTCATGACGTTGTCGACGCGCTCGGTGAAGATGGCGCGCTTGCCCATCTGGCGGCCCAGCTCGTAGGCGTAGACGATACCGCCCATGGCGGGGCCGACCACGACGTCGATGTTCAGCTCCTTGAGCTTCTCGGCAACCGGGGCCATGACCTCGGCGGCCTTGTCGGGGTACTGCTGCAGAAATGCCATCTGGCAGTAAGCGCCGGAGTGGCGCCCGGAGGAAAGCAGGAAGTGCCCCTCTAAAAATGCTTCACATTCCTTTAAAACTTCAAGTGCTTCGCGTGCCATAATTTGTTCCTCCTGTATGTTATTCAACTTATAGTAGCATATTTTGTATAAAAATGCAAGCAAAATGTATATGGTGGGGCGGCTTCCCCCGCGGGGGAAGCTGTCGGCGGCCCGCCCGCCGACTGATGAGGGCCGGGCTTGCCGTCATAGCCCGTGAACGGGCGGTTGCGGGGACTCTCCCCTCATCCGCCCTCGGGCGGGGCCTCGGGCACCTTCCCCCTGAGGGGAAGGCAGCCGGTGATTTACCGTGCGCACCCTCTGATCTCATCCAGCGTCTTGACGCCGTGGGCGTCCATCCACTGGCCGATCTCGTTCGTGATGCGGGTGCAGGCCTTCGGGTCCAGGAAGTTCGCGGTGCCGACTTGTACCGCCGCTGCACCGGCCATGATGAACTCCAGGGCGTCCTTACCCGTCAGAATGCCGCCCAGTCCCACGACGGGGATGCTGACGGCCCCCACGGCCTGCCAGACCATGCGCAGGGCGATGGGGCGCACCGCCGGGCCGGACAGGCCCGCAAACGTGTTGTTGAACACGGGACGGCGCTTTTCCAGATCAATCGCGCACGCCTGGAAGGTGTTGCACAGGCTGATGGCGTCCGCGCCGGCAGCCTCAACGGCCTTGCACATCTCGGGGATGCTTTCGGCCTGCGGGCTCAATTTAACGATGAGCGGTACGGTGCAGACCTTGCGCACCGCGCTGACGACCTCGCCGGCGTCTGCCGCGCGGATGCCGAACGCGAGACCGCCCTGCTTGACGTTGGGGCAGCTGATGTTCAGCTCAATAAAATCCACGCCCGCGGCGCAGAGCATCTGCACACCCTCGACGTTTTCTTCAATCGTGTGGCCGCCGAGGTTCGCCCAGACGGTGGTGCCGCACCGGCGCATGGCAGGCAGCTCGTGGTCGATAAAGTGCTGCACACCGGGGTTCTGCAGGCCGATGGAGTTCATCAGGCCCGACGGCGTCTCGTAGAGGCGCTCACCCTCGTTGCCGGGCTGGCCGTTCAGGGTCAGCCCCTTGCCGGAGATGCCGCCCAGCACGCGCAGATCCTCAATGCCCGCGTACTCGGGGCCGAAGCCGAAGGTGCCGCTGGCCGCGATGACCGGCCCGGCCAGCCGCTTGCCGAGAAAATCAACATGCAGGTCTGCCATCAGTCAAACACCTCCTGTGCGTTAAAGACCGGGCCGTCCTTACAGACGGTGACCGGGCCGATTTTCGTATGGCAGGTGCAGCCCAGGCACGCGCCCAGACCGCAGGCCATCTTCTTTTCAAGGCTGGCCAGGCAGGGCACGCCAGCGGCGGCGCAGAGCTTAGCCACGCCGCGCATCATGACCATGGGGCCGCAGGTCAGCACAATGTCGTACTTGCTCACGTCCAGCAGGTCGGTGACCAGGCCGTGGTGTCCCTCCTTACCGGAGTCGGTTGCGGCGTAGATGTCGCGGCACCAGGGCACAAAGCGGTCCATGCCGTAGGTCGTGTCGCGGAAGCCCACGAACAGGTCGGGGCGCACGCCCGCGCGGCAGAGCTCCTTGCAGAGCAGCAGCAACGGCGCGGTGCCGATGCCGCCGCCGACCACGGCAATGCGCTTGTACTGCCCGGCCAGTGCGGCAGTGTCAAAGCCGTTGCCGCAGGGGCCGGTCACGGTCAGCGTGTCGTCCTTTTTCAGCGCGGCCAGCTTGTGGGTGCCCTCGCCCTTGACCTGATACAGGAAGGTCAGTGCGCCGGTCTGGTTGTCAAAGTCGTCAACGCTGATGGGGCGGGAAAGAATCGGCGTGGCGTCCGCGGCCCAGGCGCGCAGCATGTAAAACTGCCCGGCGTGGGGCTCGCGGCTGCGGTCCTGCCACTGGACCGTAAGGCGCATAATATCCTCTGCGACGGTTTCCTGGCGCAGGACCGTCAGATTACAGCTTGTTGCATTCACCCTGAATATCCTCCCGCATACGCACGCACTCGTTGTAGGCAGCCTCGTCAAAGGCAACGCCGGGCTGCTTCTTGTAGGCCAGCAGGATGCCGCGGCTGGAGTTGACAACGCCGCCGTTGCCCTTGGTCAGGTACTGCGCGATGTCCGCCGCCTTGCCGCCCTGTGCGCCGTAGCCAGGGATCAGGAAGAAGGTGTCCTTGTAGGCCGCGCGGATGGCGGTGGCCTCCTCGGTGTGGGTGCCGCCGATGACCAGGCCGATGCTGGAATAGCCGTGCTCGCCCATGTAGTCCTTGCCAAGGGCGGTCAGGCTGTCGCCGACGAGGTCGTACACATGGCGGCCATCGTCGAGCTTTTTGTACTCAAAGTCCTTCGCGCCGGGGTTGGAGGTGCGGCAGAGCACGAACACGCCCTTGCCCTGCTCGGCGCAGTACGGCAGATACGGGCTGATGGAGTCAAGGCCCATGTAGGGGGCCAGCGTGATGATGTCGGCCTCGAAATCACCGGTAAAGTGCGCCTTGGCGTACATTTCGGCGGTCTTGGCAATGTCGCCGCGCTTGATGTCGGCAATGACGGGCAGGCCGGTGGCGCGGGCCAGCTTCAGCGTTTCGGCGTAGGCGCGCATGCCGTCCAGGCCTAGGGACTCATAATAGGCGATCTGCACCTTGTAGCAGCCCGCGACGCCCTTGGTGGCGTCGATCAGCGCACGGTTGAACGCGACGACGTTCTCCCCTGCCGTCTTGGCGGTGTCGGTGGTGGGCAGGTAGCTGATCTCGGTGTCCAGGCCCACGCAGACCGGGCCGTTTGCTGCGACGCTCTCGTAGAGCTTGTCCATGTTGGTAAGCATGCTGATTCCTCCGTTTGATGTATATAAATTGCGGCTCTATTATATAATGCTGGGAATCGTAGGGGCGGATCCCATATCCGTCCGCGGGACTGTGCCAGCGGCAGCCTGCACGGGCGCATATAGAATGCGCCCCTACGGGTGTTTTGTGCGTGAAGGGGTGTTATTCTTCAATCTGGAACGTAACCTTCCCGCCTTTGATCGTGGTTACCACTTTTCCGTACAGCAGTGCACCGTCGTAGGGGCAGTTCTTGCTCTTGCTGTGCAGCTCGTCGGCGTGGACCTCGTACATGTGGTCAAGGTCCACCAGCACGATGTCGGCGTCGTAGCCAGGCTCCAGCATGCCCTTGCGGTCGGCCAGGCCCAGCACGGCGGCGGGACCGGCGCTCATCAGGAAGCTGAGCATTTCCAGCGGCAAACGCTGCTCACGGCAGAGCTTGGTGTAGCAGACGCCGAAGGCCGTTTCCAGACCCACCATACCGGCAGCGCCCTTCTCCTTCTCCTCGGCGGTGTGGGGGGCGTGGTCGGTGCCGATGCAGGTCACGGTGCCGTCCTTGATGGCGTCGATCAGCGCGGTCACGTCGTCCGCCTTGCGGATGGGCGGGTTGACGCGGTAGGTCAGGCGGCTGTCGTCAAACCACAGGTGGTGCGGCGTGACCTCGCAGCTGACCCGCGCACCGCGCATCCGGCTCATGCGGACGGCATCGACGGATTCCCTGGTGGAGACGTGGCACATGTGCAGCCGGGTGCCGTAGTACTCGGCCAGATGGCAGTTGCGCACGGTCTCGATGTTCTCGGCCAGGCGGTAGTCCCAGGGGCTGATCTCGCGGTCCTCGGCGTGGGACATGATGGTCAGGCCGCGCTCGGTGGCAATCGCGAACGCGCGGGCCATGACGGCGTTGTTCATGACGCCGTTGCCGTCCTCAGTGATGAACTTGATGTCCTCGGGCAGGGTCAGCAGATGATCCAGCGTTTTGCCGTCGAAATCCTTCGTGATGGAGACGGTCTGGTTTGCGTCGCACAGGCCGACGCGGGCGGCCTCAGCCTCGACGGCGTGGGCGATCTCGGCACTGGAGCAGACAGGCTTCGTGTTGGGCATCAGGTTGACGAAGGTGTCCCCGCCCGCGGCAGCCGCGGCGGAGCCGGTGGAGATGTCCTCCTTGTACTCAAAGCCCGGGGTGCGCCAGTGGCAGTGGGTGTCGATGAAGGCGGGCAGGACCGTGCGGCCCTTCGCGTCGAGCACCTCCTCCCCTTCCGGGACAAGCAGCCCCAGACCGACAGCGGCAATTTTTCCGTCGCGCAGCCAGACCTCAATGGCCTTGCCCGCGCTGTCCTTTGCGTTGCGGATCAGCATGGTGGGAACCTCCTTAAAAATAGGAAACTTTGTCATAGCTGAGAGTGTAGGGGCGAACATTGTTCGCCCGTCAACTTTGCGTGGTTGAGCTTCTGCGGGAAAGCCGCGCATGAGGCAAACGGCCTGCGGGCGAGCAATGCTCGCCCCTACAAAGCCCCATGCAAAAACATCCCGCAGGGATATTTTTGCAAAAAAAAACTTTTCCCAAAAAGGGAAAAGTCAAAAAGTCATACACAAAGCGGCGACGGGAAAGAACACAGTGCCGTGATTTTTAAAGACAGAAATAAAACGCATCATCCCGGCACACTCCTTCCTATGGCTTTACCTACGTTTTACTTATTGTACCATGCAGGGACGGCGGTGTCAATGCAAACGGGCTTTTTGCAAAAGTAAGGATTTTATAGATTTTTGCGCTGACTTTTGGAGGATTTGACAAAATCCGCAAAAATCCGCGCGCGGCGCGTACAGCATTGCACTTTGTCCGGCTTTGTGGTATATTTATAATAAGTATGGTAAATAGGAAGAGGAACGAACTATGGGCCTTTGGGAAGATGCAAAAAATATCCGCGATAAGGACCCCGCCGCGCGCAATGTGGCGGAGGTCATCATCCTGTACCCCGGCTTTCATGTGCTGGTCACGCACAAGATCGCACATTTTCTGTACAACCACCGGTGTTTCTTCCTGGCCCGTTTTGTCAGCCAGCTGGCGCGCCACCTGACCGGCATCGAGATCCACCCCGGCGCCAAGATCGGGCGCAAGCTCTTTATCGACCACGGTATGGGCATCGTCTTTGGTGAGACGACGGAGATCGGTGACAACTGCACGATCTACCACGGCGTCACCCTGGGCGGTACCGGCAAGGACACCGGCAAGCGCCATCCGACGCTGGGCGACAATGTGCTGATCGGCGCGGGCGCGAAGGTGCTGGGCCCGGTCTACATCGGTGATAACGTCCGCGTCGGCGCGGGCAGCGTTGTGCTGAAGAACCTGCCCGCCAACGCCACTGCCGTCGGTGTACCCGCGGAGATCGTCCGCGTCGGCAATATCAAGTGCTGCCCGGCGGACGATCTGGATCAGCAGGATCTGCCGGATATTGTCAACCAGCGCATCTCCGAGCTCGAAGCCCGCCTGAGCCGCTTGGAAGCCGAAAAGCAGGGTGAGTTCCCGCCGGATAAAAAAGAATAATAAAAACGCACGCCGTGAAATTTACGGCGTGCATTTTTTGTCAGGATGGCTTCCCCAGAGGGGGAAGCTGTCAGCGGCCCCGCCCGCTGACTGATGGGGGGCAAACTTACCGGGAATTTCCCACTGACGGGCAATAGGGCAAACCC
>OGHH01002050.1_pt1 | contig 12408 bp, 7 predicted proteins | sample 1571471 | NCBI WGS metagenome assembly OGHH01 (sample SAMEA2581936, study PRJEB24529) | metagenome | biome: Human gut stool | place: China | collected 2011
GAGTAGGGTAACTTCTGATTCGGCGGGTAAATGGAAAGTATATATAAAGACGCCTCCTGCCGGAGGTCCATTTTCTATTTGGTGTAAAAGTAAATCCGATAAGGCAGAAGTACGTAATGTCCTTTCGGGTGAAGTGTGGTTATGTGGCGGTCAGTCGAATATGGAAATGCCCGTTGCCGGATGGGGAAAAGTGATGAATTACGAACAGGAGGTTGCCGATGCCGATTATCCTTCCATCCGTCTGTTGCAGGTAAAGAAGACCGTCGCTTTCTCTCCGCAGGATAACGTAGAAATGAATATGAACGGCTGGCAGGAATGTAGTTCCGCTACTGTACCGGAGTTTTCTTCCGTTGCTTATTTCTATGCCCGTAAGTTGTGGAAAGAACTGAATGTGCCCGTTGGGGTGATTGACTGCACTTGGGGCGGCACACCTGCCGAATCATGGACAAGCCATCAGACATTGAAGCAAGTCGTGGGATTTCAGAAAAAGATGGCCGAAATGGAAAGCGCAGGCTTCCAAAGAGAGAAACTTGTCGAACTTTACCATCGGGAAATGGACGAGTGGCTTCAGCAGTTTGATGCCAAGGATGCCGGATTCAAAGACGGAGTTCCCCAATGGATATCAGCTCTTCAGACAGGGAATGAATGGAAACCGATGGAACTGCCCGCTTATTGGGAAACTCGCGGACTGAATTTTGACGGCACTGTCTGGTTCCAGAAAGAAGTGGAAATACCTGCTGACTGGAACGGCAAGGAAATCTCCTTCCATCTGGCTATGATCGACGACGACGATGTTACTTACTTTAACGGGAAGGAGATAGGAAGAACTTCGGGATGCAATACGATGCGTACTTATAAGATTCCATAGATTATGGCGGCGAAGGCGGGATCCACGGAGAACCTCAGCAGATGTATATGGAAGCGAACGACAAGAAGATTTCCTTGGCGGGCAACTGGAACTATCACACCGGAGTATCGATGACCGGTGCACCTTCTAGACCATTGTCTCCCGAAGGAACCGGCTGGCCGACATCCTGCTATCCGACCGTACTTTACAATGCAATGATACATCCTTTTACCGTCTTCCCTATCAAGGGCGCTATCTGGTATCAGGGAGAAAATAATGTAGGATTCGACGAGCAGTACAGAGTACTTTTCCAATCAATGATTACAGATTGGAGAAGGGCATGGAAACAGGATTTTCCTTTCTACTTTGTGCAGTTGGCCAATTATCTGAAGCCGGAAGAAGTACAGCCGGACTCCAAATGGGCGGCTCTCCGTGATGCACAGGCACATGCGCTGCACCTACCTAATACAGGTATGGCATGTGCCATCGACCTCGGCGAAGCTTATGATATCCACCCGAAAAACAAACAGGAAGTAGGAAAGCGACTGGCGCAAGCGGCATTGGCGAAGACCTATAACAAAGGTACATACGAAGTGCCCGCATTCCTTGGATACCGCATTTCGGGACGTACGCTGATTCTTAGTTTCGATCAGGAAGTAGTAGCCAAAGAAGGTACTCCGAAAGGCTTTATACTGGCAGGACCGGACGGGAAATACGTTCCGGCACAGGCTATTATCCGGGGAAAAGAAGTCATTCTGCAATCCGACCGGATAGAAATACCGACGGCGGCCTGCTATGCGTGGGCAGACAATCCTGTTTGTAATCTATATGGCAAGAACGGGCTTCCCGTACCCCCGTTCCGCACCAGAGAATAAATATCAACCATAACAATGTAAACCATGAAATTAAAAGCATTCTTACTTTTTTTTCTATTGAGTTCTTTTTCTCTTTTGCAGGCTGCCGACAAGCCGCTGATCAAAATAGAAACCGAACGGACCAGCCTTATCTATCAAGTAGCTGACAACGGACGTCTGTATCAGAAATACTTGGGCAAAAAGCTTAACCATGATTCCGATATCCAGTATCTGCCACAAGGGACTGAAGCTTATCTGACTCACGGTATGGAGGACTACTTTGAACCGGCTATTCACATACGTCATAACGATAATAACTCTTCATTGCTGCTGAAATACGTAGATCATTCGAGCAATGCCATCGGTAACGGGGTCAACGAAACCGTAATTACCCTTAAGGATGATAAATACCCTGTGACCGTGAAGCTGCATTATGTGGCTTACGGCAAAGAGAACATTATCCGTACGTTTACTGAAATCAGCCATGAAGAGAAGAAACCTGTGATACTTTGCAAGTATGCTTCATCAATGCTTCACCTGAACAGCAGCAAGTATTTCCTGACTGAATTTTCCGGTGACTGGGCACACGAAGCCAACGTGACCGAAAGAGAACTGGCTTTCGGTAAAAAGGTGATCGATACGAAGTTGGGTGCACGTGCCAATATGTTTGTATCTCCTTTCTTCCAGCTGGCTCTTGACAATCCTTCGCAGGAGAATGCAGGCGAAGTGCTGGTAGGAACCATCGGATGGACGGGTAACTTTCGCTTTACTTTCGAAGTGGACAACAAAAACGAACTGCGTATTATCAGCGGTATCAACCCGTACGACTCCGAATACAGCCTGCCCGCCAGAGAAGTGTTCTGTACTCCGGACTTCTATTTCACTTACAGCACGCAGGGGAAAGGTGAGGCCAGCCGTAACTTCCATGACTGGGCGCGCAATCATCAGGTGAAAAACGGTAATGATACCCGCATGACTTTGCTCAACAACTGGGAATCTACCTATTTTGACTTTGATGAAAATAAACTGATCGGCTTGATGGATGAGGCTACCAAGCTGGGCGTAGATATGTTCCTGCTGGACGATGGTTGGTTTGCCAACAAATATCCCCGTAGCAGTGACCATCAGGGGTTGGGCGACTGGGAAGAGACTGCCGACAAACTTCCGAACGGAGTAGTGCGTCGTGTTGAAGAAGCACAAAAGAAAGGTATCAAGTTCGGTATATGGATAGAGCCGGAAATGGTAAATCCCAAAAGCGAGCTTTACGAAAAGCATAAGGACTGGGTGATTCATCTGCCTAACCGTGATGAATACTACTTCCGCAACCAGATGGTGCTCGACCTTAGCAATCCGAAAGTACAGGATCATGTATTCGGCGTGGTGGACAACCTGATGACCAAATATCCCGGCATCGCTTTCTTCAAATGGGACTGCAACAGCCCGATTACGAATATCTATTCGGTGTATCTGAAAGATAAACAGTCTCATCTGTACGTTGATTATGTGCGCGGACTTTACAAGGTGCTGGACAGAATCAAGGCTAAATATCCTAATCTTCCGATGATGCTGTGTGCCGGTGGCGGCGGACGCTCCGACTATGAAGCATTGAAGTACTTCACAGAGTTCTGGCCAAGCGACAATACCGATCCTATCGAACGTCTGTTTATCCAATGGGGCTATTCGCAGATCTTCCCAAGTAAGACACTGTGTGCCCACGTCACTACTTGGAATCGTGGAACCAGTATCAAGTTCCGTACCGATGTAGCCATGATGTGCAAATTAGGATTCGACATCAAACTGGAAGACATGAATCAGAATGAGCACCTTTACTGTGATCAGGCAGTCAAGAACTACAACCGTCTGAAACCTGTCATCCTTGAAGGTGATTTGTATCGCCTCGTTTCTCCTTACGGAAGCAACCATACTTCTTCCATGTTTGTAGGCAAGGACAAGAAAACGGCTGCGGTATTTGCCTTCGATATCCATCCGCGCTATGCGGAAAAGACATTGCCTGTCCGCCTGCAAGGGTTGAATGCCGACAAGAAGTACCGTGTGAAGGAAATCAATATGATGCCCGGTAGCGGTTCCTCATTGAAGGGTAACAACCAGGTTTTCTCCGGAGAATATCTAATGAACGTCGGACTGGATCTTTTCACAACACAGCAGCTCAACAGCCGTCTCATTGAAATAACAGAAGAATAAAAAGCCATAGACATAAGAAACATATCTTATAAAAACACCATGAACCATGAAGAAATTACTTTTAAGTGTATGTGCATTTTCATTGACTCTCGCTACGTTGCAGGCAGGGGAAATCACTAAATATGTAAATCCGTTTATTGGAACGGGGGCCATCGATGGGGGACTTTCGGGTAATAATTACCCGGGGGCGACCTCGCCGTTCGGTATGATACAGCTTTCTCCGGACACCAGCGAAGCTCCCAATTGGGGGGACGCTTCCGGCTACGACTATAACCGGAATACGATCTTCGGTTTCAGCCATACCCGCCTGAGTGGGACAGGAGCCTCGGACCTGATCGACATTACATTGATGCCGACCAGTAGCGGACGCACTTCTTCCGCATTCACGCATGACGAAGAGAAGGCCCGTCCCGGCTATTATCAGGTAATGCTGAAAGATGAGAATATTAATGCAGAGCTTACCACTACTCAGAGAAACGGTATCCACCGCTATCAATATCCCGCCGGCAAAGATGCGGAGATTATATTGGATATGGACCACTCGGCAGATAAGGGCAGTTGGGGACGCCGGATCATTAACTCTCAGATCCGCATTCTGAATGATCATGCAGTGGAAGGTTACCGTATCATCACCGGATGGGCGAAACTGCGCAAGATTTATTTCTACATGGAGTTTTCCAGTCCTATCCTTACTTCTACGCTGAGAGACGGCGGGCGTGTTCATGAAAACACAGCCGTGATCAACGGTACGAATCTTCATGGCTGTTTCCGTTTCGGCCAACTGAATGGCAAACCACTGACGTGTAAGGTAGCCCTTTCATCCGTCTCTATGGAGAATGCCCGTCAGAACATGGAACAGGAAGCACCGCACTGGGATTTCGACCGCTATGTGGCTGCTGCGGACGCTGATTGGGAAAAACAACTGGGAAAGATCGAAGTGAAAGGTACGGAAGTGCAGAAAGAGATATTCTATACGGCTCTTTACCACACCATGATACAGCCTAACACCATGTCCGACGTGAACGGCGAATACATGGCTGCCGACTATACGACCCGCAAAGTAGCGAACAATGAAACTCATTACACCACATTCTCCCTGTGGGATACTTTCCGCGCTTCTCATCCTCTCTACACATTGCTGGAACCCGAACGGGTGACTGACTTCGTGAAGAGCATGATACGCCAGTATGAATATTACGGCTACCTGCCTATCTGGCAATTATGGGGACAGGACAATTACTGTATGATCGGTAACCACTCCATCCCTGTGATCACTGATGCCATCCTGAAAGGTATTCCCGGAATTGATATGGAGAAGGCCTATGAAGCAGTCTATAACAGTTCGGTAACCTCACACCCCAACTCTCCTTTTGAGGTATGGGAGAAATACGGCTTTATGCCCGAAAACATTCAGACTCAATCTGTCTCCATCACTCTGGAGCAGGCTTTTGATGACTGGTGTGTTGCCCAACTGGCTGCAAAATTGAACAAGGATGCCGATTATCAGCGATTCCACAAACGCTCCGAATATTACCGGAACCTTTTCCATCCGAAAACGAAGTTCTTCCAGTCCAAGAATGACAAGGGAGAATGGATCGAACCTTTCGACCCGTATCAATACGGTGGAAACGGCGGGCATCCGTTTACCGAAGGAAATGCATGGCAATACTTTTGGTATGTTCCGCATAACATCCAGGCCTTGATGGAACTGACAGGAGGAACGAAAGCCTTTGAACAAAAGCTGGATACCTTTTTTACCTCTACCTATAAGAGTGAGCAGATGAATCATAACGCTTCGGGATTTGTGGGACAGTATGCACATGGTAATGAACCCAGCCATCACGTAGCTTATCTCTATAATTTTGCAGGTCAGCCGTGGAAGACGCAAAAGTATGTCAGTCATATTCTGAACACGCTGTATAACAACACTTCTTCGGGATATGCCGGAAATGATGACTGCGGTCAGATGTCTGCCTGGTATGTATTCAGTGCGATGGGATTCTATCCGGTCAATCCTGCCGACGGCCGGTATATCATCGGTTCCCCGCTTTTGGATGAGTGTACTTTGAAACTGGCAGGTAATAAGGAGTTCCGTATCCGGACCATCCGCAAGTCTCCCGAAGATATCTACATTCAGTCGGTGACTTTGAACGGGAAGAAACACAAAGATTTCTTCATCACTCATCAGGACATCATGAACGGTGGTACGATGGTATTCAAGATGGGTAAGAAACCATCCGGATGGGGAAAGTAAACAGTATGAATTCAGATATTGTATCTAATAGAAACATGGATGAGTTATATCATATAGGGCAATAAATATTATAGCCTTGTTTCTATATAATAAGAGACTGTCTACCTCCTGACAGTCTCTTATTATTATTTTCTTATTTAACCTCTTCGGAAGTCTGTAACATCTGGAACAACTTGTCCAGCTTTGGAGCCATGATAATCTCCGTACGGCGGTTCTTGCTTCTGCCTTCCGCTGTTTCATTGTCGTCAACAGGCATATATTCGCCGCGGCCGCTCGGTTGTATCTGCAAAGGATTCACGTTATAGTTTTTAATCAGAATACGTACGACGGAGGTAGCACGAATCACACTCAAATCCCAGTTATCCTTGAATTGTACAGTATTGATCGGTTTGTTGTCCGTATGTCCTTCGATAAATACGTCGATGTCCGTCTGTTTGTTCAGTACTTCGGCCAGTTTGCCGAGAGCTTCCTCTCCGCGTTTATCCAGACGGGCGCTTCCTGACTGGAACAGCAATTTGTCCGACATTGCCACATACACCTTTCCATCCTTTTCACGAACCGTCAGTTCGTCTGTGCTAAAGCCCAGTAACGCGTCTTTCACACTGTTCAGCAGTTGTTTCACTTTCTCGTTCTGAGCGTTGATCATGTCCTGCAACTCGTTGATGGTGCGTTCTCTTTCGCTAAGTTCGTTTTTCTTCTGACTCAACAAGGCATTCAGTTTTTCTTGTTCCGTCATGTTAGTACTAAGCATGCTCTGATACTGACGGATACTGTTTCCCATCTGGGTGGTATCACGCAGGGGCTTCTTGATTTGTGCTGACAGCTGGTCGCCCGTGTTGCGGCAATCAGTCAATAAACTTTGCAAGCTGTCGATACTTGCAATACGTGCGGCTTCTGTCATCATGAACTTCTTTTTCGTTACACATGAAGTACATAATAGGATCGTAAGGAAGGTAAATAAAGTAATTTTCTTCATTGTGTTTTATATTTTAAGTGGGTATGTATAATCAGCTTTGCAGAAACTCACAAAGTTTCTGTACAGCCAGTGCACGATGGCTGATTTGGTTCTTGATATCATTTCCCAATTCGGCAAAAGTCCGGTCGTAACCTTCAGGCATGAATACAGGATCGTAGCCAAATCCGGAATCACCGCGTTTTTCTTTGATTATTTCGCCTTTTATCACTCCTTCAAAGAGATACTCCTTTCCGTCCAATATCAACGAAATAGCAGTGCGGAATTGCGCTTTACGGTTTTCCTTTCCTTCCAGTTCGTGAAGAAGTTTGAGCATATTTGCCTGGGCGTCGTGTCCTTCACCTCCTGCATAGCGGGCGGAATAGACTCCGGGGGCCCCGTCCAAGGCTTCTACTTCCAGTCCGGTATCATCGGCAAAGCAATCCAGGCCGTAGTTTTTAAAGATAAACGACGATTTCAACAGAGCATTTCCCTCCAGCGTCTCGGCTGTTTCGGGAATATCCGTATGGCAACCGATATCGTTGAGGCTCAGCAGTTCTATTTGGTCTCCTAAGATAGCGGCTACTTCTTCCAGTTTATGAGCGTTGTTGGTAACAAATACCAGTTTGCGTTTCATCATCTTATTTTGTTTTTAACGGGGTTGTTCAATACTTATCGGGCCAATCAAAGCTTGGAACCGGTTATTTTACTTTCAGTTTTTCGAATCCTTCGCCATATACTCCGATAACTGAACTTTGGGAGATAAAAGCATTCGGGTCGATACGTTTCACCAGACGGAAGATGTCGAGTGACTGGCGTTTCTTGGCAAGTACTACCAATACTTTCACATTGTTTTTACTGTACCATCCCGTACCGTCGAGTACTGTTACTCCCCGGTCGGCATCTTTAATAATCCGGTCGGCTATTTCGTCATATTTCTTTGAGAAGATAAAGAATTGAACCGATTGACGGGCACTGTTGATAATCCAGTCGAGCACGACGCCAATGATGAACAGGGTGACGAAACCGAAGATAACACGACGCCAGTCATGGAATATAAAGTAACAGGAACTGATGATGAATACATCGCAAATCATAATCATTCTTCCGAGTGTCACATCTTTATATTTGTTAACTATGGCGGCGATAATATCTGTTCCTCCCGTACTTCCGTTATAGTTGAACACAATGCCCAGACCTACGCCACACATGGCGGCACCGATGATACAGGCCATGAAATCCTGTCCGGGACCGAGCAGTAGCGGTTTACCGTCGGCTGTCATGTCCGGTACTTCCACATAATTGTTGACCAGTAGTTGGAACAACCAGAGCAGGAAAGTCAGCATAAAGATAGCATACGTCGTTTTTATACTGAATCGCGGGCCTAATATCCGGATAGCAAATGTCATCAGAACGGCGTTGATAATGAAATATGACCATTGGATAGGGAATCCGGTTGAGTAGTAGATGATAGCACTGATACCGGTAGTTCCTCCGGTCGTTATCTGATAGGGCAGTAAGAATGCCGCCCAGCCCAAAGAATAGCTGATTAGTCCGAGAGTGATGTAAGCATAATCTTTCACTTCTCTCATTATTCCCGCTTTTGCTAGTTTATGCATTGATTTTAAGTATTAGGTGTCAAAGTATCAGGTATCAAGTATTAAGTATTCACCTTGCGGATATATATTTGAATCATAGCCGTGGTGATACTTAATACTTATTACTTAATGCCTGTTTAAATAACAACGTTTACAATCTTCTTCGGAACGACGATGATCTTTTTTGGAGTCTTTCCTTCGATCCATTTCTGTGAACGTTCGTCAGCCAATACGGCTGCCTGGATGGCGTCTGAAGTTTCATCTGCAGCAAATTCCATATTGAAACGTGCCTTTCCGTTGAAAGAGATCGTGTAGTTGATTGTATCTTCTTTCAGATATTCTTCGTTGTATACCGGCCATTGGGCGTCGCATACGGAAGTTTCGTGTCCCAGTACGTCCCACAATTCTTCACAAACGTGCGGAGCGAAAGGAGCAAGCGTGATGACGAGTTGTTCCAGAATCTCTTTCTTACTGCATTTCAGGTTGAAAAGCTCGTTTACGCAAATCATGAATGCACTGATAGAGGTATTGTAAGAGAACTGCTCAATGTCACCGGTCACCTTCTTAATCAATTTATGAAGGCTCTTCAATTCTTCTTTCGTTGCAGGTTCGTCTGTCACCAGATATTCGTCCGTGCGGCTGTAGAACAGCGACCAGAATTTGCGGATAAAACGGTGTACACCGTCGATTCCGTTTGTATCCCACGGTTTAGACTGTTCTACCGGGCCGAGGAACATTTCGTACATACGAAGTGTATCTGCACCGTATTTCTCAACAATCATATCCGGATTGACTACATTGAACATTGATTTACTCATCTTTTCAACTGCCCATCCGCAAACGTATTTTCCGTCTTCGAGGATAAACTCGGCTGTTTTATATTCAGGACGCCATGCTTTGAATGCTTCCAAATCCAAAATATCATTAGATACGATATTTACGTCTACGTGAATAGGAGTAACTTCGTACTGATCTTTCAGGTTCAGTGAAACGAAAGTATTGGTATCTTTGATACGATATACAAAGTTACTGCGACCTTGAATCATTCCTTGGTTTACTAACTTTTGGAAGGGTTCTTCCATTACAGACACACCCATGTCATACAGGAATTTATTCCAGAAACGAGAATAAATCAAGTGACCGGTAGCATGTTCCGTACCTCCTACATAAAGGTCTACATTCTGCCAGTAATGGTCTGCCTTCTCAGAAACCAGCGCTTCATTGTTATGCGGATCCATGTAACGCAAATAATATGCGCTGGAACCGGCAAATCCCGGCATAGTATTCAATTCCAGAGGGAATACATTCACGTTATCAATCTTCGTATTTTCTACGACTTCACCTTTTGCTACATCCCACGCCCAACGAGTTGCATGTCCCAAAGGAGGTTCTCCGCTTTCTGTAGGCAAGAACTTAGCGACCTCAGGAAGTTCCAGCGGAAGCTTGCTTTCGTCAATCATATACGGCATACCATCCTTGTAATATACCGGGAACGGTTCACCCCAATAACGCTGGCGAGAGAAAATCGCATCACGCAAACGGAAGTTGACTTTCACACGGCCCAGATTATGCTCTTTCACATACTTCTTGGTAGCTGCAATGGCTTCTTTGATAGTCAGGCCATTCAGCGTCAAATCGCAATAAGGAGTTACCCCCGCTTTAGGAGAGTTGCAAACGATTCCTTCCTTCGCATCGAAGCTTTCTTCGCTTACGTCACAACCTTCTACCAGTGGTACAATCGGCAAGTTGAAATGCTTGGCAAATGCATAGTCACGACTATCGTGTGCAGGTACCGCCATGATGGCTCCTGTTCCATAACCAGCCAATACATAATCACTAATCCATACAGGAACAGATTCTCCTGTAAACGGATTTACGGCATACGAACCACTGAACACACCCGTTACACGACGGTCAGCAATACGCTCACGTTCTGTACGCTTCTTTGTACGGTCCAAATAAGCCTCAACTTCTTCACGCTGTGCTTCGGTTGTCAGCATCGGTACCAGTTCACTTTCAGGTGCAAGTACCATGAAAGTCACACCGAACATCGTATCGGCACGTGTAGTAAAGATGGTAAATTCCAAATCGCTATCTTTTACCTTGAAACGTACTTCAGTACCTTCTGAACGGCCAATCCAGTTACGCTGAGTTTCTTTCAAAGAGTCTGTCCAGTCTACCGTTTCCAGTCCGTCAAGCAAACGCTGTGCATAGGCAGACACACGCAAACACCACTGGCGCATCTTTTTCTGCACCACCGGATGACCTCCACGTTCAGACACCCCGTCTACTACCTCATCGTTGGCCAATACCGTACCCAATGCCGGACACCAGTTTACCATGGTTTCTCCTAAGTAAGCGATACGGTAATTCATCAGGATTTCCTGCGGTTCCTTTTCTGTCTTAGCTTTCCATTCTTCTGCAGTAAAATTCAGTTCTTCGCTGCATGCCACGTCCAGCCCTTTTGTTCCTTCAGCCTCAAAATGAGCAATCAGCTTGCTGATAGGCTGTGCTTTCTGACATGAATTACAATAGAAGCTGTTGAACATTTTCTGGAAAGCCCACTGTGTCCAGTGATAATATCCAGGTTCGCACGTACGTACCTCACGATCCCAGTCGAACGAAAAACCAATCTTGTCCAACTGCTCGCGATAGCGTGCAATGTTAGCTGCGGTAGTAACGGCCGGATGCTGGCCCGTTTGAATGGCATACTGTTCAGCAGGCAAACCGTATGCATCATATCCCATCGGATTCAACACATTGAATCCTTGCAAACGTTTGTAGCGTGCATAAATATCGCTGGCAATGTATCCCAGCGGATGACCTACGTGAAGTCCCGCTCCCGACGGATAAGGGAACATGTTCAACACGTAGAACTTTTTCTTGGATTCATCTTCGACAACTTTATAGGTTTTGCGTTCCACCCATCTCTGCTGCCACTTCTTCTCAATTTCTCTGAAATTATATTCCATAGCGAAATATTATATGATTGATTATTACGTATTTCTCCAATTTCTCCGCAAATATAGTAAGAGTTCAGGAATAAATAAGGATAGTTTCGAACGAAAAGTTTATCTTTGCTTGATAAATGAAAACCTAATCTTAGAAATCTATGCACATCCGTAAATTCTTTCTGCTCGCTACTATCCTCTGTTGTGTATGCAGTCTCAACGCACAGCGACATGAACAACTCTTGGAAACCGGCTGGAAATTCCACAAAGGAGAAACCAATGGAGCTGAAACTGTTTCATTTAATGATTCTCAATGGGAATCTGTCTGTATTCCACATGACTGGGCCATTTATGGACCATTTGACCGTAATAACGATTTACAAAATGTAGCCATTACTCAGAACTTAGAGAAACAGGCATCTGTCAAGACCGGACGTACCGGAGGACTTCCTTACGTGGGAGTAGGATGGTATCGCACCCGTTTCGATGCAGACCCTGATAAAAAGACAACACTGGTTTTTGACGGAGCCATGAGCGAAGCACGAGTGTATGTCAATGGAAAAGAAGCCTGCTTCTGGCCTTTCGGTTACAATTCCTTCCATTGTGACATTACTGAGCTTCTGCACAAAGAAGGAAAAGACAATGTATTGGCTGTACGCCTGGAAAACCGTCCTCAATCTTCCCGCTGGTACCCGGGAGCCGGACTTTACCGCAGAGTCCAGCCCCAGGATGTGATGAGCCGACATCGAG
>OGHH01002052.1_pt1 | contig 12400 bp, 13 predicted proteins | sample 1571471 | NCBI WGS metagenome assembly OGHH01 (sample SAMEA2581936, study PRJEB24529) | metagenome | biome: Human gut stool | place: China | collected 2011
GGAGGACATCGCCAATGTGGAGCTGCGTCCCACCTTTGTGAGCCTGGTGGACGACACCGGCCTGGGGGCCGACGTGGTGCGCCAGCTGAAAAATCACAAGGTCAACACCGATTATGTCCTGCCCACCCCCGACGGCATGGGCACCTGGCTGGCGGTGTTCGACAACCAGGGGGATGTGTGCGCCGCCATCAGCAAGCGCCCGGACCTGCGGCCTCTGATCGCCCTGCTGGACGAAAAGGGGGACGAGATCTTCCGGGATGCCGACAGCATCGCCCTGGAGATCGACATGGACAAGGAGATCGTCAAGCGGGTTTTCCAGTACGCCAAAAAATACGGCAAGGACGTGTATGCGGTGGTGTCCAACATGAGCATCGCCGTGGAGCGCCGGGACTTTTTGCAGCAGACCAGCTGCTTTGTCTGCAACCAGCAGGAGATGGGCATCCTGTTCTCCGATGACTACTCGGAAAAGACTCCCGAGGAGCTGAAGGAGATCCTGGCCCTGAAGATCCGCAGCGCCCGGATCCCCCGGATGATCGTCACCATGGGGAGCCAGGGGGCGGTGTACGCCGACTGCACCGGGGAGCGGGGCGCGTGCCCGGGTCGCAAGGTGGATGTGAAGGACACCACCGGCGCGGGAGACGCCTTCTTCGCCGGGTCCACCATCGGCCTGACCTATGGCAAGACCCTGGCCGAGTCCTGCGAGATCGGCACCCGGCTGGCGGCCTCCACCATCTGCACCAGCGGCAACGTGTGTCCCCGGTTCCTGCCGGAGGAGTTCGGCCTGGACGTGGCGGTAACGGACTGAGGAGGGGCATATGAAACGGATCGACGAGTGCGGTAGCATGGCGGTGCTGGTGGCCCTGCTGGTGGTGGGTATCCTGCTGGTGATGGGGGCCTACCGCATCTTCTCCTATCTGTGCGAAAACGCGGCCCTGGACGCCCGGACCTTCCTGCTGGGGGCGGCCTGCCTGCTGCTGGCGGTGGTGGGCCTGCTGCTGGCCCGGGATAAAGCGGGACAAAAACGCACCCCCCGGCGCAGACGCGCCGGGGGGTGCTGAAATTTTATCGGGCCAGGTCGGCCACCGCCCGGACGGCGGTGTCGATCTCCTGAGAGGTGTTGAAAGGGGAGAAGCTGAAGCGCACGATACCCTGGCGCTCTGTGCCCAGGGCACGGTGGAGCCGGGGGGCGCAGTGGGCCCCGGGGCGGGTGGCGATGCCCCAGCCCTGTAAGAGGGCGTCGGACACCTCGCCGGAGTCCAGGTCCCGGATGTTCAGGGACACGATGGCGGCCCGGCAAGGGGCGGAAAAGTCGCCGTATACCCGGACGCCGGGAATGTCCCGGACTCCCAGGTAAAACCGCCGCATCAGGGTGTGCTCCCGGGCGTACAGATTCTCCACCCCCTCTGCCAGGAGATACTCCAGGGCGGCGTGAAGCCCCGCCAGCCCGTGGCTGTTGAGGGTCCCGGCCTCCAGCCGGGTGGGGTAGGCGGCGGGCTGGTCCGGGTCGAAGGAGTGGACGCCGCTGCCGCCCCGCAGCAGGGGCCGGATCTCCACCCCCGGGCGGATGCACAGGCCGCCGGTGCCCTGGGGCCCCAGCAGGCTCTTGTGGCCGGTGAAGCACAGAACGTCCGCCCCCAGGGCCGTCATGTCCAGGGGGACGGCCCCCGCCGTCTGGGAGGCGTCCAGGATCAGGAGGGCCCCGTGGGCATGGGCCAGGGCGGCGATGCGGGGGATATCCGGCATATCGCCGGTGACGTTGGAGGCGTGGGTGCACACCACAGCCCGGGTGTTGGGCCGGAACAGCCCCTCCAGGGCGTCATAGTCCAGGCGGCCGTTTCCGTCCGCCGGAAGGAAGCTCAGGCCCATGCCCTGCCGCTGCAGGGCATACAGGGGCCGCAGCACCGAGTTGTGCTCCAGGTCTGTGGAAATGGCGTGGTCCTCCGGGGTCAGCAGGCCGCAGATGGCCATATTCAGGGCCATGGTGGAGTTGGCGGTGAAGGCCACATGGTCCGGCCGGGGACAGCCCAGCAGCCGGGCCGCCAGGCACCGGGTATCGTACACCGTCCGGGAGGCGGCCATGGAGGCCCCGTGGGCTCCCCGGGCGGCGTTGCCCGCCGTGCAGATGGCCTCCGCCACTGCCCGGGCCACCTGGGGCGGCTTGTGCAGGGAGGTGGCGGCGCTGTCCAGATAGATTTCCGTCATCAGAACATCTCCAATACGCAGCAGGGGCCGTGGCCGATGCCGTTTTCCTCTAAAGCCGCCGTCAGGACGGCTTGGTCGCCGGGGGCCGCCTTCCAGGCCAGGCCGCACCCGGCGGAGATCCGGGAGGGCAGGGGAATGATGCGCCCCGGCAGGGACAGCCGGGTGAACAGAGCCTCCGCCGCCAGGGCCTGGGCCGTCTCCTGAAAGGAGATCACCAAGGCGGGGGTGCGCTGCCGGTTCTTCGGTCTGTTCGGCCGGGGCGAGGATTATTACATTCCCTGGGACTGCGTCCAGCGGTTCGGAGAGGACATCATCCTCATCGACAAGCCCTTCCAGCGCCGGGAGGGCGAAAAGAAAAAGCGGCGCTGGTAAAAAAGCGACTGTGTCCCTCCCGGGCACAGCCGTCTTTTTCAGTCTGTCAAAAGAGCCTCGCTGAGTTTGCCGCCTGCAGGCGGCAAGCCTTTTTTGATGAAGTTCACAGCACCTTGGACAAAAAGCTCTGCAGCCGGGGACTCTGGGGGTTGTCGAACAGGGCCTGGGGCTTGTTTTCCTCCATGATGACCCCCTGGTCCATAAACAGCACCCGGCTGGCCACCTCCCGGGCAAAGCCCATCTCGTGGGTGACCACCACCATGGTCATGCCGCTCTGGGCCAGCTCCTTCATCACGTCCAGCACCTCCCCCACCATCTCCGGGTCCAGGGCGGAAGTAGGCTCGTCAAACAGCAGCACCTCCGGCTCCATGCACAGGGCCCGGACGATGGCAATGCGCTGCTTCTGGCCGCCGGAAAGGCGGGAGGGGTCCCCCCCTGCCCGGTCCGCCAGGCCCACCCGCTCCAGCAGAGCCATGGCCCGGGCCTCCGCCGTCTGCTGGGACTCCTTTTTCAGCAGCATAGGGGCCAGAGTCAGGTTCTTCAGCACCGTCATGTGGGGGAACAGGTTGAACTGCTGAAACACCATGCCCATTTTCATCCGCTGGCGGTTCAGGTCGGCGGCGGGGTCCGTCAGGTCCACGCCGTCCAGAAGGATTTTCCCGCTGTCCGGGGTCTCCAGCCGGTTCAGGCACCGCAGAAAGGTGGATTTTCCGCTGCCGGAGGGGCCGATGATGCACACCACGTCCCCCTTCTCGATGTCGGTGGAGATGCCGTCCAGCACGGTGACGCCGCCGAAGCTCTTGTGCAGGTCCTTAACGCTTATCACTTCTGCGCAGCCTCCTTTCCAGCAGTCCCAGCAGCTGGGTCATGCCGATGACCAGCACCAGATACACCACGGCCACCAGCATCAGGGGGTTGAAGGAATCATAGGTGTTGTTGCGGATCAGGTTCCCGGCCCGGGTCAGGTCCTGCACCGCCACATAGCCCGCCACGGCGGTTTCCTTCAGCAGCGCGATCATCTCGTTGCCGATGGCCGGCAGGATGTTCTTCATGGCCTGGGGCAGCACGATGTGCCAGGCGCTCTGCAGCCGGGACAGGCCCAGGCTGCGCCCGGCCTCCATCTGGCCCGGGTCCACGGCGGCGATGCCGCTGCGCACCAGCTCCGCCACATAGGCCCCGGAGTTGATGCCGAAGGTGACGATGCCCACCACCAGTCCGTCGGAGGATTTGAGAATCAGAAAATAGAAGATCAGCAGCTGCACCACCACCGGGACGCCCCGGATCACCGTGGTATACACGCTGCACAGCCAGCAAAGGGGCCGCAGCAGGCGGCTGTCCTGGCCGCAGTACTTGATCATGGCCACCAATGACCCGATGACCACGCCGATGACCAAGGCCCCCGCCGTAATAATCAGGGTGTTCTTCAGCCCGTCCACCAGCAGGAGATAGCGCTGCTTCTCCACAAAGGTGGTCTCCAGCTGGGCCAGCCACCGGGCGAAAAACTGGCCGATACTCTGCAAAACTTCCATCAGCTCAGGGGAGACACATACACGGTGTCATACTCCTGGAAAATCTGCTCCACGGTGCCGTCCTGCAGCAGCTGGCTCAGGGCCTGGTTCACCTGGTCCACCAGGTCGCTGCCCTTGGCAAAGGCCAGGGCGTAAGGCTCGCTGGTCATGGCCTCGTCCAGCACGGTGAGGTTCTGCTCCCCGGCCATCTTCACGGCCACCTCGTTGTCCACCACCCACGCGTCGGCCTTGCCGCTGATCAGGGCGGCCTGGGCGTCGATGTTGGAGGCGAAGGACAGGATCTCATACCCGTTATCCAGGCAGTAGGTCTCGGCGGTGGTGCCGGTCTGGACGGCGATGGTCTTGCCGGTAAGGTCGGCCTTGCTCTGGATGGCGCTGCCGGGATTCACCACGATCACCTGGTTGGCCAGGAAATAGGGGTCGCTGAAGTCGCAGTTTTTCAGACGGTCGGCGGTGATGCTGATGCCCGCCACACCGGCGTCATAGCGCCCGGCCTGGATGCCGGGGATGATGGAGTCGAAGTCCACCTGCTCCCACACCAGCTCCATGCCCAGCTTGTCGGCAATGGCCTGCATCAGCTTGGGCTCGATGCCCACGATGTCGCTGCCGTCCAGGGACTCGAAGGGCGGGAAGTCCGGGCTGGTGGCCACCACCAGCTGCTTCTTTTCGCTGCCGGTTTTGGTATCGGTGTCGGTATCGGTATTCTTGCTGCCGCAGGCGGCCATGGTCAGCAGCATGGCGGCGGCAAAAAACAGGCACAGGAATCTGGTAAAATGTTTCATATCAATATCTCCGTTTCTTTCATGTATGTTGTTTGTATAGAGTCAGATTCACATACATGGTCGTCGTCGGAGAATGGTATATATAGTCATATAAATGCCCTTTCAGTGAATAAAAATTGAAAACTAAATGCGGTTACGGATAAAGATACTATCACGCCGACCTAGTCATGTCAAGTGTTATTTGAATAAAAATACGAAAAATAACCCCATACGCATTTTTATGCGTATGGGGCCGTGCGTTATTCCTGGGGATTGGGGATGGTGACGGCGATGCCGTTGACCTCCACCCCGTCGTCGGCGGGGATGAGGATGAACCGCCGCCCGTCGATGATCCGGGCCTCCACCATATAGCTGTATTCCGGCGGCACGGTGATCTTCACCTCCGGGGTGGTGATCTGGAACTTCCCGGCCTCGATGATGTTCCGGGGATTCAGGGCCGCGTCCTGGCCGTACTGCCTGCGGCACTGGTCCTGAAAGGCCTCCACCTTCTCCTCCGGCACGCCGCTGCCGGTGAGCACGTCCCCCACCTCCCGGACGGACAGGGTCAGCGGCTCCGGGTCCCGGCTCTCCTTGTGCTCCTGGATGCGGCCCCGCAGCTGCTCGTGGACCGCCTGCACCACGTCATAGCTGCAATCCTTCTCTAAGGTCTCCGTCAGGGCGGCGGCGAACAGGTTCTGCTGCTCCTGGGGGGACATGGGGGCCTCCTGAACGCAGAACACCGCGTCGATGACCTCCTGGTGCAGCTGGGCGGTGTCCTTGCTGTAAAACAGGGCGTTATAGATGTTGGCGGCCCGGTCGTCAAAGGCCGGGAACAGGAAGCCCAGGGCCGGGGGCTGGGCGATATGCCCGGTGGAGCTGCCCCGGAACTCCTTGTCCCGGTCGCTGTACTGCAAGGCCAGGGTGGGGTCCTTCACCGGGCAGATGGTGCACACGAAATAGCGGAACACCGTCTCCGAGGCGTCGGGGACCTCCAGATCGTCCCGGCTGCGATGGGGCACGTCATAGGTATCGGCGGCCAGCAGGATCAGATAGCTGCTCTCGCCCATGTCGATGGCGTCGATGATCCGGCGGTACAGGCTCTCCCGGGCGTTGGCGTCCTGCAGCTCCGTCTGGCGCAGGGTCTGCAGCAGGCGGTGCTCGTCGCTGTCCGCCACCTGGGCGGTGGAAAACACGATGTCGATGAGGTTCCGGCCCAGGGCACCGGACAGGGTCTTTTTCAGCAGATTCAGATACATCTCCTGCTCCTCCTGGGACAGCAGGCCCAGCGGCGCGTCCACATAGGAGATGATCTGGCGGCTGCTGCTGACATAGCAGCCGTATACCTTGCTGATGGCGGTGCGGTCCGGCTTGAACCGCCGCCGCAGCTCGTTTAGCTCCTTCTGATTCATCCGTTCTTCCTCCCACAGGCAATTTTCTCCCATCATAGCACGATTTGCTCCGCCGGGCAAGAAAAAATCCGCCCTTGCAAGCCGGGGCGGTATCTGCCATAATAGAGAAAAACGAGACAAAGCAGGTTTTGCATATGGATACAAACAGCAACCAGGCCCGCCGGGTGGTCATCGGCATCACCGCCCATGTGGACGCGGGAAAGACCACCCTGGCCGAGGCCATGCTCTACCGCACCGGCCAGCTGCGGAAGCTGGGCCGGGTGGACCACGGCAGCGCCGCCATGGACAGTCATCTGCTGGAGCGGGAGCGGGGCATCACCATCTTTTCCAGCCAGGCGGAGCTGCCCATCGGGAATCTGGAGGTGACTCTGCTGGACACCCCGGGCCATGTGGACTTTTCCGCCGAGATGGAGCGCACCCTGTCGGTGCTGGACTATGCCATTCTGGTGATCAGCGGCGCCGACGGCGTCCAGGCCCACACCCGCACCCTGTGGCGGCTGCTGGAACTGTACCGGATCCCCACGTTTCTGTTTGTGACGAAAATGGACTTCGGCCGCTGCGGCCGGGGGCAGATGATGGAGCATCTGCGCCACGAGCTGGGGGAGGGGTGCGTGGACTTCACCCCCGCGGACCGGGAGCGGCGCATGGAGCAGCTGGCCACCTGCCGGGAGGATGCCCTGGAGGCGTATCTGGACGGCGGAGAGGTCCCCGACGCCCTGGTGCGGCAGCTGGTGGGGCGGCGGCTGGTTTTTCCCTGCTGGTTCGGCTCCGGGCTGAAGCTGGAGGGCATCGACGAATTTCTGGAGGGGCTGGCCCGGTATGTGGAGCCTCCTGCCTATCCCGCTGCCTTCTCCGCCCGGGTGTTCAAGATCAGCCACGACCCCCAGGGCAAGCGCCTGACCCACCTGAAGGTCACCGGCGGGACCCTGCGGGTCCGGGACGCCGTGTCCTATGCCGGACACCAGGAGAAGGCCGCCCAGCTGCGCCTTTACAGCGGCGGCCGGTTCCGGGCGGTGGACCAGGTCCCCGCCGGAGGCGTGTGCGCCGTCCAGGGACTGACGGCCACCTGCGGCGGCCAGGGCCTGGGGGCGGAGGAATCCGGCGTCCGGCCGGTGCTGGAGCCGGTGATGCGCTATCGGGTGGCCCTGCCGCCGGACTGCGACAGCCGCACCCTGCTGCCCCAGCTGCGCCAGTTGGAGGAGGAGGACCCCCAGCTGCGCTTCACCTCCCACGGAGGGGAAATTCATGTGTCCCTGATGGGCCGCATCCAGGCGGAAATTCTCAAAAGTCTGGTGTCCGAGCGCTTCGGCGTGGAGATCGACCTGGACCGGGGCCGGGTTTTGTATAAGGAGACCATCGACGGCCCCGTGGAGGGCGTGGGCCACTTTGAGCCCCTGCGGCACTATGCGGAGGTGCATCTGCTGCTGGAGCCCCTGCCCCAGGGCAGCGGCGTGGTGACGGCCACCCGGTGCAGCGAGGACCAGCTGGACCGGAACTGGCAGCGGCTGATTATGACTCATTTGCAGGAAAAGACCCACCTGGGAGTCCTCACCGGCTCCGCCATCACCGACGTGAAGATCACCCTGATGTCCGGCCGGGCCCATGTGAAGCACACCGAGGGGGGCGACTTCCGCCAGGCCACCTATCGGGCGGTGCGCCAGGGGCTGATGCAGGCTAAAAGCCGCCTGCTGGAGCCGTATTACGCCTTCCGGCTGGAGGTGCCGCCGGAGCAGCTGGGCCGGGCCATCAACGATGTGCGCCTGCGCAGCGGCAGCTTCGACACCCCGGAGGAGGCCGGGGACCTGACATTGCTGCGGGGCCGGGTGCCGGTGACGGAGTTTGACGACTATGCCCAGGAGGTGGCGTCCTATACCGGGGGCCGGGGCCGCCTGTCCCTGGAACCGGCGGGCTACGGACCCTGCCACGATCCGGAGGCCGTGATCGCGGCGGCGGACTATGACCCGGAGGCCGACCCGGACAACACGCCGGACTCCGTGTTCTGCGCCCACGGCGGAGGCTTCACCGTGAAGTGGGACAAGGTGCCGGAGTATATGCACCTGCCCGGCTGCCTGGAAAAGCCCCGGGAGGACACGCCGGTGCGCCGCCGGTGCATCCGCCTGGACGATGCGGAGCTGGAGGCCATCATGACCCGGGAGTTCGGCCCCGTGCGCCGTCCCCTGTACCGTGCGCCGGAGAAGCGGGAAGCCCCTGCCGATACCGGCCTGCGGGAGATCGGCCAGCGCTGCTATGTGGTGGACGGCTATAACGTGATCTTCGACTGGGAGGAGCTCCACGCCCTGGCGGACCGGGACCTGTCTGCCGCCCGGGAGCGGCTGATGGACACCCTGTGCGGCTGGGCCGCCTTCACCCACACCCGGGTGGTGCTGGTGTTCGACGGGTACAAGGTCCCCGGCAATACCGGGGAGAAGTTCGACTACCGGGGCATCCATGTGGTATACACCCGGGAGCGGGAAACCGGCGATATGTACATTGAGCGGTTTTTGCAGCAGGTAGGGAAAAACGACCGCGTCCGGGTGGTGACCTCCGACGGGCTGATCCAGCTGTCGGCGGTGCGCACCGGGGCCATGCGCATGTCCTCGGCGGAGTTTGGCCGCCAGGTGTCCGAGGCCGCCGGCCAGATCGCGGGAATCCTGAAAACCATGCACCAGTCCGGCGGCAGCACCATCGGCCAGCGGATGAATAAGAGCTGAAAAAAGCCTGTGTATTCGGTGTGAATACACAGGCTTTTTCAACGGATTTTCGTGTAATTGCTCAATAATTTCTTCTTGGGTTATTCGTCAGCCCCAGCAGATAATCCACGGATACATCATAGAACTCTGACAGGCGGATCAGTATATCCGTGGGGATATCCCGCTCTCCCCGCTCATAGTTGCTGTAGACCCGCTGGGAGCAGCGCAGACGCTCTGCCACCTGCCGCTGCAGCAGGTCCCGATCTTCCCGCAGATCGCGCAGACGCTGGTATGCCATGCTCACTCACCTCGGATATAGATTAACACAGCGCATTTTGTTCTATTGACAAGTAGCGCAAAATGCGCTACACTGGGGTTGGATACATGTATTGACAATACAGGGAGGTTATGGAAAATGTACGAAAGAGTGGGAGAAGAGATCAAACGTCGTGTCCGCTTCTTAGTCATCCGTCGGACTTTGCTGACGGCCATTCTGGTCATAGCGGCGGTTGCCGCTGTGGGATCCAACAATGAGGATCTGGTGGCGCCTGCGATCATTGCGGGCATCATCGTCATCATCTGGGTCTATTCCAGCGCCAGGCTGCAATATCTTCTGCTGTACGGCTACGGTGAACTCATCGACAAGGTATCGGACCTGGAGGCCCGCAGCCAGGGCGGCAAAAAGGGAGGACGGAGGCCCCAGCGGCCCGCAGAGTCCCATACGGAGCCGAATGCGGAGCCGGAGCCGGAACCGGATTGCAGCGACGAGGGCCAGCCTAAAACCAAACGGCGGCCGGACGGCAGCTGGAAATGCATGTTCTGCGACCACATGAACCCTTCCGGCAAGGATTACTGCCAGAAGTGCGGGGCGGAAGCATTTTTCGATCAGCCGTGACGGAGTTTTTCTCTGCTCCCGGGGCCGGACAGACGGGATTCCGCCTGTTCGGCCCCGTTCGGCGTAAAACCCCCGGAAAATCCCGCCATTTTCCGGGAAAAAACTCTTGCGCTGGGAGTGTTTTTGTGGTAAACTACTGCGTAGTAAGGAAGTGTTGACGGAGAGTGGACAGTTTGTCCGCTCTTTTTCTTGGGCAAATTTGCCCCCTTAAAAATTCCGGAAAAGACAGGAGGCCGGGCATGAAAAAGGTAACGGAGCTAGTGGCGGAGCTGGCCGCGCCCGCCGTGGCGGAGCAGGGCTGCACCCTGTGGGACGTGGAATACGTCCGGGAGGCCGGTCAGTGGTATCTGCGGCTGTATCTGGACAAGGACGGCGGCGTGGACATTCTGGACTGCGAGGCCGTCAGCCGCAAGGTCAGCGACCTGCTGGACCAGGCGGACCCCATCGAGGGCAGCTATACCTTTGAGGTGTCCTCCGCCGGGGCCGAGCGCCCCTTGAAGCGCCCCTCGGACTTTGAAAGGTTCCTGGGCTCCCCGGTGCTGGTGAAAACCTACAAGCCCAAGGACGGGCGCAAGGAGTTTGCCGGTGTGCTGGCGGGGTACGACAACGGGGCCGTGCTGCTGGATATGGGCGGGGCGGAGCCCCTGCGGTTCGAGAAGCCGGAGCTGGCCCTGGTCCGTCTGCGTGTGGAATTCTGACGATACAGTATAGAATAGGAGAAATACCATGAAATGCGAAGAAATCTTTGCCGCGCTGGAATTGCTGGAAAAGGAACGCGGTATTCCCCAGGACTTCATGATGGGCAAGATCATCCAGGCCCTGACCGCCGCCTATAAGAAGGACCACGAGGGCGTGGAGAACGTCATCGTGGACGTCAACGAGGAGAAGAAGGACCTGCGGATGTACGTGCAGAAGGAGATCGTGGAGGAGGTGGAGAACCCCGGCTCCCAGATCTCTCTGGAGGACGCCCGGGCCATGTCCGCCAAGTATCAGCTGGGCGGCGTGGTGAACATCCCCGTGAAGAACGTGGAGTTCGGCCGCATCGCCGCCGGAAACGGCAAGCAGGTCATCATCCAGGGCCTGCGGGAGGCCGAGCACGGCATGATCTATGACGAGTGGGGCTCCAAGGAGCACGAGATCCTCACCGGCACCGTCCACCGCATCGACCCCCGGGGCACCGTGCATCTGCGCATCGGCTCCGGCAACGAGGCCACCGAGGGCCTTATGGGCTCCAACGAGCAGGTCCCCGGCGAGGAGCTTACCGAGGGGCAGCTGGTGAAGGTTTACCTGGTGGAGGTCCGCCGCACCACCCGGGGTCCCCAGGTGATGGTGTCCCGGACCCATCCGGGCCTGGTGAAGCGCCTGTTTGAGCTGGAGGTGCCCGAGATCTACGACGGCACCGTGGAGATCCGCTCCATCGCCCGGGAGGCCGGCAGCCGCACCAAGATGGCTGTGTGGTCCTCCGACGAGAACGTGGACCCCATCGGCGCCTGCGTGGGCCCCAAGGGCCAGCGGGTGGCCGCCGTGGTCAACGAGCTGCGGGGCGAGAAGATCGACATCATCAAGTATTCCGAGGACCCCGCCGAATACATCGCCGCCGCCCTGGCTCCCGCCGACGTGGTGGAGGTGCGCTTGTCCGACGAGGGCAAGCTCTGCCGGGTCATCGTCCCCGACGACCAGCTGAGCCTGGCCATCGGCAAGGAGGGGCAGAACGCCCGCCTGGCCGCCCGTCTCACCGGGTACAAGATCGACATCAAGCCCGCTTCCTATACCGGGGAGTAAGCGATACAGGAAAGGAGGACCATCATGCAGAAGCCGCGGAAGATTCCACAGCGCATGTGCGTGGGCTGCCGGGAAAAGCGGGACAAAAAGGACCTGCTGCGGGTGGTCCGCACGCCGGAGGGCCAGCTGGTGCTGGACGCCACCGGCAAGAAGTCCGGCCGGGGCGCCTATGTGTGCCGGGACCCGCAGTGCCTGAAGAAGGCCCGGAAATCCCGGGCGCTGGACCGGATGCTGGAGGTCAGCATCCCCGACGAGGTTTATGAGGCGCTGGAGCGCCAGATGGAAACGGAAGCATGACAGAACACATTTTATCCATGATCGGCCTGGCCAAAAAGGCCGGTCAGGTGGCCATCGGCGAGGAGCCGGTGGGCTCCGCCGCCCGGGCCAAGGACGCCCGGGTCATCCTGGTGGCCCGGGACGCCGCCGCCGGGTCCGTGCGCCGGGCCATGTCCTTCGGCCAGACCGGGGCATGCCTGTGCCTGACGGTGCCCTTTGACAAGGACCAGCTGGGCCGTGCCCTGGGCCGCACCAGCTGCGCCATGGCAGCCATAACGGACATCGGCTTTGCCGAGGCCATCGTCAAAAAGCTGGCGGCGCTGGACCCGGAGCGCTACGCCCCTGCGGCGGAGCGGCTGGAGATCAAGGCCCTTCGCGCGGCCCAGCGCCGGGCGGAGCAGGCCCAGCATGAAAAGAATCTGCGCCGGGGCAAGAAAAAAGCCGCCCCGGTTCAAGCGGCCCCTGCGCCCCAAGCGCCGCAGAA
>OGHH01002054.1_pt1 | contig 12388 bp, 11 predicted proteins | sample 1571471 | NCBI WGS metagenome assembly OGHH01 (sample SAMEA2581936, study PRJEB24529) | metagenome | biome: Human gut stool | place: China | collected 2011
GAAAAACACCTCTCGCGGAGCGTGTGTCGAGCTGCCATATTAGCGGCGAGGCACGGAGCGCAGCGCGGCCTTCTCCAAAAAGCGGCAAAGCCGCTTTTTGGAAGATATTATTTCTGCGCCTTGCCGTAATCGCAGTCCTTTCTGAGCGGGCAGCCGTCGCAGTTGGCTTTGCGGGCGGTGCAGCGGTCGCGGCCGAACAGCACCAGTCGGTGGCAGAAGTCGTTCGATTCCTCCGGCGGGAGCACCTGACGAAGCTGCTTTTCCACACTCAGCGGGTCCTTGCTGCCGTCCGTCAGGCCGAGGCGGCCCGTGATGCGGATGCAGTGCGTGTCGCAGACGTAGGCGGGCTGGCCGTAAATATCGCCGAGGATCAGGTTCGCCGTCTTGCGCCCGATGCCGGGGAGGGCTGTGAGCTCCTCCATCGTGCCGGGGACCTTGCCGCCGTGTTTTTCGCGCACTCGACGAGATCCTTCGACTTGGTGTTGTAAAATCCGCAGGAGCGGATCGCGTCGCCGACCTCTTCATACGTCGCGTTCGCGAAGGCCTCAAGCGTCGGGAACTTCTGATAGAGCGATGGCGTGACCATGTTCACGCGCGCGTCGGTGCACTGGGCGGAAAGGCGCACGGCGAACAGAAGCTCATAGTCCTTTTTATATTCGAGCGAGCAGCGCGCGTTGGGGTAGAGGACCTTCAGCTCCTCCACGATGCGGCGGACGGCGGCTTTGGATTTCATGGCGAGACCTCCTGCGTTTCATCTATACTGCCGACAGTATAGCACAGAGCCACGGAAAAATCGACAGAAAAAGTCTGTGCAGTGAAGAAAAAACGTGCTATAATCATTCCATATGTGAAAAAGGAGGCTTGTGCGATGCGGCTACTATTCAAGCAGCGCTTTTTTTCGTGGTTCGACAGCTATGATATCTACGACGAGGACGGCAACACCGTCTTTACGGTCGAGGGCAAGCTCGCCTGGGGGCATTGCCTGCATATTCTGAACGCTGCGGGCGAGCACATCGGCACCGTGCAGCAGCGCGTGCTGACGTTTTTACCCAAGTTCGAGCTTTACATCGGCGAGCAGTACTACGGCTGCATCTGCAAGGAATTCACGTTCTTCGCTCCGCGCTTCACGCTTGAGTGCAGCGACTGGGAAGTGAACGGCAGCTTCATGGAGTGGGACTACACGATCGACAGCGCCTCGCGCGGCTGTATCGCGACGATCACGAAAGAGCTTTTTCATTGGACGGATACCTACGTCATCGACGTCGCCGACGCACAGGACGCGCTGGGCGCGCTGATGGTCGTGCTGGCCATCGACGCGGAAAAATGCAGCAGGAACAACTGATATGAGTGAAAAGAGACCTTTGGCGGATGAGATCCGCCCGCTGACGCTCGACGAGGTCGTGGGGCAGAAGCACTTGCTCGGAAAAGGCGCGCTGCTGCGCCGGCTCATCGAGTCCGGCTCAAGCGCGAATATGATCTTCTACGGCCCGTCCGGCACGGGCAAGACGACGATCGCGAACATCATCGCAAACCGCACGAACAAGACCCTGTACCGCCTGAACGCGACGACCGCGAGCCTTCAGGATGTCAAGAGCATTATCTCCGATGTCGGCACGATGATGGCACCGGGCGGCATTCTGCTCTACCTCGACGAAATTCAGTATTTCAACAAAAAGCAGCAGCAGAGCTTGCTCGAATTCATGGAAAACGGCTCGATCACGCTCATCGCCTCGACGACCGAGAATCCGTACTTCTATGTCTACGGCGCGCTGCTCTCGCGATCGACGGTGTTCGAGTTCAAAAACGTCAGCGCGGAGGAGACGATCCCCGCGGTCGAGCGCGCGCTCGGCATTTTGAAAGAGCGCAGCGAGCTGCCGCTTTCCTGGGAGGACGACGTGCCGCGCGTCATCGCGCGGCAGTGCGGCGGCGATGTGCGCAAGGCCGTGAGCGCGTGCGAGCTTTTATATGAGGCGGCGGAGGCCGTCCACGGCGAACTGACACTGAAAAGTGAAGACGCTTCCGAGGTCGCGCAGCGCAGTGCCATGCGCTACGACAAGGGCGGTGACGCGATGTACGACTGTGCGAGCGCGCTGATGAAGTCGCTGCGCGGCAGCGACCCCGACGCGGCGCTCCACTACCTCGCAAGATTTTTAGAGGCGGGCGATCTGGTCACGCCATGCAGGAGGTTACTCTGCTCGGCGAGCGAGGACGTCGGCATGGCCTATCCGCAGGCTATCGCCATCGTCAAGGCCTGCGTCGACACCGCGATGCAGCTCGGCCTTCCCGAAGCGCAGCTGCCGCTGGCGCAGGCGGCGGTGCTGCTCGCCACCGCACCGAAGTCCAACAGCGTGATCGAGGGCATCGGCGCTGCTTGGGCGGATGTGAAGGCGGGCAAGAGCGGCAATTTCCCGCGCTGTCTCCAGAATGTCCACGCCGATTCGACCGGCGGCGCGCAGGGGCAGAACTACAAGTACCCGCACGCCTACCCGAACCACTGGGTGAAGCAGCAATATCTGCCCGACGAGCTCAAAAACGTGCAGTACTACCGCTACGGCGACAACAAGGTCGAGCGCGCCGCCGCGCAGTACTGGGAAGCAATCAAGGGGTGAGCACATGGACCTGAGGTTGAACGATATTGTCGAAATGAAGAAGCCGCATCCCTGCGGCGAAAAGCTCTGGCTCGTGACGCGCGTGGGCATGGACATCAAGCTCAAATGCACGCGCTGCGGCCGCGAGGTGATGCTGCCGCGCGTCAAGGCGGAAAAGGGCATCAAGAAAATCGTAGAAAGGGAGGAACCCCATGAATAAGAAGACGAGAGCCGTCGCGATCCTGCTGGTCGCGGTGATGATCTTATCGCTCGTTGCGTCGATGGTTATTCCTTATTTGTAAGGAATCGAATAAAAGCAGCGCGCAGCGCTGCACATTGCTTCCCGCGCGAGCGCGGGAGGGGGAGCGGCGTGCGCGCCGCGGCACCAAAGGGGGTATTCTCTTTCCGAAGAGAATACCCCCTTTGAATCCCCCAGAGAAAGGCGAGGGGCCTTACCCCTCAACCCCGCACATTGGTAGCTTTAATCTCGAATGACTGCACGCGCTGCGCAATCGGGTGCGGTGTACATGGCTTCGCCATGAATCCCTGCAAGTCGTGACCGCTTGCAACCGCGCCTTACTATCGTGAGGCGCGAGTGACGGTAGCACGGCGGCAGACTGCCTGCCGAATGCGGCATTGCTGCGCTCGCCGCATTGTGGAGTGCCCTGATAGACGGGAATTACTGCGCACTGCCACAAGACTGGCAGAGCGGCAGCGGATAGTAGGAGCAAGTCAAATCGTGTAGCAGAACTAAACGCGGCAACGCCGCGCTATGGGCAGTGCAATCGGCAAGCATTGCACTTCTTCGAGCTGCTCGCTCGCAATGAGAATCCCTTTCTCTTGGGGGTCAAAGGGGGATATTCTCTTTCCGTGGAAAGAGAATATCCCCCTTAATCGCGTCCCTGCGCGGTGCAGGGATCAATGTGCAGCGCCTACGGCGCTGCCTCCCCCGCGGCACAAGTGCCGCGAAGCGCTTCGCACCGGTGCGAAACCGATAGTACCTTTTATATATAAAAGGTAACCATCACGTTTTAGCACTTGATGTGGACGAGTGCTAAAAGTTAACGGAACGGTAACAAATATCAGGAATTTCCTGCTATACTTAAACTCAAATACAATTCAGAGAGGGATGCTTTTATGGCTAAAAAACAGTTTAAAGCAGAATCGAAGCGTTTGCTCGATCTGATGATCAACTCGATTTACACGCATAAGGAGATCTTCCTGCGCGAGATCATTTCCAACGCCAGCGACGCTATCGACAAGCTCTGTTACGTCGCGCTGACGGACGACAAGGTCGGCATGAACCGCAGCGATTTTGCCATCACGGTGTCGGTCGATAAGGAGAACCGCACGTTGACGGTCTCGGATAACGGCATCGGCATGAGCCGCGAAGAGCTTGAAAACAACCTCGGCGTCATCGCGTCGTCTGGCTCCTACAAGTTCCGCCAGGAGACCGAGGAAAAGGACAAGAAGGACGCCGATATCGACATCATTGGCCAGTTCGGCGTGGGCTTCTACTCCGCGTTCATGGTCGCCGATGAGATCACCGTCCGCACGAAGAAGTACGGTTCGGAGCAGGCCTATGAGTGGCAGTCCTCCGGCGCGGACGGCTACACGATCACCGAGTGCGACAAGGAAGCCGTCGGCACCGACGTCATCATGCACATCAAGCCCGACACGGACGAGGAAAACTACAGCGAATACTTAGAGTCCTACCGTCTGCATGCGCTCGTGAAGAAGTATTCCGACTACATCCGCTACCCCATCCGCATGCTGCTGCCTGAGCAGAAGGTCAAAGAGGGCAGCGACCCGGAGAAGCCCGAGTACGAGACCGTCGAGGAGATGAAGACCGTCAACTCCATGGTGCCGCTCTGGCAGCGCAAGAAGAGCGACGTCACGGAAGAGGAGTACAACAAGTTCTATTCCGAGCTGACGCATGAATTCGACAAGCCCCAGCGCACGATCACCGTCTCGGCCGAGGGCAGCGTGACCTATAAGGCACTGCTGTTCGTGCCGTCTTCGCGCCCGTTCAACTTCTACACGGAAGGATATGAAAAGGGATTACAGCTCTACAGCGCAGGCGTTCTCATCATGGACAAGTGCGACTCGCTGCTGCCCGACTATCTGCGCTTTGTGCGCGGCGTGGTCGACTCGCCGGATCTAAGCCTGAACATCTCCCGCGAGCTTTTACAGCATGACCGCCAGCTCAAGGTCATCGGCCAGAACCTCGAAAAGAAGGTCCGCGCCGACCTTGAAAAATTCCTCAAGGATGACCGCGAGGGCTACGAGAAGTTCTATGAGAACTTCGGCCGCCAGATCGGCTACGGCATCGTGAGCGACGGCGGCGAGAGCCGCAAGGACTCGCTCAAGGATCTGATGATGTTCTATTCCTCCACGCAGAAGAAGCTCACGACGCTCAAAGAGTACGTCGAGCGCATGAAGGAAGACCAGAAGTGCATCTACTACGCCGCGGGCGAGAGCATCGCCGCCGTGGATAAGCTGCCGCAGACCGAGCTTTTGAAGGACAAGGACTACGAGGTCCTATACCTGACCGGCGAGACGGACGAATTCGTCTTGCAGGCATTGATGAACTATGACGAAAAGCCCTTCCGCTCCATCGTGGACGGCGACCTCGAGCTTGGCGGCGAGGATGAGCAAAAGGGCGACAGCGAAAGCGCGGAGCTCATGCAGTTCGTCAAGGAGACGCTCGGCGACAAGATCAAGGAGGCCAAGGTCTCGCACCGCCTGAAGACCCATCCCGTCTGCCTGACGGCGGGCGAGGGCTTCAGCTTCGAGATGGAGAAGTACTTCAAGAACTTCCAGATGCCCGAGCCCATCAAGGCCGAGCGCATCCTCAAGCTGAATGTCGAGCATCCGGCGGTCAAGGCGATGGCCGCCGCGATGGCAACGGACCGCGACAAGGCGGCGCTGTATGCCAAGATCCTCTACGATCAGGCAAACCTCATCGCGGGCCTGCCGCTCGAAGATCCCAGCGCGTACACCGACATGGTCGCGCAGCTGATGCAGTAAGTCAATATTGCTCCAAAAGGGCGCGGAGAATTCTCCGCGCCCTTTTTCACGTTTTTCATTCCTGCCGCCTATACTGGCATACAGGCGCTTTTCCGCCTGACAAACCGTAAAGGCGATGAACGGATATGCTTCGACCACTGATGCTTGCTTTGCTCGGCACGTCTTTCACGTTTCTGATGACGGCGCTGGGCGCCGCGACGGTGTTCTTTTTTGCCCGCAAGGTGTGCGAGCGCGCGCAGGGCGCGCTGCTGGGCTTTGCCGCGGGCGTGATGATGGCGGCGAGCGTGTGGAGCCTCATCCTGCCTGCCATCAAACAGACGGAGGCAGAGGGCCGCCTGCCGCCGTTTCTGCCCGCTGCGGCGGGCATTGTGCTCGGCGCGCTGACGCTCTTCCTGCTCGACGAGCTCGTGCGGCTGCGCGGCGGGGGAGAGGTGCACAGCGATTTTTTGCTCCTCTCGGCCATCACGCTGCACAACATCCCCGAGGGCATGGCCGTTGGCCTCGCGTTCGCGCTCGCGGCGGACGGGGAGAGCCTTGCCGGCGCATTCGCGCTGGCGCTCGGCATCGGCGTGCAGAACTTTCCCGAGGGCGCGGCGGTGGCGCTGCCGGTGTACCAATCGGGCAAGTCGAAACGGCGCGCCTTTTGGACCGGCGTGCTCTCCGGCGCGGTGGAGCCGCTGTTCGGCGCGCTCGTCGTGCTCGCGGCGGCGGGAATCCACGCGCTGATGCCGTGGCTTCTGAGCTTTGCAGCGGGGGCGATGCTCTACGTCGTGGCGGAGGAGCTGCTGCCGCGCGCGGGCGGACGGCGGGGGACGTGCGGCTTCCTCGTGGGCTTCCTTCTGATGATGATACTGGACGTCGCGCTGGGGTAAGCGCGAAAAATCCGGCATAGAATGGTGCGAGGTGATCGACCATGCACATTCATGTTGTAAAGCGCGGCGACACGCTTTCTTCCATCGCCGCGATGCACGACGCCCTGCCCGCGTTCGTCGCGGCGGACAACGGCCTTGCGCTGAGTACGCCGCTTGTGATCGGCCAGGCGCTCGTCGTGCGGACGCCGAAGACACTGCACACCGTGCGCGCGGGGGAGACGCTTTCGTCCATCGCGCGGGACTATGATTTGAGCGTCAGGACGCTCCTGCGGCGGAACTTTTTCCTCCACGGACGCGAGCTTCTGCGCGAGGGCGACGTGCTTGCCATCGACTACGCAGACGAAGCGCCGCTCGGTACGCTCGGCGTGAACGCCTACGCCTACCCCTACATCGGAGGCGAGCTGCTCGACTCGCTTCTGCCGTACCTGACGTATCTGACGCCGTTCACCTACGGCATCACGCCCGCGGGAGTCCTTGCGCCGCTCGACGACGCGCGCCTGCTCGAACGTGCGGCGCGCTATGGCGCAAAATCGCTCATGCGCCTCTCGACGCTGACGCCGGAGGGGAATTTTTCGAGCGAAAACGCCGCGCTGCTCCTGCAAAACGACCGCGCGCAGAGCGCGCTCCTTGCCGAGATTTTGCAGACGATGGCGAAAAAGGGATACTACGGCCTCGACGTCGACTTCGAGTACGTCCCGCCGGAGCTGCGCGAGGACTACGCCGCGTTCGTCTGCCGTCTGCGCGAGGCGCTGAACGCCGAGGGAAAGCCCGTCGTCGCCGCGCTCGCGCCGAAGACGAGCGCGCAGCAGCGCGGCCTATTGTACGAGGCGCACGACTACGCGCTGCTATCAAAAGCCGCGAACGCCGTTTTCCTGATGACCTACGAATGGGGCTACACCTACAGCGAGCCGCAGGCCATCGCGCCGCTGCCGCAGGTGCGCGCGGTGCTCGATTACGCGCTCTCGGTCACGGCGGGGGAGAACATCTTCCTCGGCGCGCCGCTGTACGCCTACGACTGGCCGCTGCCGTATGAGAGCGGCCGCACGCGGGCCGAGACGTTCTCGTCGCAAGCGGCCGTCGCGCGGGCGCGGCTGGTGGGGGCGGAAATTGAGTTCGACGAAACCGCGCAAGCGCCCTACTACCACTATTTCGACAAAACGCGGCGCGAACACGTCGTCTGGTTCGAGGACGCGCGCTCGCTGCGCGCGAAGATCGCCCTCGCGGCGGAAAAGGGCTTGCAGGGCATCGGCTTCTGGCAGGCGGGGCGGGAGCTCGCGCAGGCGTGGCCGCTGCTCGACGCGCTGGTCACACTCGAAACCCTCTAAAAAATGCAAAAAACCGCCCAACGGGCGGCAAAGATTGACAAAGCGTGTAAAATTTTGTAAAATTACATCAGGCGCTGCACAACGGCAGGCGGTTAGTCACGTACCCCGAAAGGGGGTGACGAAATGCGAATTACGTTTCATATCAAGCAGTTTACTGTGACGATTATCGTAAAAAGCAGAAACCGCCACTCCGGCAAGTGACGGTTTCTATGATTGAAACTACTTACGAACCGGACTAACCGCTTGTCGCAGCGCCCTTTTCTATCTCCATTATACCCCGCTTTCCCGCGTTGTCAAGGCGGAAAATTTTTCCTCCGTTGCACCGGTTCGTCCCAAAAACCGCTTTACAGCTTTATAGCTGTAAACGGTCCGCGCAAATGCGCGGGCTGCACAAAATGAGGAGGAAAAACATGTACAACAACACCTATGAACGACCCAGAACCCAGATCGAAAAATGCGAGCATCTGGCGCGGATGAAATTCGAAAACCCGATCGAAAAGGCGCAGCGCGAGGCAGACGAGCGCGTCTACCGCTTTTCGAGCGTCGACGAGGCGGTGAGCGTGCTCGCCGTCATGCGCGGACGCTGAAAGGGGGCGGGACGATGGATAAGACCGCAAACTACAACCTTCCGCAATGGGTCGGGACCGACCCGATCCGAATGAAGCCGTTCAACGACGCGTTCGACGGCATCGACTTAGCGCTCAAGGCCAACGCCGACGCGGCGCAGGCGCTGCAAAGCGGCAAGGCCGACGCGCAGACCGTGTCGGCGCTCGCCAAAAACCTTGGCGCGGCCGGGCACAACTGCCGCGTGGCGTTCGGCTCGTACGCCGGCGACGGCAATGTCGGTCAGGCCGCGCCCACCACGCTCGCAAGCCCGTTTTATCCGGTGCTCGTGCTGGTGCAGCGCGTCATTTCCGGCAACAACAGCATCGCCAACCCCAGCGTGTTTGTCCGCCCGAACGACAAGGGCACCAACGCCGCGGACAAGTCCACCATGGACTCGCTGCTCTACCTCACGTGGGCGGACGATTCCGTCTCGTGGTATTCCTACAACACCGGCGGCGCGTACGCCCAGCTGAACACCTACGGCACGACGTATCTGTATATCATCCTCGGCTACGACAAAGCGACGGAGGACGCGGAATAAGAGAATAAGGTAAAAAAACACCCCCGAGGCGAAAGCCTCGGGGGTGAAAAACTATGCTGAATGGTTCAGTTTAGTTTATACTCAATTCTAAATTAGGCCTGATAGACCGTGTTCAGAACAAAGTAGTAAGTGTTGCCGTCATTGCCGGTAACAGTAAGGCGAACCCAAGTAATATCAGGGGTAGAGGAGACAGTCAGGTCGCCAGTGATGGTGGCATAAGCGCCATGTCCACTGTTGGCAGCGGCGTCCCAGTACTCATAAGCCTTGACAGTACCGTTAGTAACCGTGGCACTGAGCTGAGCCAGCTCAATCTTGGCACCGTTAGTGAAGGTGACAGTACGATAGGTGTCATTCTTGCTGGAATCAGAGCCGGAATAGGCCTGAACCTGATAGCCGTAGAAAGCGGTCAGCTCGGGAGCGTCCAGCTCATCACCCTTGGTAACAGTGATGGTGTAGGTCTCGGTGGTCACACCATCCTCAGCGACGACAGTGATGTCACCGGTGTTGACACTACCGTTAGCAGCGTTCTCAGTAGCAGCGTACTTACCAATGTAGTAAGCAACATTGCCAGCGCCCTTCAGATAAACGGTCACGTTAGAATCAGTGTTGACGAGCCACTGGTCCTTGGTGAGAGACTCAACGTAAGCGTTGACATCCTTGGCAGCATACTTAACGGAATCAGCTTCCTTACCGTCAGCAAGGTCAACCTTGGCAGCGTTCTTCGCATCGAAGGTCAGAGCGATATCCTTAGCATCAGCGTCGGTGGTCTTGTAGGAAGCAGTGAGCTCGGTGTTGTTGCTCAGCATAGTACCAGCATAGACGTACAGAGCCTTGCTGGAGTAATCGGTCTTCTCGGAGACAACCCAGATACCATCCTGCTCAGACAGCTTATCGGCCGTGAGGGTCGCACCGCTGGCATCAATGATGGTGGCGTTCTCCAGATCCCAGTTGTTCTCAAGGCTGGTCTTAGCATAGTTGGTGTAAGAAGTGAGCATGTCGCCCGCGAACTTCTTGCCGGTGACATAGTCAACACCAGTGGTGTTCTTAGCGAACTCGCTATCGGTGTACTCGTTCACCAGATCAACGCTCTTGAGAGAGCCATAGACGCCGGCCTCATCCTCGGTACCATCATACCACTTAGCGGCGAACAGCTTGCCCTCGTTCTGGGCCAGCGTAGCAGCGATTTCCTTGGAAGCCAGGACGTACTGCTCCTCGCCCTTGACATAAACCTTAACCTTGAAAGCCTGATCCTCAACGATCCACTTGACGTTGCTGTTAGCAGCGTTGGGAACGAAGATGTACTGGCTCATGGAAGCGGCGTCAGTCGCGTTCTTGACATAAACGTTGGTGACGAACTGGTTAGCACCGACGGTGTAGTAAACCTCAGCGCTGCCATCCATGTACTTATCCAGCTCCTTGAGCGTCTTGGCAGTATAAACATACTTGCCTTCGTCGTTCTTATCGCGGACAATGAACTTGGTGTTGGAGTTCAGAGCATACTTGCTGCTGCCATCCATCAGGATGTTGGACTCGGGGTTAACCGTGGTCTTAGCAACATACTCGACATCAGCGCCCTTCAGGTTCACGCTGCCATCCTTGTTGGTCTCAACGAGGTACAGAGCCATGCCCTTGTAAGCGGCGTTGGAAGAACCGGAGGTGGAAACGTAAGCATAGTTGGTGTTGCCGTTGACGAACTTAACATCGCTGTAAGTGTCGCCCTGGCGGGTCTCGCTGCCCTTGAGCTCGGTGGAGAAGTCGCCGTAGAACTCGTCGTCGGAGTTAAGGGCGGAAACCTTCTGAGAGTTGACTTCCTTGGTCTGGAGGCCGTCGATCTTGGCAACCTCGACAGTCTCTTCCTTGCCGTCCATATAGACGAGGGTAGCCTCAGCGTGGTCGTCCTTGCCGGGGATCCAGATGATGTCCTTGAGAACGGCATAGCTGTCGCTGGTGATAGCGGCAGAACCGATCAGGTTGCCGAACTGGTCAAGGAACCAGGTGAACTTAGCGGTCTCGGTGGTACCAGCCTCATCAAGGAAGAACTTGACAGCATCGTCATAATCCTTCTTGTCGATGGTGTGCTTGTAAGCCTTGGACCAGATTTCGGTCTGAGCGCCCTCGAAAGACTCAGCCTTGGCAACGATCTCAACGAGATCGGACTCCTGAGCGGCCTTGTTGGTGGTGCGGATGATGCTGGCGTCGACTTCGTCGTTCACGTTGACGAGGACCCAGTCTTCCTCAGCGTAGTCATTGCCCTTGACATAGAGAGTGGTGGCCTTGCCATTATCAGTCTTATAGACATCGAGCTGCATGTAAGCGTCGCGGGTAATGTGGTTCTTGCTGTCGGTCTTCTCGGTAACAACCTCGTTGACGTAAGCGAGATAGGTGTCGATCACGACCAGACGATAATCGCCGTCCTTGTTCTGGTAGAACTCGATCTGCTCGCCCTGAGCGCCGACCATAGCCTTGGTAGCAGTGGCCTTGTAGGTCTCAAGGAGGGCCTTGTCAGCCTTGCCGTTGTTATAAGCCTCAACGACCTTGGCTTCCTTCTTCTCGCCGAGAGCCTCGCAGATGTCGCACTGAGAAGTGGCAACATGGAAAGCGGCGTCGGGAGTAGCAGTGATGGTGGCATACTTAGTGGTATCCTTCTTGGCATCGTACTCGCCGTTGTCGTTAGCGTCCTTGGCCCAGATGGTGGTGGGACGGCCCCAGTTGTCAGAACCGTCACCGGAGACGAGCTTGAAGTTCTTGTAGCCGAGGGAGGAGTTGGCCTTGACAAACTTGTCGGTCTTCTTGTCAGCGGTCAGGCTGACATCCTGATAACCGAACGCGGCGGTGTAGGTCACGGTCGGGACCTGAATGGCCTGGAACAGGAGCTCGGCGACCAGCTCACGGGAAGCGGGAGCGCTGAGGTCGATGCCCTTGACGTTCTTCAGGATCTTGTTCTGCTCGGCGATCTGAGCGACATGCAGCGCCCAGTCAGCACCGGTGAACTCGTTGTTCTTGTCGTAGCCAACAGCGCGGAGGATCATCGCGAGGACTTCATAACCGGTGACCTTGCCGGAGGGCTGGAAAGTGCCGTTGGGATAGCCCTTGACCAGAGCGGCGTTGGCGCAGTAGCCAATGTAGCCCTTGGCCCAGCCGGCGCCGGCCATGTCAGAGAACTTATTGTAGGTCTCATAGTTCTTGACGTAAGAATCCTTCACGTCGGCGGTGTAGATGCGGTAGACGATCGCAGCCACCTCAGCGCGGGTGATGTCACCCTGGGGCTTGAAAGTCTTACCGTTGTCGTAGCCCTGGAAGACCTTCATACCAGCGAGAACGTCGACGGCTTCGGCGTAGGTCGCGTTGATATCCTTGGCATCTTCAAAGGCTGCGTTGGCGCTGACAGCCAGAGACAGAGTCATGACCAGAGCCAGCACCATTGCG
>OGHH01002069.1_pt1 | contig 12315 bp, 8 predicted proteins | sample 1571471 | NCBI WGS metagenome assembly OGHH01 (sample SAMEA2581936, study PRJEB24529) | metagenome | biome: Human gut stool | place: China | collected 2011
ATTCGCTCTCGCCCGCATCGGTCGTCCTCTTCCCGGCGCTGCTATGCTGGCAGGTTTTGCCGCGCTGACCGGCAAACTCAAACTCGAAAGCGTCCAGCAGGCTTTCCAAACTCGCTACAAAGGAAAAGTTGCCCAAGCCAACGCCGACGTTGCGGCAGACGCTTACTCCTTTGTTTTAGAAGCTAAGAATCGTTTATAAAGGATCGCCCCAATGCTCAAACAAATTGAAGGCTCTTTAGGCGTCGCTGAGGCTGTGGCACTTTGCCGCCCCGAAATCATCTGCGCCTACCCGATCTCTCCTCAGACCCATATCGTCGAAAACCTCGGCGCCATGGTCAAAAAAGGAACTCTTGAAGACTGCGAATTCTTGAACGTTGAAAGTGAATTCGCAGCCATGAGCGTGGCAATCGGCGGTTCCGTCGCCGGCGGCCGTGCCTACACCGCTACCGCTTCCCAGGGGCTGCTTTATATGGCTGAAGCGGTTTACAACGCCTCCGGCCTCGGTCTCCCGATCGTTATGACCGTCGCCTCTCGCGCCATCGGTGCCCCGATTAACATTTGGAATGACCACTCCGACTCTATGAGCCAGCGCGACTGCGGCTGGATCCAGCTTTTTGCTGAAGACAACCAGGAAGCGGTCGACCTCCATATTCAGGCTTTCAAGATTGCCGAAGAGCTCTCTCTTCCGGTCATGATCTGTATGGACGGTTTCGTTTTAACGCACGCTTTCGAAAGAATGGACATTCCTTCTCAGGAGCAAGTTGACCAATTCCTTCCTCCGTACGATCCTCGCCAGAGCTTGGATCCGGAACAGCCGGTTTCTATCGGTGCAATGGTCGGTCCCGAAGCGTTTACCGAAGTTCGTTATCTTGCCCACGCCCATCACCTCCAGGCACTCGGCGTGATCGACAGAGTCGCCAAAGAATACGAAGAAATCATCGGCCGCAAGAGCGGCGGTTTGGTTGATCTTTATCGTGCTGAAGATGCCGAAGTCATGGTTGTTGCTTTGGGCTCTGTCATCGGCACGATCAAGGATGTTATTGACGAAATGCGCGAAGACGGCAAGAAAGTCGGCCTTCTCGGAATCAAGTCATACCGCCCCTTCCCGGCTGCCGAAGTCTTTACAGCTCTCGAAGGCGCCAAGACCGCAGTCGTGATTGACCGTTCTCTCCAGGTCGGTATCGGCGGTGTCGTCACCGACGACGTAATCCGTTCGACCCGTAAACTCTCCGACCTCGATATCTGCTGCGTCATCTCCGGACTCGGCGGCCGTGCTATCACTAAGCGCAGCCTGCACAAAGCTTTTGACGCTGCTCTTAAAGGTGAACTTCCCGAACTCACATTCCTGGATCTCGATAAGAAAGTCGTTCAGGATCAGCTGAAGCACGAACAAGAAGAACGCCACTCCGGCCCGATGGCCGAAGCCATTGTTAAGGCCGTTGCCGACCTTCACAAAGGAGATCTCTAAGCCATGAGCGAACATCAGATTAAGTTTTATCAGACCGGTACTTTCACGGTCGGCAACCGTCTTCTGCAGCCCGATCAGAGAAGCGGACAGGCCAACATCGAAAGATACAACTCCTTGAACTCCGGCCACAGAGCCTGTCAGGGCTGCGGCGAAGCCTTGGGCGCCCGCTATGCTGTGGACGCTGCTATGCGCGCGACCGAGGGCCGCTTGATTGCTGCTAACGCCACAGGTTGCCTGGAAGTATTCTCCACACCTTATCCGGAAACCAGCTGGCAGCTTCCCTGGTTTCATTCTCTTTTCGGCAACACGGCCGCTGTCGGTTCCGGTATGGCCGCAGTTGCACGCGTCAAGGCAAAAAAATCCGGCAAACCGCTGGTCCGTGTAATCGCTCAAGGCGGTGACGGCGGTACGACTGATATCGGTTTCGGATGCTTGTCCGGCATGTTCGAAAGAAACGACGACGTGCTTTACGACAACGAAGGCTATATGAACACAGGTGTTCAGCGCTCGTCCGCTACGCCGCCGGCTGTCCGTACGGCTACCACACAGATTGTCTGCAAGCATCCCGGCAACGCCTTCGGCCAAGGTAAAGACGTACCGCTTATCGCCATGGCTCACGGCATTCCTTACGTTGCCACAGCCACAATTGCCGACTTAAGAGACTTGGAAAGAAAAGTTGCCAAAGCCATGACTTTCCATGGCGCACGCTACATCCACATCTTGGTTCCGTGCCCGCTCGGCTGGGGAGCCAAATCGGCTGACACCGTCAAACTGGCACGCCTCGCTGTTGAGACCGGTCTCTTCCCGGTATTCGAATCCGAATACGGCGAAATCACTAAAGTCACCAAGATTCGCCAGCTCCAGCCGGTTGAAAACTATATGAAACTTCAGAAGCGCTACGCTCACCTCTTCGGACCGAAGGGAGACGCCGATGCGTTTGCTCGTATTCAGGCAATCGCTCAAAGAAATATCAGAAGATTTGGCCTTCTCGGCGAAGAAGAACCTGAAATCATTCCGCCGTCTGTCCAGGCGGACGAACGAGCCGACAAAGTTTAAGGACTTAATCCCATGAAAAAACCTTTTGCTATTACGTTAGATGTCGGTACTTCCTTGGAAAACCGTACCGGCTCTTGGAGAACGCTTCGTCCGACTTACGTCCACAAGCTTCCTCCCTGCAACCATCAGTGTCCCGCCGGCGAAGATATTCAGGGCTGGCTTTTCTACGCCGAAAGCGGCAACTATGAAAAAGCCTGGCGCCATTTAACCAAGCGCAATCCTCTACCTTCCTGCATGGGACGCGTTTGCTATCACACCTGTGAAGGCGCTTGTAACCGCGGTAAGCTGGACGCTTCCGTCGGCATCAACTCTGTCGAACGCTTCCTCGGAGACAACGCCTTAGAAAACGGCTACAAGTTCGTCAAACCCGAACAGAAGACAGGCAAAAAAGTCTTGATCGTAGGCTCCGGCCCTGCAGGCCTTTCTGCTGCCTATCAGCTCGCCCTCAAAGGCCATGAGGTCACAATCAAAGAAGGCAGCCCGGAGGCCGGCGGCATGATGCGCTACGGTATTCCGAAATACCGCCTCCCCCGCCGAGTGCTTGATCAGGAAATTGCAAGAATCCTTGATCTGGGCGTCAAACTCGAACTGAACACAACCGTCAAAGACATCGAAGAAGAAAAGAAGGCTCACTGTTACGATGCAGTCTTTCTCGCAGTCGGTGCCGGCATGGCTAAAAACGCCTACATCCCGGGCGGCGATGCAAAACACATGCTTGACGCTGTTTCCGTTCTCCGCTCCATGGAAGGCGAAGAAGAGCCTCTGCTCGGCCGTAAAGTTGTCGTTTACGGCGGCGGCAATACCGCTATCGACGTCGCTCGTTCTGCCAAGCGTATGGGTGCTGAGCCTCTAATCATCTATCGCCGCACACGCGAAAAGATGCCGGCTCATGACTTCGAAGTTGAAGAAGCCCTCCAGGAAGGCGTTTCCGTGAAATGGCTTTCCACCATTACAGAAGCAGAAAATCCGAAGGAAATCCGCATCGAAAAAATGGAACTCGATGAAAACGGTAATCCTCAGCCGACTGGTGAATTCGAAACCGTCGAGGCCGATACCGTTGTTCTAGCCCTCGGTCAAAACGTCGACCAGAGCCTCATCGATAAGATCCCCGGACTCGACATCGAAAAAGGCGTTGTTAAAGTCGACCGCTTCATGAGAACCGGCGTCCCCGGCATTTACGCCGGCGGCGACATGGTCCCGGGAGACAGAAACGTTACCGTTGCCATCGGCCACGGCTACAAGGCTGCCTACGGCATTGACTGCTACCTAAAGGGCAAAGAACCGGTTGATCATCCTAAGAAGGAAATCGCCACGTTCGAAAGCCTCAACACCTGGTATTACTCGGATGCTCCCAAGACCGTTCGCCCAATGCTCGACCTTGTCCGCCGTCAGAGCACTTTCGATGAAGTTCAGCACGGTTTAACGGAAGAAAACGCCTTGTTTGAAGCTCGCCGCTGCATGTCCTGCGGCAACTGCCTGCAGTGCGACAACTGCTACGGTGTGTGCCCGGACAACGCCGTGATTAAGACCGGTGACGACAACGTCCCCTACATCTTCAATTACGACTACTGCAAGGGCTGCGGCGTCTGCGCCAGCGAATGCCCCTGCGGTGCGATCAAGATGGAACCTGAATCCATCTAATAACGCAGTTTCAAGGTAAACCAAACGGTCGTGTTCCTTCTCGAAACATGACCGTTTTCTATTTGACTATGCCGGAAAAGCGCCGAGGAATTTTCAAACTCGCCGCCCAATCGGCAGAGTTTTACTTCAACTTTTCTAAAGTCTGCAGCAGGAATGCATCTGCGCCCTCAAAAATCATTTGGGCAGACAATGCAGCCAAAATCAAACCAGTGAGTTTGCTCAGCACCACTAACCCGTTCTTTCCGATGGCTTTCTGAATGTAGTTGGAAACCAACAGGAGCGCCCCGACACAGATGACAGCCGCACTGATGGAAAGATAAGCCAGGAAAAATCCCAAACCCGTTTTAATTTCACCGCCGTAAACCATCAGCACACCGATAGAGGCCGGCCCCAAAGTGATCGGAATGGCCATCGGCACAACTGCTAAAGACTGGACGGAGTCTCCGGACGGCACTCGGATAGAGTCGCCTCTTACCAGAGAAACGGCAGTCAAAAACAAGAGCGCACCCGTACCGATTCGGAATGCGTCCAGCGTAATGCCGAAAATTTTAAAAATGAATCCGCCGAAAAAGAGGAGTACACCACTGATAATCAAAATCCACAGCGTGATCCAAATCGCTAAGGTATTTCTTTCCTGGATCGTGTTGTCTTTCGTCACCGACAGGAATGCCGACATCACAAACGGAGGCGTCAGCAGGAAGAAAAACTTCACAAAAAGTGCAAAACAATCAGATAGGGTCATTTTGACAATTGGTTGAATTCAGTACGATATCCGGAATGGCTGCGGAAAAAATTCTCGCCGACAAAAATCAGTACGCCGGTCCATATAAGGATAAATCCAATTAAGCGGTCAACTTGCAGTTCTTCCCCAAAAAAGAACAGCCCGATAAAAAATACCATCGTCGGACTCAGGTATTGAATAAAACCGACCGTTGAGTAAGGAACCTGTTTTAATCCGTAGGCAAATAAGATCAGAGGGATTGTTGTAATCGGACCGGCCATGATCAGCCAGAACTTGTCCCAGCTCGTGCCATGGACGAAAGTTAAATCTCCGTTCCCCGCAAAATAGAAAGTGGCCAAAAGCGCCACAGGAAATGCAAAGGCCGTTTCCAGCGTCAGACCTTCAAGACTGCCCAGGGGGGCCATCTTGCGTACCAGACCGTAAAATCCAAAACTGAGCGCCAGCGTAAGGCCAAGCGCCGGAAATTCGCCTTGCTTAAAGGTCACCCACATTACGCCTGCACATGCAAAAACAATCGCAAGCATCTGAGCCTTATTTAGTTTCTCTTTCAGAAATACTGTTCCCAGCAATACAGAAACCAAGGGATTCATAAAATATCCGAGCGAAGCCTCCAGCGTTTGGTTCGTAACGATCGCATAGGTATAAGTTGACCAGTTGGCAGTGATGAGCACCGAAGACATCAAAAACACGGCAACGGTTCTCCTGTCAGTAATAGCTTTCTGGATCCACCGCCAGCGCCTTGAGCAGAATAAGTAAACAGCCAAAAGCGCAAAGGTCCATAAGACACGATGAATCACAATTTCGGTAGGGGCGACATGCTGCATCGCATGAAAATAAAACGGATATAGCCCCCAAATAAGATAGGCAACTAAAACGGAAACCACGCCTTTATTCATAAAAATCCTTTTTTAGTTATTGCGTTCCGGTTCATTCAATACTTCAGAAAGTTTAAGACGTCCTTTGCCGTAATCTTCCAGCTCGGCCATGATGGTCGGAACGTAGTTGTGCTCTTTCCAATCTTCATAGTTTCCGATAAAAATCACGGTTTCTTTAGCGCGGCTGACGGCGACGTTTAATAAATTAGGTGTTGAAGTTGCCCAGTTTCTCGCGCCGAATCCGTCTTTATTCGTCTTTGAACCCAATACAACAATGACGATGTCGCTTTGGCGTCCCTGAAGCGTATGTACGGTCCCGATGCGCTCCACTTCAAGCCAGTTGCCCGTCTTCTTAATTCTCTTTCGAAGGGTTGCCGCTGCGGTTCGGAACGGCGTGCAAATAAGGACAGATTTCTTTTCAAAAACTTCGCCCTGAAGATGTTTCATGGCAATTTGCACGTCGATATGGTTGAGAACCTCCTCGGCTGCACCGACTTCTTCTGAGACACAATTGGAGAGGCTCGGTCTTGCCGGAACCACATCCACCCAATAGCTTTCGATAAATCTTTCCGGCGTTTTATCTACCTTCATCTCCGGCGATAGGACCATCTGTCCTGAATATGCGATCCGATTGCAGATATTGAACATCGGGGGATAACTTCTTCTCTGCAGTCTCAAAGGCAGTCCGGACCAAATTTTGTGTTCTTCCGGACCCACGAAGGCACCGAAAGGATTGGCTCCGTCGGCAAGCTGCTGAAGACTGTGAAGATGCGGCGACCACTTCCTCAGAAGCTCCTCTTTTCCGCAAAGCAGCTCTGAAAGAGAATCAGGAAGCGTCACGACAGGTGTGAGCTGGAGCGGATCTCCGACCACTAAAAACCGCTTCGCTTTCTGCATCAGAAGTAAAGCTGACTGCGGAGTCGCCTGAGATGCCTCATCAACGATCACCCAAGGCAGCGAAGAAGAAAGAAAATTATTAAATCTAAAAGCTGCCGAAGCAAAAGTTGTCGAAATAATCGGTATCAGAAAAGACAGTGTCCCGAGAAACGACAGCCGATGAGGTGAAACCAGGTCGTACATATTCGCGGTAATCGAACCTCGAATACCGTCGATGAAATCCTTCTTCTTGGCCAACACCGCCAAACGATGAAGCTTTAATGCTGAGATGAATAAACGAGTCCTGGCTCTGTCGAGTTCCTCATCTGTATAAAGACGCCTAGCGTGATTCTTTTCTTTCGAGCTTCCGGAGAAATCAAAAGGATTGTCCTCCGATTCTCCTTTCTTGGATCTGAATGAGCGAAGCACCGAATCTCGGAAAGAGCGGGCAGTGACAGGCTTTTCCTCAGAGGTTTGTGCAAACTTCTTTACATCAGCCTTGTAATCAGGCATTTTTGACGTAATGCGCTCATGAACATCGCAGTAAAGTTCTCTAAAACGCTGAGTCTCCTTTTTCCAATTGGATCGAATTTCGGCAATGCCGCCTTCGCTTTGAATCTCTTCTTCCAAGGCATGCTGAAGATAAGGAATTGTCCCTTTCGGCGTTTTGTGATTGCTGAAAAACGCTTTCCAAAGACGGGTCCAATTATCTGACTTCCCTAAAGGAGCTGAAACCAGTCCCCATGCATCTTTGCTTCTATTTAATTTGTTGGCGAGATCCGAGAAGTAATCAAACGGCTCCTCAAAGCCATAATCGAAAGGAAGCTCCTTCGTAATGTTTTCTACCGCATTATTGTTATTCGACGCGACGATGATCGGATAATCCTCGACATACTCCTTTAAAAGAACTGGAACCTGCTCTCCCCTCCAGCCTGACTTCAGTTCAAATAACGGCGCCGTTCCTATATCCTCAATGTTAGCCAGCACTGCGGCACGATTGATTACGATCTCCGTCAGCAGTTCTTTTAGGAGCATCGTTTTTCCGGTTCCCGGAGGCCCGTTTACGGAAATAATCGGATCCACAGGCGGCGCCCAAATCATGGTTGAAAGAGCAACCTGTTGGCAGGGAACAAGATAATTTTTGATATCGCTCGGCCAGCGTCCGAAGATCTTCGCCATCTCCAGAAACTTCTTAGAGTTGGCTAAAAGGTCGTTTCGATCCGGATTGTCGTAAGCCAAGGAAAAGAATCGCTCCGAAACCGGACTCAGCACCCTAGTGGGCGGCTCGGTCTGAACACGCTTTTTAATCTTCTCCAAAATTTCGATATAAGGAGAATTCATAAAGTCGAAGTACAGAGGCTTTGGACGTTCGTAGTAATTAACGATTACCCAGATTCGGTAAGAAGGCCCGAGACCGGCCTTCTCAAGCCAGCTTTTGCAGAGCTCGTCTATTTTTCTGGGATTGAGAAAGTTTTGAGGAGGATTTAAATCTTTAATGAGTTTATATCCTCGGGTTTCATCCGGCTTTAATTCCTTCTTGTTCAGATTGTGGATGAGCATTCCATAGAACTGCCTGTCCTTTTCACTGATTTTTTGAGCCGTCGTTTCAGAGTCAAGCGAAAGCTGACGGACCGCCGAGGTATGGAGAATCTGAGCAACGTCCGTCAAGAACTCAAAACTCTCGACGCCCTTTTGTTTATTTGTTAGGTTAACCAGCTCGCACAAAGCGTAGGACGGCTCAACCGTCCCCATGCTGATTTTGCCGAAATGGTTTGCACGCAGGACTCCCAAACAGATAAGGTCATCCGTTCTTTGCTCCTCAGCGCTGAAGTCAGACAAATCCTGCGAAATATCCAATAGATTGGATCTGAGAAGATGCTCTGCCCGATCAATGAATTCGTTGCGGTTAACGATGCCGATGCAGACCGTAAACATCCGAAAAAAGTCTGTTCTGTCTTCTTCTTTAGGAAGCTTTTGCAGTTCAATTTCCAGACTGTCCCGCTGTGTTGTGTCTTCGTTATCCCATGTAAAAAGAGACGACCGAGGTTGATTCAGACTCCCCGGCATCTGTTCGATAAGATCATTCTTGTCGAGGTCGAACGGCGTCAACGCTTCGACGTGGAGCCAAAGCGAAAGAATTTTGGCGAGATTGTCCTTATCTAACTTCATGGCAACGGAACTTTTAATTCTTTTTTGAGGTCTATAGCCTCATTGTAAGATTTTTACCGAGAGCCATGAAATCAGAAAAGATTACGTTTAGCCTCAGAAGGTTAGAGGTAATAACGCCAATACGTCCAAGCAGAGAAAATCAAAACCATCAACAAGGAGAGAACACCGCATTTGCCGATCGTTTTCCAAAGACGGCACTTAAAGTATTCCACGGTAACCAAGATACAAAGGTGAGTAGGTGTCACCATCTGTCCGGCCATGCCGTAGACCATTGCAATACCGACCAAAACAATATTGCCCGGAGCCATAAGGGCAACAATCGGCATCACGATCGCAATGTAACCTTGTCCCATGCCGGTCATAACTCCGAAAATGAAGGAGAGACAAGCAATGATAACCGCCTGAGGCAGAGAGGAATTATTAAAGACGCTGACGATTTCATCCAATGTGCCGATAACCGTCAGCAGCTGAATGAAGTACAGAATGCAGATGACATTGAAAAATAATTTTTTATCCAGGCTTTCTGTAAAGACGCTCTTTACAGAAATGGGGCGCTTGAACCAAAAATAAAGCGGAATAAAGGCCACAACCACAAGGCCCATTGCAAGGGCGGCCTGAACGTTAAAAGCAACGATTAAAAGGAAGCTCGTGACAATCGGACCGAAAGCCAGGACGAGACTCTTCCAATCGATAGTACGGTCATGCTGAGTATTGGTGGCTTTCTCCAGATCCGTAATCTTCAACGGAATAATTAAAAAGATCCAACCTAAAACAAAGCAAAGAATCGTTACCCAGCCGACCTGATCAATTAAATCGCCGATTGAAACGTTCGCAATACCGCAGGCAAGAATGACGCCCGGCATCAAGGGATTTGAAAACTCGAAAATATGACGGAACCAAAGATTAATGGCGCTTTTTTGTTCATCGTCTACGGCAATGCCTTCACTGGCTTCCTGCACGATCGGCGCGGAGAAACGAGCTCCGCCCAGGGAAGGAAGAAGCCCCAAGAACGCCGGCATAAACGCCAAAGTAACTTTATTGCTGGAGAAGATATTCCTCAGCGTCACCACCATGCCGTGAAGGGATCCGCTCTTGCGCAGCTCAACCTCAAGGCACATCACGAAGTACAGACAAAGAAGCAGATCCCAAGTTCTCTGCATTGTCAGCGTTTCAGTGAACGCAATCCAAAGCTTTTCAAAGGATCTCGACTCAAAGAGCCAAATTAACAGACCGCCGCTCAAAATTGTCGGTCCGATAAGAACTTTAAAACGAAGAAGCACAACGATGAGGATCATCGCTGCTATAACGACTAGGAAAACCGAATTCATCCTGGGACTCCGAGCCGCAGGGCGCGGCCCATAAAATTATTTACTCTTAGCTCCGTCCCTCTCTAGTGGTTGTGAGGAAAGAGACGTTTTTTTATTGGTAGTAGTTTATTGGATTTTGGTTCAGAAATAGGAAAACCCGATGCTTGCCACCGGGTTTTCCGAACTTACTGCGAGAAGTTATTAGGCTTCAAAATTCACAGGGAAACGAGGTTTCAGCTGTTTGAAGAAGTCATTGCCTTTGTCATCCACCAAGATGAATGCCGGGAAGTCGACGACGTCGATTTCGTAAACAGCTTCCATACCGAGCTCAGGATACTCAATGCACTTAATGCTGCGGATGGACTCAGCAGACAGGTCGGCAGCAACACCGCCGATGGTGCCGAGATAAAAGCCGCCGTGTTTCTTGCAGGCTTCGGTAACGACGTCTGTACGGTTGCCCTTAGCGATCATGACGTGAGAGCCGCCGGCTGCCATGAACGGATCGGCATACGGATCCATACGGTTAGCAGTTGTCGGACCCATAGAACCGCAGGCGTATCCTTCCGGAGTCTTAGCAGGACCAGCGTAAAGAACAGGATGGTCTTTGATGTACTGCGGAAGCGGTTCGCCTTTGTCGAGACGTTCCTGCAGTTTAGCGTGAGCGATGTCACGGGCAACGATGATCTTGCCGGTCAGAGAGACGCGTGTAGAAACCGGATGTTTAGACAGTTCAGCGCGAATCTTTTCCATCGGCTGATTCAAGTCGATCTTAACGGTTTCGCCTTCTTCCATATGTCTGAATTCTTCAGGAATCAGTTCAGCAGGGTTGTCGTCAAGTTTCTCGACCCAAAGACCTTCGCGGTTGATCTTGCACTTAACGTTTCTGTCAGCAGAGCAGCTGACGCCAATGCCGATCGGGCAGCTGGCACCGTGTCGCGGCAAACGAATGACGCGGACGTCGTGGGCAAGGTACTTGCCGCCGAACTGGGCGCCTAAGCCGATGTTGTTAGCGAGTTCAAGCAGTTTGTTTTCGAGTTCGACGTCACGGAAAGCACGCCCTGTTTCATCGCCGGTTGTCGGAAGATTGTCGTAGAACTTCGTAGAAGCAAGTTTGACCGTCAGCATGGTCTTTTCAGCAGAAGTTCCGCCGATAACGACAGCAATGTGATACGGCGGGCAAGCAGCTGTTCCCAGACCCTTGATTTGTTCATAAAGGAAGGGGATTAAAGCTTTCGGGTTCAGGATAGCTTTTGTCTTCTGGAAGAGATAAGACTTGTTGGCGGAGCCGCCGCCCTTAACAACGCAAAGGAAGCGATATTCTTCACCTTCTGTGGCTTCGATATCGATCTGAGCAGGAAGGTTGCAGCGTGTATTGACTTCTTTATAGAGCGTCAAAGGAGCGTTCTGAGAATAACGAAGAGCGTTCTTAGTATAGGTGTAGTAGACACCGCGGCTGATCGCTTCTTCATCGGAGAAGTCTGTCCAAACTCTCTGGCCCTTTTCACCGTGAATGATGGCGGTACCTGTATCCTGGCAAATCGGCAGGACGCCCTTGGCAGAGACTTCGGCATTGCGCAGCATCGTCAAAGCGACGTATTTGTCGTTATCGGAAGATTCCGGATCTTTCAGAATCTTTGCTACACATTCGTTATGAGAACGGCGAAGCATGAAGTTGACGTCTGTGAAGGCACGTTCGATAAGCATCGTGAGTGCTTCTGGCGTAACTTTCAGGATTTCTTTGCCTTCAAAATTACCGAGAGAGACATGTTCGGAAGTGAGGTGATAATACTCTGTGGTATCTTCCCCGACCTGGAACATCGGTGCATATTTGAACTCAGGGGCTTGAGCCATTCGTATCTCCTTTGTATAAGTTTGTAAATTTGCGGATAAAAAGATACGCTAAATTCAATTCTGCGTCGATACTTTATAAAAATTATTAGGGTTATTGCTTAGATGTAAAAACTGTAGATTTTACAATCGTTTCCAACCTGTTGTTTATAAAAAGATTATTCTGAAATAAAATTTTTAATTCATCCGCCTTCATTAAGGGTTTTTACTTATTATTTGTCGTCAAAACTAACGATAAAAGAAGGGTCGGATGTCACGGGCTGATGTTTCAGATGAAGCAAAACAGCTTTAGCTTTTTGAATAGCAGATAAAACAAAACCTCTTGAACGGTTA
>OGHH01002070.1_pt1 | contig 12315 bp, 7 predicted proteins | sample 1571471 | NCBI WGS metagenome assembly OGHH01 (sample SAMEA2581936, study PRJEB24529) | metagenome | biome: Human gut stool | place: China | collected 2011
ACTCTGCAAGGTCTCTCTTGTTAATAGTAATCTTTCCTGTACCTTCGCTTACGAATACACGTGCAATTGCACGTTTACGTCTGCCTAATGCATTTACTACTTCCATTATATCTTATTTATATGAATTAATATCAATCATTTTCGGGTTCTGAGCAGCCTGTTTGTGTTCGCTACCAGCGTAAACATACAAGTTATTCAGCAATTTAGCTCCCAGGATATTCTTAGGAAGCATGCCCTTCACTACTTTTTTCAGTAATCTCTCTTCACCGTTCGGTTTTGTAATCAAACGGGCAGGAGTCATTTCTCTCTGACCACCAGGATAACCTGTATATGACAAATAAACTCTGTCATTCCATTTGTTACCAGTCAGTTTTACTTTGTCTGCATTGATGATGATAACGTTATCACCGCAGTCTACGTGAGGAGTAAAGTTTGGTTTGTACTTTCCTCTCAGCAATTTTGCAACTTTTGCTCCCAGACGGCCTAATGTTTGGTCTGTAGCGTCAACGATAACCCATTCTTTGGTTACAGTCGCTTTGTTTGCAGAAATGGTCTTGTAACTTAAAGTATCCACTCTAATTTTGTTTTTTAAATGTTACTACTAAAAATTTCTTCACCACTCATTAGTCTTCCCCGGACAAAGGAATACTAACTTGCTATGAATTAATCTCTTATCATTTTGTGATAATAATCGGCTTGCAAAAGTACGGCTTTTCTTTGAATTGGCAAACTATTTTTGTATATTTTTCCAGTCGCCTATTCTATTGAGAGTCTTCTCAATACCCGTTATTATTCATTCCATTGAGTTTCGGATTACTTTGTATCTCTTTCAGAGGGATAGGGAAAAGTTCATGTTTACCCTCCGTAAAATTCCGGTAAGCCGGATATGGTTTGTTCTCTTTCTGATTGACGGAACTGATCTCACCAAACAGTTTCAGAGCCTTTCCCAACACTCCCCAACGTATCAGATCATATTTGCGTTGTCCTTCAAAAGCCAGTTCGAAGCCACGTTCCCAGTAGAGAGCCGTACGGAACTTTCCTTCTGGTGCAGAGTCGTCAATGAAAGTCAGGTTATGTGTCTTTTTCCGTGCGCTCATCATTTCATCATAATTCGCTTCTGTAATAGAAGTTGCTTCAGCACGTGTACGTACGCTATTCAACAAATCCCATGCTTTTTGTCTATCTGTTCCTGTTTCATTATACGCTTCGGCAGCCATCAATACCACATCAGCATAACGCAAAGGGCAATAGTTCACATCCGCATAATTGATATTCTTGTTCCATGACTCTTTCGGCATCCATTCCCGGCGCCATTTTCCTACATACCAGCTACCTGCACTTCTTTCTTCTTTTACATGCTCTTTTTTAGTACCATTCCAGGTATAACGATAGGTGCAAATAGCAACATCACGGCGTTTATCGCTCGCTTCGAAGAAGTTACGCCATTCGGGAACGACTATAAAGAAACCATTGGCACGTCCCATATACTGACTTGATTCAGATGCAGAAACTCCGGTAGGTTCCGCCACCTGCGAACCGTTATAAATCCCCCATGCTCCACCGTTACGACGTCCTTGCGAATGATAGAAAGCAATCTCCCAAAGGCTCTCCTTATTATTCAGTACCCCCTGCGAGTAGCTTTTAAAGAGTGCCTCATAACCACCATCATAAAAATCATGGTACCCTTTCTTTTCAAAAGCCTCCCACTCTTTTATCACTGCATCGAAATATTCCATCCGCTTACTGTCCTCCGGACGCTGCAACTGTCCATTCGATTGAAGGCTATATCCTGCACGTTGCAAATATACACGCATCAGCAATGCACGGGCAGCCCCTTGCGTCACCCGTTCGGGACTGGAAGAAGCAGTTGCCCAATCCAGATTGTTTTTAGCGAAAGTAAGGTCGGATATAATCTCGTCATAAATCACTTCCCTGTCCACACGTTCACCAAAAGCAGATTCGTAGGATGATGAATAAGATGTTTTGAAAGGCACATCTCCCCAATATCTCACCAAATCAAATGCGAGGAAAGCACGCAGAAAGCGAGCTTCCGCTTCCAATGCTTTCAGACGGGTATTTTCTGCGTATCCTGTCATGCCACAGATTCCGTCAATGGTGAGGTTAGCCCGGTCGATTCCCTCATATTTCAGTTTCCAGATACTTTCAATCCACGTATTCGTGGAGTTTAGCTGATAATGTGCAATATCGTGAACCTGATTGTCAGACTGCGTACGAGCCGTATAATAGGTATCGTCTGATGCAGGAGAAGCCATTTCGTACCAACCGTAATGATTAAAGTCCGACAATGAACTATATATTCCCATCACTGCCATTTCCGCTTTATCTTCCGAATCGAAATAGCGGTCCCGGTCATATTTTGAGTTAGGTTCTTCCGTCAGCAAATCCTCGCAAGAGGAAAATCCTGTTGCCAATAAAGCGAATACGGCATATAATAGATGTATCTTTTTCATGATTACTATGTATTTAAAGAATTAAAATGCTACGTTGAGACCAAAAATAAAAGAACGGCTAAGCGGATATGCCACAAAGTCAACACCCGGTGTCAAACCGCTTTTCATCGTAGAGACTTCCGGATCGAAACCTGAATACTTAGTCCAAGTCAAGAGATTATTACCGGTGGCATACAAACGCAAGTTCTTCAATCCTACCCTTGCAATCAGGTTTTTAGGGAATGTATATCCCAAAGTCACATTACTTAGTTTCAAATAGGAAGCATCCTCCACTGCCCATGAATGAATATAATTGTCTCCTTGTTGAGCATCATGATAAGCAGCTACGGTTTTACCAGCATTCAGAGCAGACAGTTCTCCGGGATCTGTCACTTTCTGTCCATCCGAATTGATGGTCATCCAACGATTAGAGCTATTCATCACATCCAATGCGTTGTAGTTCAAGCTACCTACCTTACTGGTAACCAGTTTGGTCGCATTCAGCACTTCGTTGCCATAGCTGAAAGTCAGGAATATACTCAAATCAAATCCTTTGTAAGTAAAAGAGTTGTTCAATCCTCCATAGAATTTCGGTTGAGCGTTACCAATGACAGTTTTATCATTTTCATCAATCACATTATCATCTCCGGTCAAGTTCTTGAACTTCCACATACCCGGACGAATCTGACCTTTATCACCATGATAAGGTACACCATCTTTCAGGGTATAGGTCTGCGTAGAAGCATCATAATTGAAATCATCTACCTGATACAGCCCTTCGGTGATGTAACCATAGAACTGTCCTAATGGTTCTCCGACAGCAATACGATGAGTGTTTTGGTTAAAGCCGAACCTGGCTTCATAGAGTTGCACCGCCTCACCGGTCAATGCTTTCACGGAATTTTTATTGTGCGACAGCGTCAGCGTAGTATTCCAACTAAACTTCCTTGTTGAAAAATTCACTGTATTCACAGTAAACTCCACACCTGCATTCTTCGTTTCTCCAGCATTAATCAACATGGTCTGATAACCGGAAGAATAAGGCAGTTGGGCGTTAAGCAATAAATTGCTACTCCTATTAATATAGAATTCGGGCGAAATAGTGATGCGTTGATTTAGAAATCCTAAATCGATCCCCATATTAAAAGTCTTGTTCGCTTCCCACTTCAGATCGGGATTCGGTATCTGCTTGGAAGCATAACCGGGAGTAAGCTGATCTCCCATAGCTGTGACGATAGAAGACATCAAAGCAAGGCTGTTATAGCTACCAATTCTATTATTACCCGCCAAACCGTATCCGATACGGAATTTCAAGTCGGAGAAAACATTCAGTTTCTTTATAAAATTCTCTTCACTCACACGCCATGCCGCAGATACAGCAGGAAAATACCCCCATTTATTATTCTTTCCGAATTTAGAAGAACCATCCGCACGGAAAGTCGCGGAAAACAAATACTTATCGGTAAAGTCATAGTTGAGACGAGCAAAGAAAGAGAGCAGATTATCATCATAGTTTTCATCGGACGAAGCAACAGATGGAGTACCCAGACTCATATCTCCCAAAATGAACTCATCGGTAGGCAACCCACTGACACCGGATTCGAGCACACGAGTCCAGCGTTTTACAAATTCCTGTCCCAATTGTACCACCACTTTATGCTTCTTCTGAAAACGTTTATCATAAGTCAGGACGTTAGAAGTCTGAAAACTTCCGGTCTCCGTATTTCTGATAGAGCCGTAAATACCGTTACGTCTTCCCATTATAGATTGGTCGCCATAGAAAAGTTCCCGGCGGTAAAGCTGATAACGCATACCCGTATTGTTGCGGAAGGTCAATCCTTTGATGATTTTGAAAGTCAGTCCGCCATTGGCTTGTAATGTACGTGTTTCTTTATTATCTTTTTCTTCAGCAGCAGCAATCAACGGATTCTGCATCACGTTTCCATCCGCATCACTTAATACAGGGTCTTCTCCTGCCAACAAATCCGAATCACTACCACGTATACCAATGGTAGGACGATATTGCAAGATCTGAACCATTTTATTAAACTTTGCATCTACATTACTTCCGCCTTCATTCGTACCATTTCCGGCAACACCTGCTCCATACACTTTCAGATAATCGAAGTTGATACGTCCTGTAACGGAGAGCCGCTTATTCACTTCGCTTTTCACGCTAAGCGCAATATTATGTTTGTCGCTGCCGCTATATACCATCGCACCTTCATCCTTGAAGTAACCATAAGACATATTGTAGTTCAACTTATCATTACCACCGTTGACGCCTACCCGGTAATTTTGCGTAACGGTAGTGCGTCCCATCGTACGGTCCAGCCAGTCGATACCTTTACGATTGCCATAGTTCTCATGAAGATCGACAAAACCACCGTAACGATTCTGCCATGACCGCATACTTTCCTCGGGATCAGTAGCATCTCCTAATGTTCTTTCATAATCCGCCAACACAAATTCCTCTACACTTAATACATCCAACCGCTTGGCAAGCGTACGCACACCAACATAAGAATCGAAAGTAAGAGTCGCTTTTCCTTCACTCTTCGCACCGCTTTTGGTGGTGATTACCACCACACCATTCGCTCCCCGGGCACCATAGATTGCTGTTGCCGAAGCGTCTTTCAACACATCGATACTTTCAATATCGGCTGGATCAAGGCTAGACATGCCATCTTCCGTCGGAAATCCGTCGATAATATAAAGCGGTTCGTTGCTTTGCGTAATTGATATACCGCCACGAACACGCACTGACATCGTAGCACCAGGCTGACCGTCTGTCTGTATAATCTGCACACCTGCCATACGTCCCGCTAAAGCTTGGGTTACATCAGACGAAGGAACCTTGACCAAATCATCGCTTCTCACAGAGGCTACCGAACCAGTCAGGTCTTTACGCTTTACTGTTGCATAACCAATAGCTACCACCTCATCTAGCAATACCGACGCAGCCTTCATAGTCACATCAATCTGTTTCCTTCCTTTCACAACTACTTCCATATTTTCCAATCCGATAAAAGAGAAAACCAAAACATCTTTCTGCGGATCACTAACGGTAATGGTGTATCTACCATTGATATCGGTAATGGTACCCGTGTTTTGTTTTCCTTTCACGGTTACATTTCCTCCAATCACTTCCAAGCCTTCGTTGTCCACCACCTTACCGGTAACGGTCAAACTCTGGGCATAAATGCCGGATACACCGACAAGAAGCAACAAAATGCAAATAATTCTACTTTTCATCATATTCTGTTTGTTATTTATATTCACTATGTTTCATTGTTTATCATTGATTTACTACCCGGGTAGATATAGGACTCCGGTCGGTCATTTCTACCACCTGATAAGCCCCGTCTATCTCGTCGTAAAGCAACGAAGAACCCGTATATTGTCGAGAGTAAAAATTGCCATTCAACGCAGGATTGTCTGTTCCATAACTAAATACTGCTTGTTCGGTGCGATGACTCACTGTCAGTTCCGGTGCCTTGGAAGCATCCAAAACCGCTTTGATCGTCCAGTCGCCTACGTTAAAGGTATCACCGTCACGGTTAATAATAGAAACAGCCTCATCTCCTACCTGAATAATAGCCAGGAAACGGGTAGCAGAACAACCGTCAACCCGTGCAGTCAAGTGCCACTGGTTGGGATATTCCGTTCCAGTTATGGTGGGTGGCACTACAAAACGACCCGTTTGGGATAGCGTAAAAACATGTCCTCCAAAAAGCTGCGTCACAGCCATCCATCCTTTGGTTTTATTATTTGTAGACAACGTTTTCTTTGTCGCATCAATCTTAAATTCCGTAGGACTATGCAACAGCCACTCCCAACGGACAACCTCAGATGCTTCCAGTTCATCATACACAATCACCGTATGAGGATGAAGCATCAACACATGTCGGCGGTATTTAGTCAATGGAGTAGCACCGAATCCATTTTCAGGTACCTGTTCAATCCCTGCCTGCTTGAAGTAGCCAACCCACATCGGGTCATTGCTGATACCTCTATAAGCATATGAAGCGTCCCCCAAACAGTAACTGATATGCTGTCCGCCCATAGCACGCATCACACTGCCATAACCTTCGGTAGAATAAGGTTGTCCGATACCGTTTACCAACAGTGAATTATGTGCCCGCGTATGGCGATAGGACATCAGATTATGAGCATCGCTGAAATTCTGATAATAGCCCGTACTGCGATACACATCGACACCTTTATACAACAGGTTAAAAGCATTCTGACTGGCAGTAGTGTGACTGCCGGACCCAAATGTTCTGGATCGGAACGAGAGTGCAAGATCTTTTTCTACATCTTCCGGTGCACTGTGCATGGCTACTTCACCGGCATCTTTATACCACACCATTTTATCAGCCCCGGCAGGAAAAGCAGTGTTGTAATCCTGCTCGGTGCACATCCGGTAAAGACGCAATTCATAATCCCGGCGCAACAAGTCCCGACATTCTCCAGCATACCATCCGGCATAGGAATCACCCGTTTCACACGCCAGATAGTCAGCAAAGGCGGCAACCAGACGGTTGGGTTCACTACCCTTTTCACTATTGTCACCAAAGCCGTTACTTTTCGACCCCGGCGGGCAAGTATAAACCAACGAGCGTCCGGCATTCTGATACCACGGATGTGACAGGAAATCCCGCTGACTGATAAATGAAAGAAGAGACGGCATATACACCAAAGTCAAGATATTGGCACTGAAATAGCCAGTACCATTGTGCCATATACCGTCGCGATTGAAGCCGGAGGCAGGAGCTCGAGCTGTCCACAATTCATAATAATACTCCATCATGGGCAGCACTTCGGAAGAATAGGCCGGTTTGTCGTAAAGCGACAAAGCCACTTGAAAGAGGACACGCATATTCTGCTGCCAAAAATGATTATCAAAGAGATGGTTTTCCTGAAAACCGCAATTTACCTTGTAGTAGTAACGTGCCACACGCATCATCAGTTCTTCGGCAGAAGTACGAACGGAAACAGACAAATCTTCATAAAGCAGATCGTAGGCTGCTACAAGACACCATGCGATGTTGCTGGCAGTAAAGTTGGATGCAAAAAGTTGTCCATCAGCAGGGGGAGCGACAATCAACGCTTCGAGAAGCTGACGCAACTTTTCGGCATAAATTTCTTTTTGGGTTAGATGATAGGCCTGATAAAGATAAGTGGCATGTTGCCGGAGCTCTTCTGCACGACTATACAAATCAGTCATTCCGGTGTATTCGGCTTTCAATGCCAGAGAAGCACGACTTTGTAGTTCTGCATATTCAGGGTGTGAAGTGACACGGTTACGAGCCTCTCCGATACGGTCGTCTAAAAAACAGTAAATACGAGGATGCAGACGGGGAGCATTCGCTAAGAATGTCTGAAAAGGAGGTGTTACAAATTCCGGTGTATCATTCTTTACTTCAAAACGATAGATAGCACTCCATTCACCGGGCACCGTCCCATTAAGGTTAGTGGAACGAAAACGCCAATACCATGTGCCAACCTCCAAGCGGCGATGAAGATTATACATACACCACTCCTGCGGTTCGGAAAGTAGCGTTTCGGAACTGCTGAAATCTTCAGTACGCGAAAGGGAAAATTGCAGTCTTTCGCCCGTCTTCATGGCTTGAGGAACAATAAGAGGAGCAGGATTCAGATACAATTCATTATCTGCTTTGGGATAAGGTTGCGTCCGTATCTTATCCTGATAGGCATCGGGAATTCCGGCAGGCGTCTCTGGCTGTGTGCTGTCCGGTTCGGGCAGCGAGTCAGATGTACAGCTACAGAATAACTGTACAATGAACAAAAGAAAAACCGATAGGCGAAATGTGGTGTGCATATTATTTTCTTTTCTTGGTATAAGATTAGAGGGCTATTTTCAAAAGTTTCAATGTAAGAAGAAGGTAAAGCGGGATGGGGGATCCCACTTTCCTTGAATTTCTATTGAGTAAGGTCGAATATTCAGTGACTATTTAAAGATTGTAATCATTGGGCGACAAAGAGCTTTCTGCGAACTACCAGTAACTTTCAGACTACTTGCTTTTGCATCCAGCACCTGCTTAGTTGTTTTATCCACGTTAATGATTACACCGGAAATATCTTTACTTCCATTAACCGTACAAGAGGCATAATATACGGACTCAATAGGATCCCGGTCAAACATTACACCATTTTCAAATGCAAATTCCGGCATTTCTCTGAAAGCTTGTCCACCAGTGGGCTCTACCTCTCCTATTTTAAATAACATTCCCATGAATTCACCTAATTGATCCACTGTAGGAATATACCATGAACTCAAACTTTCACCATCAAGCGGATGTTCATTCACACAGCTATTATAAGTTGTCATAAATGCAACTTCTCCAATACCTGTAAGTAAAGCATCTGTAGCCTGTGTTCCATTAGTTACTGTTGCATCTGTTGTAACTAAAGAGCTCATTGCGGCATTATTAAGAACCTGACGACCAGCCGCTACATTCTCAATCGCTACCGCATATCCGACAATTGTCTTGCTCTGAAGTGCTACAGGATAATTAGCTGGCACATCACTACCAATAGCCTCCATCTTGAAAACAATACCGACAGCATCCGCTGCATCACGTACCACTTTACCTTCAGCATTGATATAACTACCAACCTTCATTTCCAATGCTTCATAATCCGGATCCACTCCTACTTCAATGTCAAAGTTTCCATCTCCGATTTCAAATTTAGCCATAATCTGCATATTAGCATCCAAAGGTAATGTATTTGCCGGTATTTTAATCTCTTTACTATATCCGCCACTCAATGCCATGGTTATTTCTTCTGTAAATTTACTTACATTTGAAGGAGCAAAAAAGAAATTAGCGAACCAATTGCCATCCGCAGAAACAAAACTTGCATTTGTATAAGTCACAGGAGCCGTAGCAGTACATTTACCCTCTAAAATATCATATCCACTCAAAGCGTTGTATGTTATTTCCAGTTTATTAGCTGCCGCAGCTACTTCCGGATTCTTCGGTTTTACGCTCACATTAGCAAACGGGCGCTTCAATGTCACACTGGCATTGCCAATCGTTTCCAATTTTCCGCAGAAAGCGTCGCTGGCTGCCATCAACGCATCATTTGTCAAATCGAATGATGCAGTATTATATCCTACAGCTCTCAAATCAGCAGTGTTATATACCTTATTAGCAGCACCACTTTCTGGTACGTATTCAGCCCAAAACAATGCTTTTGACACTTCTTTTTGTTCATCTACGGAAATGGTGAAAGATACCTTGCCATCTGTAACCGGTTTAGTTACCTGATCGCCTATCTTATTGCCATCAGCATTCAGTAATTGCATGATACATTGCATCGTATAACCGTCAGGAATGGTAACCGCACGGCTAAAGACGTTATTTACAGGAGCCTGTACAGAGATAGTAACAGGAGCATTGATTTCTGTTCCGTTGTCCGAAACGATTTCTTCTTGTCCACAGGATGCAAAAAGCACTACGAACAAAGCCATTAGCGAATAAAATAAGTTCTTTTTCATGATCTTAATTGTTTTATGGTTAAGCAATTCTTAATTGATTTGTCTATTTTATAATTCTCCAAGGTCTACCTCCAGATCACCGTCATAATCGGGGTCGATTCCTATTCCTCCATTAGCATCGGAAGTCAGGAAGTTACCGCGTACCGTTGTGTTTTTGCCCCGTTCACAAGGAATACGGAAAGCTGTACGTGCCAGCACTTCATTCTTCTCATTCAAGATTTCCAGTTCTACAGGGATGGGAACGGTTTCTCCGGCATCGGTCAACACATAGTCGAATCCCAGTATCAGTTCTTTCGTACCATCGGCAGGGCGTTCAAAGGCCACTTTATATTCCATGTACATGAGCGAGTTCTTGGGTACATCATCCCACAAATTGTAGCCGGTAGGCAAATAATCACTGTACTTCATACGAGCGGTAAAACTTTCACCTTTCAGTCCGCCTGTGGACAGTTTATTGAGAAACGTCGCTACATCTTTAGCCACCAATTCATAGCGTGCAACAGGGCGATACAGTGCAACGTCAAGACTTGTTTCAGCTCCCCAATGATTGCGGAAAGAAGTCAGGTCTGCCACAGCAGAAGCAGCAAAAACATCTTTATAGCGGCTATTCCCTATATACTTTCCGGCAGGAAGGATAAAAGCCAGATTCTTGGCATCGTAAACAAGTCCCTGTTCCGGTGTCTCCGCATTCACATAATCGGCCCACACCAGGATGCGGTAATTACGGGCGTGCAGCTTCATACTAACAGACAGACTGGCACGATTAAAATCCTCTTCATATACCGTTTGCCGTGCCGCCACCTGTCTATCCAGATAGGCTTCTACAATGAAACGACGCAGATATTTGGTTTCCGATGCACGGGTGATGGTTATCGGTGCATTTTCTGCCAAACTTAAATTCATTGCTAGATTAAGGTTCAGTGTTACAGCTGTCGGATCCACTCCCAATTCTCCTTCGGGAGTCATTTCCGGTTCTTCGTGCAGGCTGCATCCATTCACCAGCAGGGTGATGAACAACAAGAAAGTGCACTGTGCCAGTATATATAAATTTCTTCTCATACTATTATCGTATTTATATGTATGTTCCTATCAAGGTTAGAAGCGGTAGACCAACGATGCTCCCACACGGGTTATCCCCCAGTAATGACGGACACGCGTATCCAGCAGTGCGCCGTTGTCTACATTATAATAGGTGTTAAGAGGGAGTTTGTAACCGTAGCTTATTCCGGCTCCCAACAGCGGACGATCAGTATCTTGATAACGGTCATCGTTCCACTTCACGTTAAACCATGCCACATGGGCGTGCAGTCCGACAAAGTGTCCCCGCCCTGTCTCATTTCCTATCCACCAGCGGGCTTCAGGTTGCAATGCTACCGTACGCACGCCACGCTTATCTCCCAAGTCCCACAAACTGCAAGTCAACGGTAACTCTACCGTAATCTTTTTATGCACCTGCATTTCCACAGCAAGGTTCAGCAAAGCACAAGCATCATATGCTACATTAGTTTTCAGTGCCAGATAGCGTTGACCATCAAAGGCAGCCGCTTTCTTTCCTGCATTATCTTTGCCGGATTGCCGCTTATTCTCCTCCTTTTTTGAAGAAGTCACAACTGCCGTTTCTTGCTTTTTCCCGTCGGGCTTGTAGACCGTAGTTTCCTCCGGAGCTGCCGAAGTCTGTACACGGGGTTTACCTGGAGTCTGTGCTGACAAGACAGTTATGCCCGATAATACAGCCAACAAGCATATAGTTCTCATATTAAAAGTCGAGTGTCTCATATATCCATATCTTTCATGTTCATTATCAGATTTCCAGTTCGGGCACTGTATCCCTCATTACCGTTTCATACCCATCCTCATTGATGACAGTAGCTTCACCTTTATAAGTGATATTCACCTTCTCTTGGGTGCTGCGGATAAAGAAGGAAGGAGCACCGTCGGATTTCAGGTTTACACTAATCAACCATCCGCCCACTTTGATACGTCCGTCGGACAGGATTTCGGGGTCTTTGGCAGGATATTTCAGTGCATGTGTGTTGATGATAGTGGCAAAACGATATACTTGTGCCTTTTCCGATGTAGCGGTGAAATGCCAGTGATTAGGATACTTCTTGAACACCCCTTTGTCATCAGCACGTAGCCAGTTGACTGCCGGATAGAAAAAACGGCTCGTCGTATCTGTCTGCAATGTTCCGGTGGAGAAAAGATAAGCGTCTGATGCTCCTCCGCGGTTCGTGGCTTGAATATGCACGAAGCGATGATTCGATTGATCCACTGTCATGGGATTTTCTGTGGTATGCAGCAAATAACTCCAGTTTACAGGTTCGTCTGCCACGAGTT
>OGHH01002078.1_pt1 | contig 12274 bp, 11 predicted proteins | sample 1571471 | NCBI WGS metagenome assembly OGHH01 (sample SAMEA2581936, study PRJEB24529) | metagenome | biome: Human gut stool | place: China | collected 2011
AGATGCTTACATCAATCCCTTATTCTGGTAATTCACATTCCACCATGTATCTATTAAAACCCGAACCTTCGGCTGATAGAACGTGTGCTCAATTTATTCACATTCCACCATGTATCTATTAAAACAAAATTCACAAATTCAGAGAGCATGGCAGTGCTTGATTCACATTCCACCATGTATCTATTAAAACAAACAACTACTTCACTAACTGAAACAACGCTAAAGTATTCACATTCCACCATGTATCTATTAAAACAGGCGCATTCGCTCACGGTGAGTATGCGGGCTTCACATTCACATTCCACCATGTATCTATTAAAACAAAAGCTTCTTTAAGCTGTTCCTCACCGAATGACTGATTCACATTCCACCATGTATCTATTAAAACTCTGATAACCTCAAAAGTGAATCAACAAATTCTTGATTCACATTCCACCATGTATCTATTAAAACACTATTTACTTGACTGTTTTGCTTTTTATTATCAGATTCACATTCCACCATGTATCTATTAAAACGTAAAAACCCAAAAAATTATAAGGATTTTCAAAAAATTCACATTCCACCATGTATCTATTAAAACTTGTTCGGATTAAGAATCTTTGATTGCTGAATATAAATTCACATTCCACCATGTATCTATTAAAACAGACGATAACCACTCTGGAGGGTTTTCGACATTAATATTCACATTCCACCATGTATCTATTAAAACTTAAATACGTTAAACACATATAACCGTCTACATCAATTCACATTCCACCATGTATCTATTAAAACAACTTCCCATTTAAAAGAAAATGGATGGATGTATCAAATTCACATTCCACCATGTATCTATTAAAACTTGGACATAATATCACTGTTGATTATTCGAACAGTATTCACATTCCACCATGTATCTATTAAAACTATGATTCTCACAAAAAATCAACGATGGTAAGAACATTCACATTCCACCATGTATCTATTAAAACAGTATCTTCAAAAAATCCGATACGTTAAAATCTTCATTCACATTCCACCATGTATCTATTAAAACTATGATTCTCACAGAAAATCAACGATGGTAAGAACATTCACATTCCACCATGTATCTATTAAAACGATTATAAACATATGCACGTAAGGTTTCAAGGACAATTCACATTCCACCATGTATCTATTAAAACAAAAGCCGTGCTTCCCGACACTTACGGAGAGGACGTATTCACATTCCACCATGTATCTATTAAAACGCTCAATCTCTTTATTCTTAAAATCAATGATTTCAATTCACATTCCACCATGTATCTATTAAAACTGGGAGCGTTTGCGCATGGTGAATACGCAGGCTTTACATTCACATTCCACCATGTATCTATTAAAACTTTATTATCAGCGAAAGTTGACGTACGATAAACTTATTCACATTCCACCATGTATCTATTAAAACCGCCGAACGGTTCTACTAAAGACGATTTATAAATTGATTCACATTCCACCATGTATCTATTAAAACCTTACGTAACCAGTTGAGGTGAGAGGAATAGTTGCGAATTCACATTCCACCATGTATCTATTAAAACGACGAGGTGTCAAAGTATTATGAGTTTGCGTTGTCGAAATTCACATTCCACCATGTATCTATTAAAACTATTTCATGCGAAGAATTGCAAACGTTCGCGGTTATAATTCACATTCCACCATGTATCTATTAAAACCGCAATTCACATTCTATATCAGATTGATGTGGTTACATTCACATTCCACCATGTATCTATTAAAACTCTGATAATCTTAAAAGCGAATCAACAAATTCCTGATTCACATTCCACCATGTATCTATTAAAACCAATCATCGGCTTGCCTATCAATTTTAGCGGAAAGAATTCACATTCCACCATGTATCTATTAAAACTTCAAACGCTTCTTTTCTACACGCAAGGCGGTTATAATTCACATTCCACCATGTATCTATTAAAACTATCTCCAGTTAGTTCGATCAAAAAACCTCTCGGAAAATTCACATTCCACCATGTATCTATTAAAACGTATCTATTCCATATTCATCCACAACGCGTATGATTATTCACATTCCACCATGTATCTATTAAAACTCATCCCTTTTATTGTCGCAGAAAAAACCAATGTTGAATTCACATTCCACCATGTATCTATTAAAACATAGTCCAACAGCTCCGGTTTATGTCGCGTGATCAAGATTCACATTCCACCATGTATCTATTAAAACTCAATTGACCCCGAATAACTAGCAAAACACTTGCTATTCACATTCCACCATGTATCTATTAAAACTAACTGCTGTTGCAAGTGAAACGTATGAATGTGATTATTCACATTCCACCATGTATCTATTAAAACCGGTAAAGTATTAAAGCTATTAACAAAAATGTTGATTCACATTCCACCATGTATCTATTAAAACTTTTACAGTAATTATTCGTTTTTTGAGCGTTTAATATTCACATTCCACCATGTATCTATTAAAACTGACGGTGAGTTGATAAAAATGGATGTAATCGAATATTCACATTCCACCATGTATCTATTAAAACCGTTACCAATTTAATAGGCGGTAATTTGATGGGCGCATTCACATTCCACCATGTATCTATTAAAACTCTCTAGCGTTTGTTTCTGTCTGATTGTTTTTTGATTCACATTCCACCATGTATCTATTAAAACTCAAAATAGCTATTCACAACATCCAGAATACAATATTCACATTCCACCATGTATCTATTAAAACTTACCGCCCATCCAGTACCGGTTATAGCAGCTAATCGATTCACATTCCACCATGTATCTATTAAAACTAGAATCAGTCTTTGCATCGGGGCTTTTTAATGTATTCACATTCCACCATGTATCTATTAAAACCCTTAGCGGTGGGTGTTTTAATAAAAGAGGTGTGAATAATTCACATTCCACCATGTATCTATTAAAACTAAGCCCGATCAACAAAAAGCTAGTTGTCTTTCCGGATTCACATTCCACCATGTATCTATTAAAACTAATGAGCAAGCACAACAGTTATTTCCATTTTTTGATTCACATTCCACCATGTATCTATTAAAACAATCTTTCATAGCTTCCATGAGTGTATCATTGTAAAATTCACATTCCACCATGTATCTATTAAAACATGTCTAGCGAAATGTGGAAAAAAGCGTATAATAAAATTCACATTCCACCATGTATCTATTAAAACGAATAGGGGATTGATGTAAGCATTTGTGAGGAAATTATTCACATTCCACCATGTATCTATTAAAACGGGATTTCAGCTGACCCAACTGCCATCGTATCAACAATTCACATTCCACCATGTATCTATTAAAACAAGCTGTTCCTCGCCGAACGATTGAGGAGTTAAGATATTCACATTCCACCATGTATCTATTAAAACCGCAATGCTGACAAACTCCTTTATTGAAGTAGATTGATTCACATTCCACCATGTATCTATTAAAACGGTTTTCCCTCTTCAAATACCTTTGCCTTGATTTTATTCACATTCCACCATGTATCTATTAAAACCAACACTATAAAAAAGCAATATTTTACAATGCTTTCATATCCTCTTTCTGTCGACCTTGCTTCAATACTGGGAATACACTTTCTATTTTTTAATTGTATATTCCATTTTTCTATATTTCATCACATTGTCGACTGACGGCAGTTTTTGCAATATTTATGGTCGACAATTTCAAATAAAGAAACTGGCTTTGTCATCTTCCTTACCCCAAAATTCTTTATTCAACCATTTTTCCTGCCTGCTTTTAAATATAATAACGGAATCCAATTCATGATCAATATATTCATCCAGCTCCTGTTTCAGCTTCACAAGTTGTACTTTTGTGATATCTCCCTCAAAAACAGAATTTTGTATATGGGACAAATACCTTTTACAAATCTTAAAAATATGATTCCATCGTTTTTGTCCATTGTTTTCTTTATTTATGTCATATACCAATACTACATACATATTTCACCACCATATTCTGAATCCTTCATATTCTTTTTCACCGATCAGATGCTTGATCAACTTGTATAACTCTAAACGCATCAGATACTGATATGTAACAGGGCGACCTAAATCTTTATGCATAATTGTCTGCTGTAATTTTTTCTCCAACTCCTGTGCAATCAATCTGGATGCATCCCTATTCAAATGCAAATAGTTCAACTCCTTCGTAAAACTTTTTTCTGTTATCTGATTACGGTTTAATAAAGAAAAAAGAAGTCGATCTCCTATCAACGGTTTGAAAATTTCTGCTACATCCAGACATAGCGAAAATCTTCTGACACCAGGTTCATGGAGATAACTTATCGTCGGATTCAATTGTGTATGATACACCTCACTAAGAACCTTTGAATAAATCAGAGAATTAACAAAAGAAATCAACGAATTAATCATGTTATCAGGCGGATGCATAACTCTTTTATCAAACTCTATTTCCTGATCAATGATAACATTCCACGCTGCATAATAATGTCTTCGTATATTTCCTTCTATTCCCATTAACTCTTGAATCGTTGATGTTTTGGGTAATTCTTTTCTCAACGAATCAATTTCTGACATATAGGAAGACACATCCTTACCTCGCCCGTTATAATACCGGAGATTTCGGTAAATATTATCGGCAGCCGCTTCTATAATTTTTTTTGCAATGGTCAATCTCTTGCCATAATCAGTATAATGTTCAACCTGTTTTACCAATAATTGACCTGCCAACAGCTTTTCTTTTGGATAAAAGCTACCTGTATAAAAATTATAATAATTGAAGAAATGTATCGGGATTCCATATTGAGAAATGTAACTCAAAAATGTTGTATTAAATGACATTTCTGACATGACATAAATATCATCAATTCGTTCAATCGGAATATCTCTTTTTTCTCCACCTGTAGATATAAATTGAAGTGTATTATCTTTTCTTTTTAAATCTCCACTATTGTAAATATAAAAACTTTGTCCCATTATCCCTCCATGTTAGATAAAACACAAATCATGATATGCGCACTTTCCACATATTTTTTGTTTTTCAAATGCTGGTGGTTGTTCCTGCATTTTTAACTTTTCTATATCTGCAACTATCTTCTGCAACTGTACTTCATCATCCTCTGACAGTTCAACAACAATATTTTTCTTGATCAATGGATAATCAATCTTTGCCGTTAAACCCTTAACTCCTCGTTGTTTCAAATAATATAGATAATATTTAACCTGCCAGATTCCTGCTTCTTCTATTGCCTTGCTCTTTTTTATCTCATGTAATTCCTGATGCTCTTTTATAAAATCAATATTTATTACATTATCGATATTAATGTGTTTATCATCACGCCGGTAACTGTTCTCATCAAGTAATTTACCCAACATAACATTTTCATTATCGGATTCCATGTTTATTTCATTTATGAAATACCATAATTTTCTTTTACACACAAAATAATAATAAATCATTACACCAGTAACTCGATTTTCCACAATTCCTCCTTATATGAAATTCCACTCATCATCATACTTCGTTAACGATAAGCCCATACCCCGTCCTGTCATTTCATCAAAATCATATAATAAGCATGTCCTGTGAATATCTAATCTGTCATTTATACAATTCAAATCCACACCATCTAATTTTCTCCGATCCGAATACAGATTCAGATTAAGAGTTATATCTGCCAGTTTTGCTTTCAATATCCTTCGTATATTACTGTCAACATATGGTGTATCTAAAACACCCGTTATTGCCTCGATCAGCTCCTGATTTTCCTGATATATTCTATCTGGGATTACTGTAATACTTTTTATTCCACGAAAATCCTCATCGATATCTTTCTTAGATGTATAATCTAACGGCTGCAACGATTTAAATTTAGCCAGATTTCTTTTTATCGTTTGGAAGTAATCCGTATTCTTTAATGCGTCTACATCATAAACTTTATTCATATACTGAACTTTATCTTTTTCGGAAAAAAGCATTCCATTATATTCCTCTAATAATCGTACAGATCTATCATATATATCACTGTCATATATTCCTTTTCCATTCTTCATACATCCTGAATAATTAACATAAATTAATACATTTGCATCGGTTATATCCTTTTTTCCTGCTCTATTACACCGTCCCATTCTTTGCAATAAACTGTCAGCCGTACACATCTCCGTATAAAGAACATCAAAATCAATATCCAGACTTGCTTCTACAATCTGGGTTGTTACCCATATACCTGTCATCTCATCATTATCGGAAAAATCCATTATCATCTTTTCCAACTGATCTCGATGTTTCCGAATATATCTGGAATGAAGCAGGAATACCTCGTCTGTTCTTTGGGATAATTCTTCATATACCTTCTGTGCCTTTGATACTGTATTGCATATGACCAAAACTTTTTTCTTGTATCCATCTTCCGCAATTCTGTCAAAATCAAATTCTTCATGAAATAATGCGATCGTATGCCTGTCTGTTCCCATTGTATCGGAAAAATCTCTAAAAATATAATCCCGATCCTTTATCAACCGATATTTTCGCATAAAAAATTCTAAAACCGGCGGAAATGTTGCTGTTATGATTGCGAATTTTCCTTCCATTTGTTTTAGTTCTGACAAGCCGTAAATTAATGCTGCTACTATCTTAGGAGAATATGACTGAATCTCGTCTATAATTAATTTTGAATATTTCAGTGTTGCTGCAAAAATCTCAGTTCCCGGGGCTTTATAAACAAATTTAAATAATTGATCTACCGTGCAGACAGTAAGTGGATACGAGAACAATTTTGCCTGCTCATATCTGGTATTCCCATCTGTAAATTTCCCATCTGTTCCATCAAAATAACTGCTTAAGCTATCAGAATGAAGCAATGCTACATCCTTATACATATACCTGTTCTTTATTCTGCTATATATGGCATTAGAAGAAACTTTTAACGGTAATGTATAAAAACCTTTCTCACCATTTGCCCATAATAAAGCTGCCTCTGTTTTTCCCGATCCAGTAGGTGCTATAACTACAACATTATCATCACTATGTTCCTGCATAAAAACCTGCAACTCACGCAATGAATTTGAAAAGTAATCGCGAATCGTGCTGCATAATTTTTTCTCAGCAATGTCACTGTGTAATTCTGCTTCTTCATATCCTGCACTTACCGTCCAGTCAAACTTATTCAACAATCCCTTTATCAGCATATATTCACACCATGTTGGCTCATCTACACTTCTCAATTTCATTGTAGGATTATTCGAATACAACAGTTGATTACGATTTGCGGCAGAAAATTTCACATCTTTCTTTCCCAAATATTCCTGCAAATATTTTTTATACCATTTATCGTAATAGTCATAAAAATTTCTATCAGAAAAACTATCCTTCCGATCATGATGATAATAGACTGCTGTCAACAACATAGAAAAGTCATCGTCTGTACATCCAGGTATTTCCTGCTTAATCTGTTTCTCTGATAAACTAAGTGCACTAAGGAAACCATGTGGTATCTGACTTTCTGCCATCCTTGCAAGTCCGGGATTGACAATTGTTTGGAAAATATAATTAGCTTTTCCAAGGTCATGCACTCGGCATGCCTCTAAAACCAGATTCTTTTCCTTTTCTGTAAAATACATATAAAAAATCTCAAAGAATTTTCCTGCACAGTTAACAATATCCTTCTCATGTTCTCTTAAAGTTTTTTGCTCCTGAACAGTTTGCTGTTTCAAAGAATCCAAGTAAGAAATGATCATCTTCGACTCGTTTTCATTCAATTTATCCATCTGGTTGTCCAAAAGATAAATCAATATGTTTCTGATGTCATTTACATTTTTAACCTCTTTCTTGGTGTCATTTGACTTTGCATAATATTCCATATCGTATTGTCAATCCCTCTCTTATCTTGTTATGCGAACGCAACAACATCCCCATAGGTATCGATATATGCATTCACTACTGAAGTATCCTTCGGCATATAATGCGCTTTTATCTTTCCACCATCCGGTTTCCATCTGCGATATCCCTGCGGTGTTATCTCGTATTCCTTTGTTAACATGTAAGTCGTGCTTGTACGTCGTCCAATATCCAGTTCTGATTGAAATGGAATATAGATATTATTTCGAATCGTTGCTGATTCAACTTTCTGTAATTCAACAATTTCTACATTTTGAATATCCAGCAAATCTTCATACCGCCCTAATGATGGATAAATAATCGGACACTTCAGTGCCTGATAAATCTTATCAAAATCTTCCTCCTCAGGTATAATATGTAAAACCATCCGATTATCACAGATCAGTTCTACATGTGCAATCCCCTTAAACACACCATAATCTTTGTCTTCACCTTTGATACAGAGCTGATGTCTTCCTTCTTCATACTTTGTATCGAATTTGAATGAATATCTTGTGTATAATTCTGATACAGAACCTGCGTTTTCTCCCTGGATACTTACCTGCATCTTGTGATAACTGTCAAATCCACTAATTGCATGAATCATACCAATAACAGTTGAATATGGTGGCAACGGATAAGATTCTTTTATAATGAAACTACTTGGTTTTCTGTAGTTCGCAAGGTTTTGAAAACAATCAATTCTAATTGCTCGCTCCATAATATTCATCAACTTCCTTTTTCAACTGTTTAAATACATCCGCAACGGTCTTTGCATGCAATGTATCTTTTAATTCTGCATCATTCTGGAAAATACCTGTCACAACTCCAACACAAGTATTGTTCTTTATATCCTCATCACTTTCAATAATCTCTTCAAGCATCTTCGTGTTTATCGCACCATTTTCCAAAGATACTCTATTTTCAAAGAACGGATTTTTTCTTATATATCGACCACCGATTGCAAATACAGGACTAAGGTTCTCTCTTCTTCCCTTTATATCACGATATAAATACTGGATTGTATCAAGGAATTTCTTTACTCGATCTGCTTTTTCTTCTGCAGATATCTCAAGATCTCCATCCACACCAATACGATCAAGATCTATCGTGATCGTATATGAATAAAATGATTTCTGTATCTCACTCTGTGCGATCGCATTATCAAGATCCTGACGTTTTGCCAATCCAATATTGGTTAAAAATTCCAGATCGCTCTGATAAGGCTCTAATGATACCGCATTACTCAGTCGAACAACTGCACTTCTGGTATCTGCTCCGCCTTTTTTATCCTCTCCTTTTGCGCTGGTCTTCATATAACCAAAAAAGTCAATTTCCGGGTAATCTTTTATATTGGCAGTTGGTGCAAACTGAACCACTCCACTCTTACCATCAACAGGTGTTGTATGAATCCCAGCCTAACTGCTGAATAATATTGTATCTTAATGCCTGTCTTGATATATAAGAATACTGCTCATATGTTCCTCGTGATAATTTTTTGAGTGTCGTAATATTACCTACGCCCTCTCCATAATTTGCACTTTCTGCAAGAAATACCATTGTAAGTGTTAAACCATTCCTAATCATTAACCTTTTCCTCCTTCTTTTCATAATGACTTCCTTCTAATCCCATAAGGAATGCATATCCATACTCTCTAAACTTCTCTCGATTATCCAGACACTCTATGAATGCATCCGGAACTGTCAGATTTACAGAACAATAGATACGCATTATAATTTCCATAAAATGAGAAACATCTCCAACTGCAACTGCATTCAGTAATCGATATACAGTACCTCTGATTCTTGAATCATCGCTTGTGCCTTTCGCAGCCAACAGTTTATTTCTTAATTCATATCCACACTCTCTAACTTTGTATCGATTCACTATCGCACCTCCTATCCTATTCTTATCTACATTGTCTTTCTTCAATAAACTTACACGAATCTGAATGTCATATACCCAGTATGCATCTACCAAATATGTCTTTGTATCCAAAGACTGCCTTAACAAGATATTTAATAATGGATATTGATTTCTATACCGAAGAATATTCAATATTACTGTTTCATGTATATTTATATATTCAGTCCCCTTTTTTATATATGGGTATTTACTTAATACATCAAGTCCAGCCCTTACTTTCTCATCATTTAATATTGCAAGGATATTTTTATTAATAATATCAAATGTATAACGTTCGCTTTCATCTCTTCCTCTGGTTATAACCTGAATATTACCAAGTTCTTCTGTCTTCATCTTCAATAACAGATTCAATGTTCTGGAAATCCATGAAGTATATCGTTCTTCATCTTCTCTTTCCGCATCCTGCATGACGCCATCCTTACGATTTGCTTCTAATAATTCCTGAATGTTCTGATCCGTATTAATAAACAAAAATCGATTTCCCATCAGATAAAAACCAAGCGGAGATAACGCATATACAAATGCACACACCGGACACAGGAAAGCATCTACCTTACAATTCCAGAAAGCTGATTGTTTTCTTGCCAGATCATCTGCCTGATCCTTCATAAATGCAAGTGATACTTTCGTCTTCGAATCAATCATTGCACTACAATCAATGCATATCTCCTTTGCCTTCTTTTGATCAATTGCTATATAAGTCCGAAATGGTTCTGAAAAATCATTTTCAAAAACCTCTCGCATATTTTTCGCTGCATTTGCACGTAATAGAAAACATTTTCCATCCCAGAAACGATTGATGTAATTGTATATAGCACTTTTCATGATCAAGGTTTCTGCACAAATGGGCTGAATAAGAAATTCATGTAACTGAACCAATCGATCCCGCAACAGTTCCGGTTCCATAGATTCTTTCAGTTTTACCGCCTTAAGCAACTCATATGCTTCTGTGGTATCAACCTCATCCTTTATACTGGCAATGCCCGATTTATAACTGTTAGACAAAAGTTTATCGTTAATGAATTTGATATCATCTTTCCACTTTTTACCATCCCATTCCGGCAAATCCAGTACAGCTAACAAATTCTTAATCTTATCCAATATTGTTTGATATACACTATGTGACCTGTAATATGTCGTGATCCCACGGAAGTATAAATCCGTCCAGTCCGTTTTCTGACAGAAATCTGTATCAAGCCATAATTGCTGATTATCCTCCGTATAGCCATAATCCAAATCTTCCGATGCATCAGCAATTTCGTCCAGTATATAATGCATACCTACGATTCCCGCATTTTTCAGAAAATCACCCATTGGTATATAGATTCTACCCAAACTTATAATCCTCCTTTCTTCTAACCTAATACTTCAAACTTTCCATTTCCCGTCGACCTGCGCGCTCCAATTCCGGATCTCTGCAAAACATTTAATAAAGCAACAGAACCTTTCAATTTGAAAATGCCAAGCGACGCATCTGTATTTCTTCCAAACACTGGTATTACAACCTTTTTCCCTTTGATTGCCTGAATAGAAAAATCATCTGTCTCAACCGGAATATTCATTCTTTCAATAAAGATCTTAACATTCTCTTTCACAACGTCTGCAAACTCATTCTTATCAAACGTATAATAAGTATCTGAATTCGTATCATTATCATGATATCTTGCCAATAATGGGCTCTGCATTTTTATGATGATTTCATCGTCTGTAATATCATTTATATTCTGAATATACACAGACATTAATTGCATGGAATTTTTATTCATCGAATAATGTCTGAATTTCATAGTCTGAAACGCATTAAACAAATATAAAAATTCCTTATCATCAGCATCCGTAAAAAATACCATGAATTCGTCCTTATCAAGAAGTATCTTATCAGCTGTAAACTTAGCTCCAGGCAAATAATACGAATAAGTAAACGTCTTCATGATTGATCTGCTCTTATCATATAAACGCTGATACAAATCTTCGGAAATATTCTTCGTCGCAGCCTTTAAAAAACTTGTAAACAATCGATCCATCTCTTTCGGAAGAAACGAGTATTCCAATTTAAAACAAAGCTTAATCTGATACATTTTTTCACCTCCTCATAATTTATTTGACTTTGTATTATCAAATTAGCACATCTTTAACGCAATGTCAATAATAATGACTTTAAAATAAATTAATTGGTATTGGTTTTGATTTCAAGTAAAATCATTTTATTGTATTTTTCTACTTTTCCATATATAATTTTAAATACATTGTGGAATGTAAGTATTAATTTATTATCAAGACATTTAATAATGGTCACATATTGGAATGCACCTTATATTCCACAATGTATTTTTTATTGCGCTTCTTAAAATATAATAATCTATACCATGTACAAAAAATCGTCCATCGTATCAATTTCACTTCATAATTATAGGGATTTCATATTAGGAAATATAGAAAACTAAAAAGTTTCTATGCT
>OGHH01002083.1_pt1 | contig 12255 bp, 14 predicted proteins | sample 1571471 | NCBI WGS metagenome assembly OGHH01 (sample SAMEA2581936, study PRJEB24529) | metagenome | biome: Human gut stool | place: China | collected 2011
CTTCCTTATTAGCTCTTGTCGGAAGTACCTCGCCTTTGTAGATCCAAACCTTAACGCCAACCTTGCCGTAAGTTGTATCTGCCTCAGCGAATCCATAATCGATATCTGCTCTGATTGTCTGGAGTGGAGTAGTTCCATCATTGTATGTCTCTGTACGAGCCATATCTGCTCCGCCAAGACGACCTGAACATGTTGTCTTAATTCCTTTAACGCCGGCCTTCATAGCTCTTCCCATGCAAGACTTCATTGCTCTACGGAATGAAACACGGTTCTCAAGCTGTAAAGCGATGTTCTCAGCAACAAGCTGTGCATCCTTGTCCGGTCTCTTTACTTCTTTGATATCAACAACTAATTTCTTGTCTGTAAGCTTCTGAACCTCAGCCTTGATCTTCTCGATCTCAGCTCCGCCCTTACCGATTACAACACCCGGCTTAGCTGTATAAATGATAACCTTAACGCGATCTGAAGCTCTCTCGATCTCAATCTTTGAAACACCAGCTGCGTATAATTTTTTCTTTAAAAATGTTCTGATATTATAATCTTCTACTAAGTAATCAGCGAAATCACCCTCTGCATACCATTTGGAATCCCAGTCCTTGATAACGCCAACTCTTAAGCCATGAGGATTAACCTTCTGTCCCATGATTGCCTCCTATCTTTCATCAAGCACGATTGTAATGTGGCTCATTCTCTTCTCGATTCTGTAAGCTCTACCCTGTGCTCTAGGATGAATTCTCTTCATTGTTGGTCCTTTATTTGCAAAACACTCTGCAACGTAAAGGTTCTCTGCCTTATAGTTCTTTTCCGGATAATTATTTTCTGCGTTAGCGATTGCTGACTCTAATAATTTCTTTACTAAGCTTGAAGCATATCTAGGATTGTATGTTACGATTGCAAGTGCTTCGTTAACACTCTTTCCACGAATAGCATCTAAAACGAAACAAGCTTTCTGTACAGACACTCTAGCATAAGATAACTTTGCTGAAGGTCTTGTATCTCTAACTTCATTTCTCTCTCTCTTGATTTTGGATCTATGTCCCTTTGCCATGGATGAAACCTCCTTTCAATAAATCTTATCTTACGCCTGATTTCTTCTCGTCTTTTCCATGTCCTCTGTAAGTTCTTGTTGCAACGAACTCACCAAGTTTATGTCCAACCATATCCTCTGTAACATATACAGGAACATGCTTTCTTCCATCATGAACAGCGATTGTGTGTCCAACGAATGAAGGGAAGATTGTTGAACGACGTGACCATGTCTTGATTACAGACTTGTCACCAGAAGCGTTCATAGCATCTACTTTTTTAAGTAAGCTTTCATCAGCAAATGGTCCTTTTTTTAATGAACGTGCCATTTATTCAACCTCCTAATTATTTGATTGCACGACCGTCTCTTCTACGAACGATCATCTTGTTAGACTGTTTGTTCTTCTTTCTGGTCTTTAAGCCAAGTGCAGGTTTGCCCCATGGAGTACATGGTCCTGGACGTCCTACAGGTGCCTTACCTTCTCCACCACCGTGTGGATGGTCGTTAGGGTTCATAACAGATCCACGAACTGTTGGACGAACACCCATGTGACGCTTACGTCCGGCTTTACCAATATTTACGAGGTTGTGATCTCCGTTTCCAATTACACCGATTGTAGCACGGCACTGAATTGGAACCATTCTCATCTCTCCTGAAGGAAGACGAAGTGTTGCATATTTGCCTTCTTTAGCCATGAGCTGTGCACTTACACCAGCAGCACGAACAAGCTGTCCGCCATGACCAGGGTACATCTCGATGTTATGAATCTGTGTACCAACCGGCATATCTTTTAATTCCATGCAGTTTCCGACTTTAATTTCAGCTTCGGCACCGTTCATAACGGTCTGTCCTACTTTAAGTCCTACAGGAGCAAGAATGTATTTCTTTTCTCCATCTGCATAACAAATCAATGCAATGTTTGCTGTTCTGTTTGGATCGTACTCAATCGATTTAACGGTTGCCGGAATACCATCCTTATTTCTTTTAAAGTCGATAATTCTGTATTTTCTTCTAGAACCACCACCGTGATGTCTCACTGTGATTTTTCCCTGCGCATTACGTCCTGCATGCTTCTTCAAAGAAGTTGTCAGGGATTTCTCCGGAGTAGATGCTGTAATCTCTTCGAAATCGTAACCGCTCATGTTTCTTCTAGAAGGGGTATATGGGTTATAAGTTTTGATTCCCATTTGTTACACTCCTTTCGATTTAAAGTCCTTCAAAAATCTCAATATCAGCACTGTCCTCTGTCAATTGAACAATCGCTTTTTTCTTCTTTGCTGTCTTGCCAACTACCATACCACGTCTGCGTTTTTTACCATCCAAATTCATGGTGTTTACTTTCGCAACTTTGGTTCCAGGGAACATCTTTTCTACTGCCTCTTTAATCTGGGACTTTGTAGCTTCTGTATGAACATAAAATGTATATCTTTTATATTCCATACCAGCCATAGATTTCTCTGTGATAACCGGTTTATCAATAATGTCATAATATCTTAAATCTGCCATTATGCGTACACCTCCTCGATTGCTTTTACAGCGCTCTTGGTAATGACTACTGTGTCATACTTCAATACGTCGTAAACACTAATAGAATTGTTGTACACACCTCTTGCTGTCGGAATGTTTCTAACAGAAAGAATTGCGTTTGATGCATCACCATCAACTACTACCAACGCTTTTTCAGCTTTCAAATTACTAAGAATCTGCTTCATCTCTTTTGTCTTTGGAGCTTCCATATCAAGAGAATCTACAACGATAAGTTTTTCCTCATTTACTTTAGAAGATAAAACGGATTTCATCGCTGCTGCTTTTTCTTTTTTGTTCATTTTGAAAGAATAATCTCTCGGAACCGGTGCGAACACAACGCCGCCGCCTGTCCACTGTGGAGCACGGATGGAACCCTGTCTTGCATGACCAGTTCCTTTCTGTCTCCATGGTTTTCTACCACCGCCACGAACTTCAGAACGTGTCTTAGCTTTCTGTGTTCCCTGACGTTTATTAGCGAGCTGTAAAACAACCGCCATATGAACCAAATGCTCATTTACCGGAGCGGCAAATACGGAATCGTTCAAGTCGATTTTCTCTACTTCTTTGCCTTCCTTATTATAAACAGATACACTTGCCATCTGTGTCTTCCTCCTTTCCGAAAAGTTATGCCTTAACGGATTCTTTAATAATTACTGTTGATTTCTTCGGTCCCGGAACAGCTCCCTTAACCAGAATCAAATTATTTTCTGCATCTACGCGGACAATCTCAAGATTCTGAATGGTAACCTGTACTGCACCCATCTGACCAGGCATTTTCTTACCTTTGAATACTTTACTCGGATCGGATGCCGAACCGTTGGAACCAGCATGTCTATGGAATTTGGAACCGTGACCCATTGGTCCGCGAGACTGTCCATGACGCTTAATTGCACCCTGGAAACCTTTACCTTTTGTCTTCGCAGTAACGTCAATTTTGTCACCGGCTTCAAAGATGTCTGCTTTAATTTCCTGGCCCAACTCATACTCTGCAGCATTCTCGAATTTAAACTCTGTGAGGAATCTCTTATTCTCGATACCTGCTTTTTCTAAGTGTCCTTTTACCGGCTTGTTCACTAATTTCTCACGAACATCGCCATACGCTACCTGTACTGCTTCGTATCCATCGTTCTCAACTGTCTTAATCTGAGAAACATATACCGGACCAGCCTGAAGTACGGTAACCGGTGTCAACACACCGTCTTCGTTGAAAATCTGTGTCATTCCAACTTTTGTAGCTACAATAGCTTTCTTCATTTCTTCTTTCCTCCTATAAAATCTACAGCGGATTGATTTTCTCAAACCAATCATCCTAGATGGTTACTGTTTTGTCCTGAACCGTAGACCGCATCATAACCATAGGTTCTTATTTCATTTTGATGTCAATTGCAACGCCTGCAGGCATTTCCAAACGGGAAAGTGCATCTACAGTCTTCTGTGAAGGTGTCAATACATCAATCAGTCTTTTGTGAGTTCTCTGCTCGAACTGCTCACGGGAATCTTTGTATTTGTGTACCGCTCTAAGAATGGTAACAACTTCTTTCTTGGTAGGAAGTGGCACAGGCCCACTCACCTTTGCTCCCGTTTTCTTTACAGTATCAATCAGCTTAGATGCTGCAAAGTCGATCAACTGATGATCGTATGCCTTCAGGATAATTCTCATTTTCTGACTTTTTTTACTTGCCATAAAAAATAGTCGCCTCCTTTTCGTACTTTATTTGGTAATAGTACGACAAGTGGTGACTGTACACTCATCCGTGTGTGTCATATCGGTTCATTCAAAAATCCTCCCTATGGAGGCTTGACTCACACGTTTATCTGCTCCTTGGCAGAAAATATGTTACTGTACAGTGACTTGCCGTCAGGGTTCCCGGCCGAATTTGCTGATCTCGGCCTCTTGACATTCGCTCCACGGAAAAACCCACTAGATAGTGGCAACCTCACGCTTCATCGCTATCATGTCACAGCAAATATTAGTCTACCATACCTTTTTCCATAATGCAAGCACTTTTTTCACGAAAACTACAAGCCATGCAAAAAAGGTAAAAACAAATTTTGTCGGGAGCTCGCTCACGTAAAAAAATTTGTTTTTTAGCTTTTTTATAGGGCGACAGCCCGTGACCGAGTGAGCTTTGCTCACGAGGTTGCATGGCTTGGATGATGGAACATGCAAAAAATAAAATTCACGCCATTTCGGTGGGAGTTTGCTCACACAAGAAATGGTGGGAATTTTACTTTTTATAGGGCGACAGCCCGTGACCGAGCCGAAGCGGAGCGGAGGCGAGGTTGCATGACTTGTAGTTTTCCGGAGGAGGTGCGCAATCCTCGGCGTTCCCCGCCAAATCCATGGCGTCCCACACCCCATGCAACGCTTTTCCCTCTTTTTTCCCCTAAGCGTTGTCTATTTCGCTCGTTTCACGCCTCTTATCTCTCTTATTTCGTCAAATTACGCCCCAAAAGCAACTCTTTCTTCCATATTAATGCTCCAGCGTTGCTTTTGAAGCAACCTCTTTTCGTTCTCATGCAACTCTTTTTTACTTTTACACCAATTTAGGTTGCATAAGACAAGTTGCCAGCGTTACTTCCATCTCTTTTACCCAGTAGCATCGCGCTCACCAATGATGGCAACTTGCTTTTGGCAATTTTAGCAACGCCCCCTCACACCAAATATTCCTGAATATAACAATCCAGCACCCTGGTGTTCAACGGTGCGCTTGAACTTTCATGGAGCAATAAAACATCCCTGCCAATCAGCAATTGGTTCATCTCAAAGGCATCCAGTTTTCGCAGAACCGCATTATAATAATCTTCATTATCCATCATTCCAAAATGCTCCAAATAATAAATCCTGCCGGTTCGCGAATTCATAACCGTAAAGTCCGGATAAAAGGTAACTCTCCGCCCATGCACCGTGAGTTCCAATGGCTTTTCATATTTATACACTACACCATAACGCCGTAGGTGGTCCGCTATAATTATCTCCGACTTCGAGCGCACACGCTCACCATTTGCCGTGAAGTATTCGCCAGTTACTTCCTCATCCATCGTTTTCGCAGCATAATCTTCATTTTCAAACATCATAACTCTTTGTTCAATAGGAATAAAATCCGGAGTAAATAAAACTTGCTTACCTTCATGCATCTGAGAATACACATCTTCCAATTCAGAATCCGAGAAAAATTCAACTGCCTGTCTTCCAGCCTCAATCTTAGCATTTAATATAGGAAGTAACTTTTTATAATACCTGTCTTTTGCCAGCATCCTCAACTTATCTTTTTCGCTTTTTTTCACATATCCCCCATTAAGATAATATTGAAATGCCCCTCGCACTTTCCGACAGATAAAATTACCACCATTTGATATCATAACACTCTTTTCAGCCTTCCTGCGTACCTGTTCCAAAAACCATATACGCTCTCTAGCAAGACTCTTTAATTCATTTTCCAAACATCCACATCCTTTCTACACCAAACTCTACCTAATAAAATACACTTTAACACACATTTCAGGCATTTACCAGAATTATATACAACAAAAATCAGCGTATAACGCTCGCATCAGAAAAATTTCACACGGTCCTCCCCTACAATAACCGTGCCGGTGCCTTTTGCAAGCCCATCCTCATATAAATACAATCCATTTTTGTAGACCTTTTCCACTCCATCCGGAATCACAAACTCATCGCCAATTAAATATGCAAAATACATTATTTTACCATCCTTCGAATACAGCCATCCATTTTCATCACTTTTATAATTAGGATTTGCCTCTGCCACATCAAATCCCATTTCATCGCCATTTCTACTGTTTTCCCACACAACAGCATTTTTTGCAATATACTTCACGCTCGCCGATATTTGAACACGTCCTTCCTTATTGATTCGGATGCAATGCGTCCCAAGCCTTCCCAAATGTTCTGGCATATTATGAACATATTTATAAGAATCTCCCAGTGATTCCTCATCCAGCTGTTTCAAATTATCCGGCAGGGAACGCACAATGACACCGTTCAGACCATATTTTTTAACTTGCTGCAAACCACTCCCCAATTTTACTTTTACACACTCCCCTTTGTAAAAAGCATATTCATCAATAACTTCTATACTGTTCGCCAGGATTACTTCCGAATCGCTTCCATATTTTCCCATGCCGCGAAAAGCACTCTTTTCTACCATTTTTCGGCCTTCTGCAAGCGTCACCTTCAAAGGCCCAGCTCCCGAAAACGCATATTCATTTATCTTTACATCAGACGGAATTTCCAGTGTCGACGTCTTAAGTTTGTATATCATACACTTCTCTTTCTCACTCAGGGAAAACGCCTTCTTTCCAATCACCTTAACACTTTCGGGAAGAATAATTTTTCTTTCTGTCTGATAGCTTCCTTTGTAACGGATGAGTACACCATCTTTCACTTCAAATAAATCGCTGGTTTTATTTTTCTGTTCCTTTTGCTGAATCGAATCCGGCTTTTTCACCTGTGCTTCCTGCGAGGAGTTTCCACAGCCACAAACCGCCATAGCAGCAAATAATATAACAAACAATGTGTTTATTTTTTTCATACTGCAGTCCTTCCTATTTGTAATTAATTTTTGCCTCTATGTAGACAATACGATTAAGACAGCGAATAAGTTGCATAACAAATTTTATCAATGTTTATTATTTTGTTTTCGCCACCTTAACTTTCTTCGTATGCACTATTTCTCTTGTGTAATAATCATCCGTATCAATATTTTCTGTATCCTTTTTGAACTTCTTAGCAAAATTCGGACATACAAACTTTTTCATCTTCTTCCATGTTTTTGAACCTTTTTTACAATTTACTTTTTCTACAGAAATCATTTTTGCTCCCATGCCACTATCGCCGTATAATGTTGTCTTTTTCCCCTTTACCGTAATGCATTTTATATTTCTACGATGCTGACCGACATATACCGCCTTAACGCCCTCCGGAATCACCAATGGTTTTAATGTAGACAGCGAATCATCCAGACAATATTTTGGAATATCAATCGTTTTCAGATTCTTTGGAAATACAATATTTTTTAAGGTTTTGCATCCACGTAAAAACCCTTCGTTATAGGTATTAAAATCACGCCATGTAAAAGAAGTTCCAACATAACCACAGAAAGCTCTTTCTTTTAAAAGCCCCTTATACTTATACGGCATAACAATCTTGGCGAGGTGGCTTTTTTTTATGATTTTGGGGTTACCATTTGCATCATAACCATCCGTAACATCCGTAGAAAATGCTTCTGAGCCAATCGTTGCTTTACTCATCTTTAGCGTAACTTTTTTTAGTGCGGCACATTTCATAAATGCACCACTCCCAATCCCCTTTACTTTTTTCGGAATCGTAATGTTCTGCAAGGACTCACATCCGTTAAATGCATTGGAACCAATATGTGTTAATGCCTTCGGCAGAGTAACCTTCTTGATTTTTTTACAACCTTGAAATGACATCACACCGATTTTTTCTACTTTGGATGGTATCGTCAACTCTGTCACTTTTTCTGCATCTGCGGCAGAAAACAACTCTGCCTTTCCTTCCAATCGAAGAGTAGACGCACTGGCAAAATGGTAATTGTTTTCCTTCATAGTTCCCAATTGAACAATTGTATAACCATCAATACTTGATGGAAGAATCACTTGTGTCCCCGGTTGCTCCACTTTGGTAAGCGCTGCTGTCTTTTGGGTACTATTTATGATTTCATAATGATATTTCCCCGACACCTTTTCTGCGGCCTTTGTTCTTGATGTTGCTGCAACCATGCAGCAAATTCCTAATGCCGTTAATAATAATGTTTTTTTCATACTAACAAACCTCCTACTTGTAATTAATTCGCTGCCTCTATGTAAACAATACGATTGAGACAGCGAATAAGTTGCATTTTTTTATTATTCAGACAACACTTCTCCGTCTTTTATCTCAATCACCCTCTGACATCTGGCAGCCACACCATTATCATGCGTGACTATGATAACCGTATGCCCATTTTTATTTAACTCCTCAAACACATCCATGATGTCATCCGATGTATTGCTGTCGAGTGCCCCTGTAGGCTCATCTGCCAAAATATACTCCGGAGAATTAATAAGGGCTCTGGCAATCGCCACTCTTTGTTTCTGCCCGCCGGACAATTGATTGACCCGTTTATCTTTCAATTCCGCGATGTTTACCTTTTCCAAAACATCCATAATCTTTTTACTTTGCTCTCTTTTTTTCACCTTACCGAAAATAAGCGGAACCAGAAGATTTTCCTGCACGGTATATTCTTCTATCAAAGCAAAATCCTGCATAACCATTCCAATACTTTTGTTTCGAAACTCCGCCAATTGTTTTTCCGACATCTGTCCCACATCTTGGTTTCCAACATAGTAACTGCCGCTCTCAAAGCTATCAATTCCTGCCAAAACATGCAGCAAAGTGGATTTGCCGGCACCGGATTTTCCAATAACCGCTACCAGTTCCCCATCCTGAACCTGAAAATCAATTCCTTTTAAAGCCTTATATTCATTTCCTTTTCCTTTATTATATATTTTCACTAAATTCTTAATCGAAATCATTTTATTCTCCTTTCCTATCCCGAAAAACTTCAACCGGCTGCTTTCTGCATAAAATAACATATGGAACAATCCAATGCACAAAACATAACACCACCAGCATAACCACCATAGAAACGACCGTTACCCAGTCTAACTTAATCAGTAAATATTCTGTCAAATTTAATTTTTGAACCGTCGCAAATAAAGCAAAAAACATTACCACAGAGAAAAATGCGGTAAAAAAACTTTGTATTACCGAGAAAGATACACATCGTCTCCACGGAAGTCCAAGCAGACTAAATATCGCATTGTGATATAAATCATCTGACATATTTAGGGCACATACATTAACAATACTAATAATCGTGATAATCAGCACACATATCAACACCGGCAAATACATCATTGATTCTTTTTGCAAATGATGTTTTGTATTTTTCATAAACTCTTGTAACGAGCTGTCAATCGTAGATCCATCATTTCCCGTCCCCAGAGTTCTTTTCAAAGCATGACTATTGGAACTCATTTCGTATTTTGTTATATCATCCTGATACACGATAAAATGATCCTGATTAAATGTATAGGTAACACCATTTTCTTTTGCCTTTTGTTCCCCGGTCAAAATCAGAACACTCTTCTCCTGCTCATAGCGGTATGTGGAATAAATATCTCTGTAATCGTTCTGCAAAACTTGCCCCTGACCAAAATCATGCCCAATTACATTTGTTCCTTCTTCCATGACGCCAACAACTTCCGCTTTTATGTTCTTTGTTTTTCCGCTTTCATCGATTTGTTGAAAATTCAACATACTCCCTGTTCTCCACCCATATGAATTTTCCGAAATCACGACCGGCAGAACACCTTTTTTATCGTCCGCATCTGTCAGCCACTTTCCCTCTGATAAATCAGGTGCATAATCATTTAAAACATCTTCCGGATAAACAGCCGTAATCATATCCGCATTTTCATCTTGATTAGCTAACGTGGTACTCCCCCACGAATAAACGGATTCAATCTTTTTCATGCCGTTTGCTATATCCTTTGCATTTACTCCATGATAACCAAAAGATGTTACATAAATTCCTTTTTTATCCGCCATGTGCTGTACCGGTTTATATGCCCTGAATATTGTCGCCAACATGGTAACTGACACACACAATACAAGCAGCAGCACGGAAATCTGTATAACAACAAAAACATTTCTTTTCCAATGCTTGATATATTCACCAATTGCTAATATTCCCATTATAATTCCCCCCTTTTAAAATCCAGGATACTTTTTCTGGTAATAGAAAATGACAAAGCATACCCAATAAGCAATACGACAAAAAGAAAAATTCCTATAATCGTGCCGTATTCTTTTATACCGTATATTCGGTCCACATACTTAAACCAAGTAAGCATTTGTGGGAAAACCACAAACCGAAACAAGCCTGTTGCCACAATTACAACGCATAACATATTACATAAAATTTCAGTAAAAAATAACATCCGGGCACGTTTCTTGCTGCAGCCACATAATAAAAAAAACAGCAAGTTTCTTTCGTCTTTTCTTAAAAATAAAACGATAAATCATATACATATTAACGCCTGCTAAAATTGCGAGCAACGCACTAACCACAAGCATCGAATACTCTTGTCTTAAATCCGCATTATTCGAGACATAAAATTCTGCCGGTTTGCAGCCATACGATAAAAGCAAATCACGGAATGTTTCATACTGCGCTCGTGTCGGCAATTGAGTCAACCCAAAGTTTAATCGTATCCATACACAATTCTTAGGAAACGCAGTAAATGGAATTTCATACTCACCCGGATCATTTATATCATCTTTGCCAATAATATCAAATGTTTCCTCTCCTAAAACAATCGTATCTCCTACATCTTTTTTATCTTCTCCATTGATTACAACAACTTTATTTTTATTTCTGTAGTCTTTATCTTCATAATAGCTTCCCTGTAATCCGTACTTCATATTTTCATAGACCGAATCACTATAACCATATTTACCATTTTTATATTGAGCACGATCTAAAAATGACTTTTTCCCATCTTTGCTTTCCGCTTCCACATAAAAATAATCAATCGGTATTTCTTCTTCTACCATGGTCATAAAAATCTTATTTATATCATCACTCGTTATTTTTTGATTATCAATTGTCGCCTCTAAAGACTTCGAGTCATGGTTATCACATAACTCATACAAATTATTTTGAAAAACTCCAAAAACAAAAAAGATGCTAAGCAGCGCAAAAATCTGTGAAATCAGCAAAATAACAAAAAGCGCTGTATGCCTTTTCATCAAATCCGTTACATTCTTAAAAACCATTTATGCTCCCTCCTTTGGTTTTCCGTACGCATACTTAATTTTATGCTTTTTTGCCCATTTTTCTGCGTAAGAGTGTTTTTTTACATAAAGAGTAACTTTATCTTTGCAATCTCTGAACTCGTACTCGTCTAGTTTCTTTACACTGTCAGGAATTATAACCGTCTTTAAATTCGGACATGACACAAAACCATATTCAATCGTTTCAATTCCCTCTTCAATTTCTACATATGTAAGATAATTGGAAAATGTCCCCTCACTGCATGTAACATCCAACGACCGAACTTTCTCTCCTTCATAGACAGCCGGAACAACCAGTTTACTCTTTTTCTTTAATTCCGTATCCGAGAAAATACTTAAACGCCCTTCAATAACGGACCATCTGTCTGCCTCAACTTTTTTGTTTCCAGGCGCATCATTCTCCACTTCTGTCACAGTATTCTTTTGAGCGTTCTGCAAGTTCTGAGCATCACCTGAAAAATCAATAAGAAACAGGCAGCCAATTCCCAGCATCAACGCGATAACAACAAAGATTATTATGATTCGTGAACTTCTAGTCATATAAAATTCCTCCCTATAAAATATGTTTCAGAATAAAAACGCTTGCTTTTTGCAATATTTGTAACGGTAGTACTTGCTGTATTACCATTTCCTTCTGCTTCCATTTTCGCAATAGTTTTTGATTTTGTGTATGTGTAATTCTTTTCGGTACTCCACTACCATATGAAAAGAACGCTTTTTTCAATCATTACTCTGTAAATCATATCTGAATACATTCTGTCACGTATAATCCAATTATCCTCTTTTGAGGGTAATGGATTATTCTCCTTTCTCC
>OGHH01002086.1_pt1 | contig 12237 bp, 10 predicted proteins | sample 1571471 | NCBI WGS metagenome assembly OGHH01 (sample SAMEA2581936, study PRJEB24529) | metagenome | biome: Human gut stool | place: China | collected 2011
TTGCTGCCACACCGATGAAATCCGGAATGGACATGGCATCACTTTTGATGCCATAGACGAAAAATGGCTCCATTTCGGAGCCACGAGCAGTCCTGCATAGGAAAATGGCTCCGATTTGGAGCCAAAACAAAAAATTTTTCAGGGGGGTTAATTTTTCGGCCTTCTCACTGCCTACCAAGTGAGGGGAACTTTGAAAAAGCTCTGCACAAGCTCGGCTTTTTATAATTTACCAGCTCAAAAGAAAAAATTTTGAAAAGCAGCGGGAAAATCCGAAAAAAATTCGGCAAAGGGAAAGTGAGAGGAGCTTCTAAGCTTCCCCCGTGTACCTCGATAACTGAATAGCCGTTACCGAGACAGATATGACTGTGCGACGACCTCAAAAGAGCGAGCACGGCGACGCCGCGGAGGCCCCGGGGCAGGCATATAAAAACGATATCGGAAGTACGGTGCCAACCAAAAAACACAATTACCAGCGAAAGAAAGAAGGTGAAACACATGAACAAGCTACAACTGATCGATGCCGATACCCTGTATTATAAACCCCTTGCCCACCCCAAAATGCTCATCGACGGTGTTCTCTCCGACGGGCTCGCCATTTTAGCGGGTGACTCCAAGATCGGCAAGAGCTGGATGGTACTGTGGCTGTGCCTGCAAATCAGCCGCGGCGAGGCAGTGTGGGGGCTACCCACCAGAAAAACCGATGTGGTATATCTGGCCTTGGAGGACCGGGAATGGCGCGTTCAGCAGCGTATGCAGGAGCTGACGGATTCTCCGCCGGAGAATCTCCGCTTCGGCTTTTCCTGCGGGCAGCTGGGCGCGGAGCTGGTGCCCTTCAGCCCCCTGACGGATGAACGGCTCCCCGACGGTGTACAGGGTCTGTACTTAGGCGGCGGCTACCCGGAACTTTACGCGGCGCAGTTGGAGGAAAACCACGCCCTGCGCAGGCAAATCCGAGACGTTGTATACGCGGGGATGCCCTGTATCGCCGAGTGCGGCGGCTTCATGTATCTGACGCAGTCCATCGCAGGCCGCGCCATGGTGGGTGCGCTGCCGGGGGACTGCTTTGATACGGGGAGGCTGACCCGGTTCGGCTACATCACCGCCACGGCGCAGGCGGACAGCCTCCTCTGCCGCGCCGGAGAGCAGGTACCCATGCATGAATTCCACCACTGGGATACCCCCCAGCCCGGCGGCGCTTTTCTGGCGGTAAAGCCCTCCGGTAAGCAGTGGACCTGCGTACACGCCACCGATACGCTGTACGCGGGCTTCCCCCACTTCCATTTTTACGCCAAGCCGGTCATGGCACAGCGCTTTTTGGCGGCTTGCAGAAAGGAGACGCTATGATGGAGCAAATGAAGCCTATGGACATTGAGAAGCGCAGCTTCGCCATCATCACAGAGCTGCTGGGCGACCGGCGGCTGGACCCGGAAAACGAGCTGGTCATCAAACGGGTCATCCACACCACGGCGGATTTTGACTATGTGGACAATCTGGCCTTTTCCGGCCACGCGGTGCAAAAGGCCATCGCCGCCCTGCGGGCGGGCTGCGACATCGTCACCGATACCCAGATGGTCAAGGCCGGGATCAATAAGACGATCCTCGCCTCGCTGGGCGGAGAGGTACACTGCTTCATGTCGGACGCGGACGTGGCGGCGGAGGCTAAGGAGCGGGGCGTGACCCGTGCCTTTGTATCCATGGAGCGGGCGGCAGCCCTGCCTAAGCCCTGCATCTTCGCCATCGGCAACGCCCCTACGGCACTTTTTTCGCTGGAGGAGCTGATGGAGGCCGGCAAGCTCCGTCCCGCCCTCATCATCGGGGTACCGGTGGGCTTTGTGAATGTGGTGGAAAGCAAGGAGCGCATCATCGAGGCCGCTGCCGCACCCTACATCGTGTCCCGGGGCCGCAAGGGCGGCAGCAACGTGGCGGCGGCCATCTGCAACGCCATGCTCTACCAGATCAGGCGGTAGGTTATGAAGGAATTTATCATACGGGACGGAAAAAAGCTCCGTCTGGGCTACACCACCGGCTCCTGTGCCGCGGCGGCGGCCAAGGCCGCCGCATGGATGCTGCTGAGCGGCAGCAAAAAGGAGTCCATCCGCCTGCTGACACCCAAGGGCATGGAGCTGGCATTGGCGGTGGAGGACATCTATCTGTCCCCGGACTGTGTGCGCTGCGCCATCCGGAAGGACAGCGGCGATGACCCGGATATCACCCGTGACACCCTGATCTATGCCGAGGTGCGGAAAACAGAGACTGTTGGCATTGTCATCGACGGCGGACAGGGCGTGGGCCGGGTAACCAAGCCGGGTCTTGACCAGCCGGTGGGCGCGGCGGCCATCAACTCTGTACCCCGCCGGATGATCCAGGAGACCGTGGAGGAGGTCTGCGGCCTGCTGGGATACACCGGCGGCCTGTATGTGGTAATCTCCGCTCCCGATGGCGAGACGCTGGCGAAAAAGACCTTCAATCCCCGGTTGGGCATTGAGGGCGGCATCTCTATCTTAGGCACCACGGGGATCGTAGAGCCTATGAGCGAGCAGGCGCTGGTGGACACCATCCATGTAGAGCTGCGGCAGCGGCGGGCGGGCGGCGCGGATTATGTACTGCTGGCCCCCGGCAACTACGGCGTAGACTATATCAAGGGTGCCATGGGCATCGACCCCGCCACGGCGGTGATGACCTCCAACTTCATCGGCGACGCGCTGGAGATATGCCGGGAGCTGGGCTTCAGAGGGGCGCTGCTCATCGGTCATATCGGCAAGCTGGTAAAGCTGGCGGGCGGTATGTGGAACACCCACTCCCGCTACGGCGACTGCCGCATGGACATCCTGACGGCCTGTGCCGCCGCAGAGGGGCTGCAAGGCGGTGCGGCGGCGGAGATGCTCTGCTGCGCCACCTGTGACGACGCCCTGCGGCTGTTGAAGGAGCAGGGACTTTATGACGCAGTGCTGCACCGGCTGGCCGGGCGCATTGACGACATGATGCACTATAAATGCAGTGATATAGAGACGGGAGCCATCCTCTTTTCCAAGGAATATGGCTATCTTTGTGAGACGAAGGGCGCATCCAAGCTGCTGCGCCGGATAAAGGAGGACTGACAATGGTACATTTTGTGGGAGCGGGCAGCGGCGCTGCCGACCTCATCACCGTCCGAGGCGCCAAGCTGCTGGGCGAGGCCGACGTGGTGATCTACGCCGGCTCACTGGTGAATCCGGCGCTGCTGGACTACACCAGGGAGGGCTGCGAGATCCACGACAGCGCCAAGCTGACGCTGGAGGAGGTTATCGCTCTCATCGAGAAAGCGGAGGCGGAGGGAAAGACCACGGTGCGTCTGCACACGGGGGATTCCAGCATCTATGGTGCGGTGCGGGAGCAGTTCGACGAGCTGGAAAAGCGGGATATTGTCTACGATGTCTGCCCCGGCGTAAGCGCCTTCTGCGGCGCAGCGTCCGCGCTGCGGGCGGAGTACACCCTGCCCGATGTGAGCCAGACCGTCATTATCACCCGCGCCCCGGGCCGCACCCCGGTGCCGGAGCGGGAGTCCATCCGCTCGCTGGCGGCCCATCAGGCCACCATGGTGCTGTTTCTCAGCACCTCACTGACCGAACTGCTGCAAGCCGAGCTGCTGGCGGGAGGCTATACCGCTGACACCCCGGCGGCGGTGGTCTACAAGGCCACTTGGCCGGAGGAGCATATCTTCCGCTGCACGGTGGGGACGCTCCACGAGACGGTGACAGGCAACGGTCTGACCAAGACCTCGCTGATCGTGGTGGGCAACTGTCTGGGTGACACCTATCTGCGCTCGCTGCTGTATCACCCCAACTTTACAACGGAGTTCCGCAAGGGGGCGCAATGAGAGCCGCCCTGTTCGCCTTCAGCCGCGGTGGCTGCGCCACGGCGCGGCGGATACTGGCGGCGCTGCCGGAGGAGGCATGGATGTGCTATACCATGCCGCGTTTTGAAGAGCCGGGCTTTCTGCCGCTGGACAAGGCGGTATATGGCGCGAGCTTTTCCTCCATGGACGCACTGATCATTGTGGGGGCCTGCGGCATCGCCGTGCGGGAGATTGCCCCCTATGTCAAAAGCAAAAAAACCGACCCGGCGGTGGTTTGCATCGACGAGGCGGGACGGTTTGTGATCCCCCTGCTCTCCGGCCATATCGGCGGCGCCAACGCGCTGGCGGTGGAGCTGGCGGAAAAGCGGGGGGCCACGGCGGTAGTCACCACCGCCACCGATGTCCGCGGCAAATTTTCCGTGGACGCATGGGCTGCCCGGCACGGCTGCGTCATCTCTGACATGGGGCTTGCCAAGGCGGTTTCGGCGGCGATCTTAGAGAAGGATATCCCCCTTTGCAGCCAGTTTTCTCTGCCCGCCCCCCTGCCGGAGGGTACGTTTGCCGGGGAGAGTGGCCCGCTGGGCGTTTTCATTGGCTGGCGCACAAAGGCACACTTCGCCCGCACCCTGCGGCTTATCCCTCGCGTACTGCGGGTAGGTGTAGGCTGCCGGCGGGGCATCTCCGCCGAGGCGGTGGTGCGCGCAGTGCAGACAGTGTTCGCGGAAAATGGGCTGGACACGGCGGCCATCTGCGGCGTCTGTTCCATCGACCTGAAGCAGGACGAGGCAGGCCTGCTGGCTGCCTGTGAGAAAAACAACTGGCCGGTGCATTTTTACACGGCGCAGCAGCTGCGGGATGTGGCGGGTGACTTCACTCCCTCCGACTTCGTCTGCTCCGTTACCGGCGTGGACAATGTCTGTGAGCGGGCGGCGCTGCTGGATGCCGAAAAACTGATCGTACAAAAAACAGCGCGGGACGGCGTGACCGTCGCCGTTGCGGCGGAGCATTGGGAGGTGCGCTTTGGGTAAGGTAACTGTAGTAGGTATCGGGCCGGGCAGCTATGAGGATATGACCATTCGGGCGGATACCGCCCTGCGGGCGTGTGACGCCATCGTAGGTTACCCGGTGTATGTGGATCTGGTGCGGGATCGCTACCCCGGCAAGGAGCTTCACTCCACCCCCATGACACGGGAGGCCGAGCGCTGCCAGCTGGCGCTGGAGCTGGCGCGCAGCGGTAAGACCGTTGCCATGGTCTGCTCCGGTGACAGCGGCATCTACGGCATGGCGGCGCTGGTCTATGAGCTGCGGGGCGAGGCGCAGGAGCCTGAAATTCAGGTGGTGCCTGGTCTGACGGCGGCTTGCAGCGCCGCAGCGGTGCTGGGTGCGCCGCTGACCCACGACTTTGCGGTCATCAGCCTCAGCGATCGGCTGACGCCGTGGGAAACCATCGAAAAGCGGCTGGACTGCGCGGCGGCGGCGGATCTGACCATCGCCCTGTACAACCCCGCCAGCCACGGCAGACCCGACCACCTGAAGCGGGCCTGCGATATCCTGTTGCGCCGTCTGCCGGGAGAGCGGCTGTGCGGCATCGTGCGCAATATTGGCCGTGAGGGGCAGAGCAGCCGCATCCTGACGCTGGCAGAGCTGCGGGAGGCGGAGGTGGATATGTTCTGCACCGTGCTGATCGGCAGCGCCGTCGTCAAAACGGTGGCCGGTCAACTGGTCACACCCAGAGGATACCGCAATGTGTAATATCTGCGTGTTTGCCGGCACCACGGAGGGCCGGGAGCTGGTGGAATTCCTGGCCGGACAGCCGGTGCAGGCTACGGTATGCGTGGCCACGGAGTACGGTGAAACGCTGCTGCCGGAGGCGGAAAACATTACGATTCTGGCGGGACGCATCCCGGTAGAGGACATCATCCGGATGCTGCAAAGGATGCGGTTCGATCTGGTCATCGACGCTACCCACCCCTATGCCACCTCCATCACCGAGAGCATCTGCACAGCCTGTCGGGAAACGGAGACGGAGTATCTGCGCCTGCTGCGGCAATCCTCCGAACAGACGGAGGATGTGGTCTGCGTGGAGAATGCGGCGGCGGCCGCCGCATTTCTGGAGAGAACGCGAGGCAATATCCTGCTGACCACCGGCAGTAAGGAACTGGCGGCGTATAGCGGCATCCCCGATTTTACCCAGCGGGTATACGCCCGGGTGCTGCCCATGGATGTCTCGCTGGAGGCCTGCCGCGCAGCAGGGCTGAAGGCCGCCCATATCATCGCCATGCAGGGGCCTTTCTCCGAGGAGATGGATCTGGCTACACTGCGGTTTGCCGACGCCGCATGGATGGTGACCAAGGACGGCGGCGAAGCCGGCGGCTTTCCCGCTAAGGCATCCGCCGCCCGGAAGACGGGCGCAGGTCTGGTGGTCATTGGCCGCCCGCCTCAGCGGGAGGGGCTTCCCTTTGCGGCGGTGCTGGATGTGCTGTGTAAGCGGTTTGGCTGCACCGTCCGGCCGCAGGTGCGGATCGTCGGCATCGGCCCCGGCAGCCGGGAGGCTATGACCCGTGAGGTCAGTGAAACCATTGAGGCGGCGGACTGTCTCATCGGTGCAAAACGGATGCTGGAGGCTGTGGCGCGGCCGGGACAGCACACCTGCGACGCCATTGCGCCGCAGGATATTGCGGACTTTATCCGCACCCACTGGGAGTACCGCCGCTTCGCGGTGGTCATGTCCGGCGATACCGGCTTCTTCAGCGGCACGAAAAAGCTGCTGCCCCTGCTGGAGGGCTGCGACACGGCGGTGCTGCCGGGTTTGAGCTCGTTGTCCTATCTGTGCGCCCGGCTCCGGACCTCCTATGAGAATGTCCGAGTGGTGAGTCTCCACGGGCGGCAGCACAACATTCTGCCGGAGGTGCGGGCAACCAGCCGCCTCTTTGCGCTGGTAGGCGGCGAGCGCGGCATCAACGATCTATGCCGTACGCTGACAGAGGGTGATCTGGGCCATGTCTCTGTGTATGTGGGCCAGCGGCTGGGCTACCCAGATGAGCGCATCGTGCGCGGCACGGCGGCGGAACTGACGGATGGTGTCTATGCCCCTCTGAGCGTGGCGCTTATCGAAAACCCCCATCCCGACGCGGTGGTCACACCGGGTCTGCCGGATGACGCCTTTCTCCGCAGTGCGGAGGGAATGCCCGTGGTTCCCATGACCAAAAGTGAGGTGCGGGCGGTGTGCCTTTCCAAGCTGCGGCTGACGGAGCGGAGCGTCTGCTGGGACATCGGCGCCGGTACCGGCTCAGTGTCGGTGGAAATGGCCTTACAGGCAAAGCAAGGGCTTGTCTGCGCCGTAGAGCGGCGAGAGGATGCCGCAGCGCTGCTGGGGCAAAACCGTAATCGGTTTGCATTGGAAAACTTACAGGTGGTCTGCGGCAGCGCGCCGGAGGCCTGCGTCGGTCTGCCAGCCCCCACTCACGCATTCATCGGCGGCAGTGCCGGCAATATGCACGAGATCGTGGCGCTGCTGCTGGCAAAAAATCCTCATGTCCGCATCGTGGCCACGGCCGTTTCGCTGGAGTCCGTGGCTGAACTGACGGACTGCCTGCCGGCGTTCCCCTTTGCGGAGACGGAGGTGGTGTCCCTGCAAGCAGCGCGGGACAGAAAAGCCGGAAGCTACCACCTGATGAGCGGACAAAATCCCATTTATATTTTTACGATGCAGGGCGGAGGAGAAACGGCATGATGTGGTCGCTTGCGGCACTTGTTATCGGCTTTTGCATAGACCTTCTGGTGGGCGACCCCCACGGCTTTCCCCATCCGGTAGTTCTGATTGGAAAATGTATCAGTGTGTTGGAGCGGGGGCTGCGGTGCATATGCCCCAAAACGCCCTCCGGTGAGCGGGCGGCGGGCGCCATCCTGTGGGGAGCGGTGGTCATCGTATCCACCGTCGTCCCGGCTCTGCTGCTGTGGCTGAGCGGTCTGGTCAGCCCGTGGCTGCGTCTGGCGCTGGAAAGCGTGATGTGCTGGCAGATCTTGGCCGTCAAGTCCCTGCGGGACGAGAGCATGAAGGTCTATGACGCGCTGGAAAGCGGGGATTTGGCCGCCTCCCGCCATGCTGTTTCCATGATCGTGGGGCGGGATACCGACCGGCTGGACGATGCCGCCGTGACCCGTGCCGCCGTGGAAACGGTGGCGGAGAACACCTCCGACGGCGTGGTGGCGCCGCTGCTGTTTCTGGCCATCGGCGGCGCGCCGCTGGGATTTTTCTACAAGGCAGTGAACACCATGGACTCCATGCTGGGGTATGTGGAGCCGCCCTATAAGAACATCGGTCTTGTACCCGCCAAGGCGGACGATGTGGTGAATTATATCCCGGCGCGGCTGTCGGCGCTTCTGATGCTGGCGGCGGGCGGCCTGATGGGACTGGATATTTCAGCGGGCTGGCGGATCTTCCGCCGCGACCACCGGAAGCACGCCAGTCCCAACTCAGCCCAGACGGAATCTGTCTGCGCGGGGCTTCTGGGCCTGCGTCTGGCCGGGGATGCGTGGTACCACGGTGTACTGCACAAAAAGGAGTATATCGGCGACGCATCGCGGGAGATTACCCACGAGGACATCCCCCGTGTGTGCCGCCTGATGACCGTCACAGCGATCCTCACCCTGCTTTTGAGCTGCGGGGTCAAGCTGTCCCTTGCGCTATAAAGGAGACATAGATGCTGTATCAAACAGAAAATCAACACGGCGGCGATGTATACGGCGGCGGTATCACGCTGGATTTTTCCGCCAACACCAACCCCCTGGGTACGCCTCCCGGCGTACTGGAGGCGGTGTGCCGGGCTCTGCCCCGGCTGCACCGCTACCCCGACCCCTACTGCCGCCGGCTGGTGCAGGCTATCGCGGGCCATGAGCAGGTGCCGGCGTCCTATATTCTCTGCGGAAACGGCGCGGCAGACCTGATCTACACATACTGCGCCGCCCTGCGGCCCCGGACGGCGGTGGAACTGGCCCCCACCTTTGTGGAATATGGGGCGGGACTGGCGCAGGTGGGTTGCCGCGTAGAGCGGTATTTCCTGCATCAGGCGCAGAATTTCGATTTGGACGAGAGGTTTCTGTCCTTCTTAGAGGAAAAAAAACCGGAGGTAGTATTCCTCTGTAACCCCAACAACCCCACCGGGCGGCTGATCCCGCTCCCTCTGCTGGAGCAGATCCTGCAATACTGCGCGGCACAAGGGGCGCGGCTGTTTCTGGATGAGTGCTTTCTCGATCTCACGGAGGACGGCGTCAGCGCCAAGTCCCTTCTGGCAGCGCACCCGGAGCTGCTGATCCTGAAGGCATTCACCAAGAGCTACGGCATGGCGGGCATCCGGCTGGGGTACTGCCTGTGCGCCGACAATGCGTTACTGCGCCGCATGGCGGCCGCGTCCCCGCCGTGGAACGTGTCCTCGCCGGCCCAGAGTGCCGGTGTGGCGGCGCTGGCGGAGCGGGACTTCCTGCAAAGGACGCTGTCCCTCGTCCACACGGAGCGGCGGTGGCTCACGGATAACCTGACGGCGCTGGGCTTCTGGGTATGCCCGTCCCATGCCAATTACCTGCTGTTCCGTGGGCCGCTGGGGCTGCGGGAGGACCTGCTGCAGCAGGGTATCGCCATCCGTGGCTGTGGGAATTACAACGGGCTGGGTGACGGGTGGTATCGCATTGCGGTGAGGCCTCACGGGGAAAATGAAGCATTGATAACGGCCATCCGGCAATTCTGCAAGGAGAAATCACTATGGCAATGAATATTATGATTCAGGGGACCATGTCCAATGCGGGAAAGAGCCTGCTGGCGGCGGGACTCTGCCGCGTTTTGAAGCAGGACGGCTACCGCGTGGCACCGTTCAAGAGCCAGAACATGGCGCTGAACTCCTTCATCACCAAGGACGGCGGCGAGATGGGCCGGGCGCAGGTAGTGCAGGCAGAGGCCGCCGGGATCGAGCCGGACACCCGCATGAATCCCATCCTGCTCAAGCCCACCACCGACGTGGGCAGTCAGGTCATCGTCAACGGACAGGTGCGGGGCAATATGCAGGCCATGGAGTACTTCCACCGCAAGCGGGACTACATCCCCGCTGTGCTGGAGGCCTACAACAGTCTGAACTCAGAGTATGACGTGATCGTCATTGAGGGGGCAGGCAGCCCTGCGGAGATCAACCTCAAGCAGGATGATATCGTCAATATGGGCCTTGCCAAGCTGGTGGACGCCCCTGTGCTGCTGGCCGGAGACATCGACCGGGGCGGCGTCTTTGCACAGCTGTACGGCACGGTGGCGCTGCTGGAGCCGGACGAGCGGACCCGTATCAAGGGGCTGCTCATCAACAAGTTCCGGGGTGACCGGGCCATTCTGGAGCCGGGACTGAAGACGCTGGAGCAGCTGTGCGGCATCCCGGTGGCGGGGGTCATCCCCTACGCCCACGTAGACATCGACGATGAAGACAGCCTGACCGAGCGGTTTGATCGCTCCAAAGAGCGAAAGCTCTTGGATATCGCGGTAATCCGTGTGCCGCGCATCTCCAATTTCACGGATTTCAGCCCCTTCGAACATTACGGAAACGTGTCGCTGCGCTATGTGGATCAGGTGAGTGACCTGCACCAGCCGGACATGATCCTGCTGCCGGGTACCAAGAGCACCATTGCCGACCTGCGGTGGCTGCGGCAGTCCGGTCTGGAGGCGGCCATTTTGAAGGCGGCTGACGCCGGCACGCTGGTTTTCGGCATCTGCGGCGGCTATCAGATGCTGGGGCGCACCGTGTCCGACCCGGAGCATGTGGAGGCCGCCGGTGTCACGGAGATCAACGGTTTGGGTCTGCTGGAGATGGACACCGAATTTCGGGGTGAAAAGGTGCAGACCCAGACGCGAGGCGTCTTTTACGGTGTGGAGGGAATGCTCTCCGGCCTGAACGGACTCGCCTACGAGGGGTATGAGATCCACATGGGCCGCAGTCAGCAGCAGATGCCCGCCCTCACCGGCAGCAGAAACGTATACGGCAGCTATGTCCACGGCATTTTTGGCGCGCCGGGCATCACGGATACGATCCTGAAAGCACTGTGCGCCAGAAAGGGCGTGTCCTTTGACGCGCTGGCAACCTTTGATGCCTGCGGCTACAAGGAACGGCAGTACGACCTGCTGGCGGACGTGGTACGCGGCGGACTGGATATGTCCTTTGTCTACCGGGTGCTGCGCCGGGAAGTATAACGAAACAAGTTCCAATGGAAAAAGGGGGAGAGACTTGAGCAGGATATTATGCGTGATTGACGGCATGACGGATCCCCACTTTCAGGTGGAGCGATATGGCCATCTGGCGTCCATGGGTTCTGTGCGGTATGTGGATACCTGCGGCGGCTTCCCACCGGAAACACTGCACTGCGTACTGCGCCTGTTGGGGGTAACGGATCTGCCGGTACATCTCCGAGGCTATGTAGAGGCGCTGGGGGCCGGAATCCCCGTCCGGCCCGATGACCTGCTACTGCGGGGCAGCTGCTACACGCTGGATGGAGAGGGCTGCTGTACCATGCCTTGCTGTGCCCCGGCAAAGGTAGAGGATCCTGCATTTACCTATTACCGGCTGGGCGGCTATCAGGCACTGCTGGTATTTCCCCACATGGCGCATACTGTGAATAACATTGTAACGCAGATTCCTTCCGGCGGGCAGCGGGCACTGTGCCCGCAGGGAAGCTTGGTACTGCGCCATGCCTTTGAAAGACTGCTGACGAAAGAACGGTGTATGCTTCTGTGGGGACAGTCTGTTCCGGTAGCACTGCCGCCATTTCCCCAGAAGAGCGCCGTGATCTGCGGCAAGGAGTTGGTAAAGGGGATTGCCCGGCTGCTGCACATGGAGCTTTTCCCGGTAAAGGGGGCTACTGGCGATGTGGATACGGATCTGGACGCCAAGACAGAGGCAGCCCTGCGAGCGGCGGAACGCTGCCCCTTTGTGCTGCTGCATATCAACGGGGCGGATGAAGCGGCCCATCGCCACGATTCGGCGGAAAAGGAGACTTTCCTGCGCCGGGTCGATGATCGGGTGCTCTCCCGGCTGTTGGCGTCTGAGCATGAGATTGTGGTGGCCTCCGACCACGGAGCTGATCCAGAAAGCGGAGCCCATCTGGGTGGCCCACAGCCTTTTTTTACCAGCCGTTAAATGGTAATAGTCAAGATATGAAGACTGCATAACGGCGGCAAGGCTTAAAATCAAAACCACTGGCTTATGACTACAACGGAAAGCGCGTCAAGCCCCGGCAGAAAACCGTCCACCCGCCGGAGGAGCTGACGCCCAGGCAGGTCGAAAAGTGGCTCAACGAACAGGCTGTCCTCTTTGAACGTGACTGCCGCCACACGCCGCAGCCCGTCCAGCAGCTCACGCTGGCAAAATACATCG
>OGHH01002100.1_pt1 | contig 12155 bp, 9 predicted proteins | sample 1571471 | NCBI WGS metagenome assembly OGHH01 (sample SAMEA2581936, study PRJEB24529) | metagenome | biome: Human gut stool | place: China | collected 2011
ATCCGCTTATGAAATCAGGGGAGATATATAGGGATGGTAAGCCAAAATCACCAACAGCACTTATTAAAATCAAAAGATAAAATATCATTTGGTCAAAAACTTATCGACATCCTACCTGACTTTGAGAGTTGAAGTGAAAAAATGGTGCTAGGCCACCGGTTTAAAACCGATGACTTAGCATTTTTTTAATATCGCTTTCAGATAAAAAATAGTTTGTCAGAGGCAGATTTGTCAATTCTGCCAGGCCATTTATAAACGAAGTATCGCGAGTTAGATTTATATATTTTCTTGATGAGATTTCTGCATTTTTATAATACAAGAGAACCTGGGTAAATCCAGAAAGTAGTCTGCTTTTCAGAGATAGTGTTTGTTCGTTTCAGACCTGTTTTCTATGTCTCTTCCGGTATTGCAAAGGGGTAATTCCATATGCCATATGGAAGATTTTTATATAATAGGACTGATTGCTGTATCCGATCAGTTCACAGAGCTCTGATAAACTCAGAGTAGTATTTGTGAGCAGTTCGCAAGACTTCTGAAGACGGATATTCTGAAGCATCTGCGAGAAGGACTGCCGGAAACTTTTAGATATGAATCGGCTCAGGTAAGATTCCGAAAAATGAAAATGACTTGCCAGTGAACTGAGGGTAACGGTTCGGTAGTTACTTGACAAGTAAGCTCGAATTTCCCAGATTTTATCCTGTGAAAACTCGGAAGCATCATAGATGTTTTCCTCTGTGGAGTGATCAGCCAGATAATAAAGGAAGGATTGGACCAAATGATTACTAATCCTACCGGAATCGGTGGTGCCTGTTTTCTGTTGATGGCAGATCATCAACAGAAGCTCCAGTGAAAATGGATCAAGGGCTCCCTGAAAAATCAGGGAGTCCTTTCTGCGTCCTGCCAGTGCACCCCGGAAATAGCGTGATATTGGGAGGGAACCGGACAGGATATCCTGGAAGGCTTCTTCAAATGTACTTCTACGGATACCTACATTAACGATGGTACTGTCTCCGTCTACCCGCAGACCGTGAACGGTATTGGCTGGTACGAGAATCATGTCGCCGTCGATCATGGAGAATGTGCCTGTTTCACCTGTATATTCCGCACTCCCGTGAAGGACACATTGAATTTCAAAATAATTATGGGAATGTTCAAAGCTTTCAAAATAGCGCGTTGACTTGGTTATGGACACATCACTTTCTTCATTAAAAAAAGGAGATTCCTGTTTCAGAGTGGCATTTGCAAGTTCTGCTATATTATCGGAATATTGTGTAGAATCATCCATATAAGCCAATAATCCTCCAAGTTGGACAAACTGCTTTATCATAGATCGGGTAACGGTTTGTCTGGAGAGATAGTTTCCTGTTTCCAGATAATACTTTTTGCCAATCAGGTCAATTTCTGATAAAGAATGAAGTTCTTCAAGCTCCTGTTCAAACATATTTCCTCCTGATGAAAACTGTTATTCAAATCGCTATCTTTATTATAAGAGCAAATATCAAAAAAACAATATAATAATGTCATTTTATACTATATATTTTCTGAATATCAGCAGATATACTAAAAATATATCAAAAAGGAGGTATTTCTTATGAAGAAACACAAAATCGGATGGCAGACTACAAAGAAAGAGAGACTGTCATACTACTTATTTTTTTCGGGACAACTGATATTTAATACTATCGTAATGTCCTTTGTGTTAGTGTTGCTGTTGAACATCGGGATGAATGAGATTTTGGCAGGAACAATTATTCTTGCCCCGAAGATTTGGGATGCAGTTAATGATACGTTGTTTGGATTTGTTGTAGACAGGATTCATTTGAAGGGAGGCCGTTTCCTTCCTTGGATTAAGCTGTCTGCAATAATTATGCCGATTGCAACTATCTTTTTGTTCTCTGTCCCTGACTCCATGGGGGTGACAGGTAAGTGTGTCTGGGTTATTGTCGGATATATTCTTTGGGATACAGGATATACCATCAGTGATACTCCGATTTATGCATTGAGTACATCTATGACCAATAATATGGATGAACGTACCACAATTCTTTCATTTCGTGGAATTACAGGAGCCATCGGCGGTTTCCTTGCATCCATAATTATTCCTTTATTATATGGAAGCAACGGCGTTACTGCAATAGTTATCAGTGTGATTGGCTTTGTATGCATGCTGCCGGTTGGATTTTGTGCAAAAGAACGATTTCATGAGGAGCAGGCTGAGGAAGCAACCTTTAAAGAACTATTTTCTGCGTTGTTGCATAATAAAAATCTGTTTATCATTATTGTTGTCCGCTTCCTGTTTTTACTGACATTTACCATGGAAGTACTGAACCCGATTTTTGCACAGTATGTTATGGGAAATGAAGCAATTGCTTCTGTTCTGGCAATGTTGATTTCTTTGCCGACTATATTGCTGGCGGTATTACTTCCGACCCTCACCCGTCATTTTGACAAAACACGGTTATTATTATTCTGTATGGTATTGTACGCAGTAACTTCAGTCATTCAGTATTTTGTGGGATATGAAAATATGCCCATGTTCCTGGCGTTTACAATGATTCGTGCAATCGGATATGGAGGGGTTACATCATTGATGTTTATGTTTGTTCCAGATTGCATTGAATATGGTCAGTATACGACAGGACGGCGGAATGCAGGAACCTCATTCAGCTTACAGACCTTTGTTTGCAAGCTGAATTCGGCAATCATTTCGACAGTTACGGCGTATGTGATATCTGTAATGGGATTCTCTGCTGCTGATGTGACATCGGCTGGACAAAGAGGTGTCTGGTTTACTTATACGGTTTTTGCATCTGTTGGTGCATTTATCGCAATCCCTATTATGGCAAAATGTTACAAGCTGAGAGATAAGGATGTTGCAATTATGATTGCATGCAATAATGGTGACATTACCAAAGATAAAGCTGAAGAATGTATAAATGGAAAGGAAAAATAACGTGAAGGAAATAGTAATTAATACACCCTGTGGACAGGTAAAGGGAATATCAAAGGATAAAGTAAATATGTTTTTGGGGATACGGTATGGGACAGCAGAGCGCTTTGAGTATGCACAGGAGGTGACGCACTGGGACGGAGTGTATCCGGCGGTTCATTTCGGTTCAGCACCGCTTCAGATAAGAGCGTATGAAAAATACCGTAAGTCGGATGACCACTATGAACATGAGTTTATGGAAGGAGTATCAGCAGCTTATTCGGAAGATTGTCTGTTTCTAAATATCTGGACACCTGAGCATGCACTACATTGCCCAGTACTGGTAGTGCTATATGGCGGAGGCAATATGACCGGTCAGGCAGATGAAAAAGAATTTGACGGTACAGCATTTGCCAGGCGTGGAATTGTGGTTGTAACACTTAATTATCGGGTCAATGTGTTCGGTCTGATGGCTATTCCAGAGCTGACTAAGGACGATGGAAGGTGCGGCAACTATATTTATTATGATCAGCATACAGCATTTGAGTTCATCCGGCATAATATTTCAGCCTTTGGTGGAAATCCAGAAAATATGACATTGATTGGACAGTCTGCGGGTGCTGCGAGCTGTGAAACGCAGATTAAGAGTCCACTAAATAAAGGTTATTTTAAAAATGCGATTATCCAAAGCAGTGCAGGCTTTGTTACCGCGATGAAGGCGAAAGACAATCACCGGAAAATATTTGAGCTATGGAATAAGGTATATGCAGCTACCGGTTGCAATAGTGTGCGCGAGCTAAAAGAACTGCCTGCGGCAACGCTTTTTGACGCTTTTATGAGGACAGCCGGACAGGATCAGTTAAGCTATTCCAGCGTGCTTTATGATGAAAATTTTACAGGATCTTTTAAAAATAAGCCGATAGATACCAATATCATTTGTGGTATAACCTCCGAAGATGTCATGCCACTGGTTCTTTATCTGATGATGAAGCTCCTCGCCAGAAAACAGAAGCATACGGCTCCTGTATACAGTTACTACTTCTGCCGGCAGCTTCCCGGTGATCAGAAGGGAGCCTGGCATTCGGCAGATTTATGGTATACATATGGTTCTCTTTCCCGATGCTGGAGACCTTTTCAAAAAGAGGATTATGAATTATCGGATAAAATGATGGATTATTTTGAAAGTTTTATCCGGACGGGGAATCCTAATGGTAAGGGGAGAGCGGAATGGCCATCATGTAATATGGCAGAGCGGCGCTATATGTTTTTTGACATTGGAGATTGCAAGGCAAAAAAGGCTCCTGTATGGAAGATTATTCAGAGTACCTTGTTTCGAAAAAGGGTATCGACTGGTTTTTAGGAAGCTTTTTAAGAAGCTGGTAACACGGTTCTAAGCAAATTATGGTCAAAAAATCATTGGAACGGAATGGCTGAACCGAGACTATGAAGAAAAGTCTGTAAATTAGATTCTTCTATGATAAAGATGGGCGAAAGGCTTGAAAAATCAGCTTTTCGCCCTTTGTTTATATATAACAGTTACTAAAACGCATATCAAGAGCAGGCGGTTCTGCAGCCTGTTTTGCGATGGATATGAGCCTTGAAGAATTGGAGAATTGTAATCCTTAGATTTTACAAGAAAAATCTTTCCAGTTTTGTTTTAAAAAATTGAATCAATGGACCGTTGAAGCAGGCATTTATAATTGTACCAATACCTACTACCGACCAGATACCTGCCCCGGATGCAATGGCAAATATGATTCCGATAATCACTACAACAACATCTGAAAGAACCCTTGCTTTATGGAATGGAATTTTCTGATGTGTCAGTTTCTCGATTATAACTGCGACGCTGTCATATGGAGCGATTCCCATATTTGCGACCATATATAATGCCACTCCTATAGATGCCATCAGCTGAGCAAGCAGCAGTGCAATGATACGCAGTGGCAGATTCATCTGAATCTGCACTACATCATTCGCTACATAACAAATAAAGTCTGCAATGTATCCGACAAATACCATATTGATAATGGTACCCGCACCAATGCAGGATCTTGCCTGAAAGAATACAACTACAAGAATGATCGCATTGATAAGTAGCTGCCACGTTCCAAAACTCCATCCGATAAACCCGCTGATTCCAAGATTCATCGCACTGAACGGATCCACACCAAATTGTGAAAGTCGTAAGAAAGATACACATAATCCTATGAACAATATTCCCAGTACCATTCCGATGATTCTTTTTGTCTTCGTCATTTTCTATCTTACCTCCTGAACTTTTTTGCCTTTCAGCATATATATTCTAGATTCAAAATCGGTACAAGGAGTCACATTCCCTGGCACTTCACCAGCTGTCACATCGGATGTGATCAATCCATAATTCATCAATTCGTCTCCGTAATTTTCTGTATGGTTCCATACATTTTCATAAATCATATCAGGGTTCAATCCCTGTAATCTGACACGGCTATACGGCTGATTCACTCCATTTAAAATACGATAGTAGCCTACGATTGCAAGCGTGCGGTCTTCATTTGTCACCATCCATACCGTCTCATTTCCTTCGAATGGACTTTTCAGACGATAAAATGTTCCAAACTGTAACACTTCCCGGTATTCTTTCATAAATGTGATCTGTTCTTTTACTTCTTTGATCTCTTCTTCTGTCAATTTGTTGAGATCCAGTTCGTATCCAAAAGTTCCAAAGTATGCTACATTCGCTCTTGTATGCAATGGGGTATTGCGAAATACCTGGTGATTCGGGACAACAGACACATGGCTTCCCATACTGCTGAGCGGATAACACATAGAAGTTCCATACTGAATCTTCAGACGCTCAATTGCATCCGAATCATCACTTGTCCATCCCTGTGGTGCATAATACAGCATTCCCGGGTCAAATCTTCCGCCACCGCTGGCGCAGGATTCGAATAATACTTCTGGAAACTCATTTGTCAAACGTTCATACAGATCATATACACCTAAAATATAACGATGGAACACTTCTCCCTGTCTGTCTGAAGGAAGTTTGCTGCTGTAGCATTCTGTAATACTTCGGTTCATATCCCATTTAATATATGAGATTTTCGACTCCGATAATAACTTTGCCATCATTCCGTAAATATGATCTACTACTTCTTTTCTTGAAAAATCGAGTACATACTGGTATCTGCCGTGTGATGTATTTCTTCCCGGTGTTTGTAAGATCCAGTCCGGATGTGCTCGATAAAGATCAGAGTCTTTATTTACCATCTCCGGCTCAAACCAAAGACCGAATTTTAATCCCAGTGCTTCAATTCTTTCTGACAGACCCTTGATACCATTTGGCAGAAGCTCTTCATTTGCCACCCAATCACCAAGACCGGCTCTGTCATTTCTTCTTGCGCCAAACCATCCGTCATCTAAGACAAAAAGCTCTACTCCACATTCTTTTGCTTTCTTTGCAATCTCTACAAGGCGATCTTCTGTAAAGTCAAAATAAGTTGCTTCCCAGTTGTTGTTTAAAATAGGTCTTGCCTTATCACGCCAGTATCCTCTTGCGAGTCTCTTAGCATACAGCTTCTGGAATGTCTGACTCATGCCATTTAATCCATTTTCACTGTAAACCAGAACTGCTTCCGGTGTCTGAAAGCTTTCTCCCGGTTCTAATTTCCAATCGAATCCTTCCGGATTGATTCCGGCTGTAATTCGTGTCACATCATGTGTATCTACTTCTGCCTGCATACGGAAATTTCCACTGTATACAAGGCTTATTCCAATTGCTTCTCCTGCATTTTCATCTGTGTTGTGACGTTTTAAAGCAAGGAACGGATTATGTTCGTGAGAAGAATTTCCGCGCATGCTGTCGATAGCTGTTATGCCTTGCTCCAATGTTCGATTCTTAATATAGCGCTCTCTGGACCACGCACCGGACAACTGCATCCATTCATAATCCTTATCCGGAAGATCCAGGCTTAAGCTCATCATATTTAATACATGCAGATTTTTCTTACCAGCATTTTCAATATAAGCACTTCTTGCAATTGCACTATATTCATCAAAAATCGTATATAAAAGCGCCAGTTTTGCACCAGTCAAGGCGTCTTTCAGGAAGATGCGCAATGTCTGCGCTTCCTCCTCGGACTCTGTGTAAGTTGCCGGCAATCCGGAGAGTTTCGGTTTTCCGTCAATAATCTCATAGCTGTCATATTGGAACTCACTGATCCTGCTGCCATTTTCCTGCAACAATTCAATTGCCGGATGTCTGTAGTCTGTCGTACCGTAAACAGGATATTCCTGTCGGATATGTTCCAATGAAAAAGTACGATCCCATTCATATATATATGATGTCATTGGGCGTCCACATTTTTCAACCAGATAAGAAAAATCTGCTTTATCATGAAGTCGTTTTCCAAAATATAATTGTCCCAGATGTCCATTTTCTAATACACATAAGATATAACTGATTTTTTCATTGTATAAATGAAAAGTTTTCGTTTCCTTGTGAAAAATAATCTGTCTCATATACTACCCCTTTTATAATTGAATTGTTGACTCTTAAGCTGTCTGCTTTTTCGCATGCATTTCATTTACTTTTCTTGTGATTTCTTCCATCTTCTCACCTTTTAAAGTGTAGTATTTTTTGTAAATACCAAAGCTGGCAAATGCAAGAATGATTGGAATTACAATCATTAACACGCGAATACCCATTACTGTTGCTGCGCTCTGCGTTACCGCTTTTGCGTTGTATCCTACAATCTGAAGACCAATTCCTGTTAATCCACCTGCTGCTGCCGTAGCTGCCTTCATAAGAAATGTCTGTGCAGAGCATGTTACGCTTTCATTTCGTACACCAAATTTTACTTCTCCATAGTCGATAACGTCTGCCATACAGCATGTTGTTACTCCAAGTGAAAGACCTGATCCGAAGAAAAGCAGTGCACAACATACAACAACTAACACCTTACTCTGTGGTGCTACATATCCTGCTGCACCGAGCAGTACAAATCCAGCAATTGGAAGTCCACATGCAAATGCGTATACCTTTTCACGGCTAATTTTTGCTGCGATTTTTGGGAAGCATAAAAGTCCTGCCATCTCAGCAATAATTGCAAATCCAAAGATAGAATACAGATATTCATCGTGGCATACACATTTGAAATAATACACAGCAAAGCTTTTTGCAATTTGTGTACAAAGGTTAAATGTCAAAAGTAATCCGATAAATGCAAGCAACTGATCATTTTTTACAATTACATGAAATGCCTGTTTCAGACTTGTCTTTTCTGCTGATATACCTACTGTTGATTCCTCTTTTACATTAAATACAGTAATGCCGATTGTAACGATGAAAATAACTGCGATAATAATTGCAAAAAGTGTATATCCTTTTTCTGCGTAGAGATTGCTCTCGCCTGCAACTTTATTCAGGTAATTGATAATATAAAGTCCAAATGTTGCTACTGAAAATCCTGCAAGACTTGCGAAAAATCTTGGAATTACGGAAACTTTCTCACGTTCACGCGGGTCATTTGTCAGGTTAGGAAGCCATGACCAGTAAGGTACATCCATTATCGTATAAGTCATTCCATATAAAATGTACATAACAGATACATATACGTACAATGCTGTTCCTGACAGATTAAAGCTGTGGAATAATAAAACAAATACAACTGAGTTTACTAATGTTCCGATTACAAGCCAGATTCTGAATTTACCAAAACGTGTATGTGTATTGTCAACGATCATTCACATCATCGGGTCATTGATCGCATCCCATATTCTTGCTACCAAAAACAGTACGCCGACAAATGCCGGTGCCAAATATAAAGTATCTGTAAAATAAAGCATTAAAAATGCTCCTACTAAATTGCAAATCGCATCTTTGCCGATTGCTCCAATTCCAAAACATAATTTTTCTCTTGTAGACACATATTTATATTGCGGATTTTTCTGAGTTTCTTTTTGATTTTCCATGATTCTCCTCCTCCAATACTCCTTTGTTTATTTGTTATTTGAGTGAAGAAACCTGTGCACTTGTTCCTTATGTTTGTTGATACAAGTATAGCATAAAAAAAAGCATCCGTTATACCTTTTTGTTAGGATTTATATCTCAAATGTTAGGTATCAGATGCCTTTTTCAACATTTCGTCTATTCTTTTTCGCCTTCTCCTACATAAATTTTTTTATGTTTCTTGTATTCTTTCAGTTCGTTTTGTGCACGGATCAATCGTTCTCGGTCAGCCTTTCTGTTATCATTACGATATTGGGTCGGCGTCATTCCCATTTTCTGTTTAAATACTTTGCCGAAAGCAAGTGAATTGCGATAACCACAAGAAACTGCGATTTCCTCCACAGATAGATCTGTAAGTGCGAGCTGCTCCTTTCCTCTGGAAATTCGAAATTCCGTCAAAAAATCCTTCGGCGAGATTCCAAGATTGTTCTTAAATATTGTATATAAATAACTTCGGTTAAGTGCCAGATAATCAGCTATATCTTCCACTGTGATTTTCTGTGAATAGTAATTCTTTATATAGGCAATTGCTTTCTGCACATGTATACTTTCTTTTGTATCATCCGCATATTGCTGAATTTCAATCCCGCGAGCCAGCACGGAGAAAAACTGATACAATTTTCCCTGGAGATAGTAAAGATTTTCCACAGTTGAATGCGTATGCTGAAGCATTTCAAATACAATTCCTTTCAGCTCTTCTCCATATTTACATTCACATGTAAGCTGACGACTGTTCAGTCCGAGATCTCTGACAAATCTCTGTGCCTCCGTACCACCAAATCCTACCCAAAGGTAAGACCATGGGTCCGTTTTATCTGCCTGATAAAAGGTAAGGCTTTCCGGTTCAATCAGAAAGGCCTGACCTTCTTTCAGCTGATACTTCGTTTCACCTACCTGATAGATACCTTTGCCCTTCATTACATAATGCAAAATATAATTGGGTCTTGCGGCCGGTCCATAGCTATGTAATGGCTTGCATTCTGCAAATCCGCAGAAACACAAATGAAAATCTTTAAACTTTGGTTTCAACAGTTGTAATACGTAAGAATCTTCCATAATCTGTATCCTCTCTTAATCCCTAAGATCACAAGCACTTTCCAGTCATGCTTACTTTTGCTGTTGCTCACTCAGCAATAGTTAGTTTAACCGTTTTCCTTATTCTATCGCAGTATCGTGTTATTCTTCCATCAGTTTTCAAACCAAGTATTAATATGAAAATAGATCATACGCTCTCTTTTTTTGCAATATTTTATTATCTTGCGAATTTATCATTGTAACGAATATGCATATCTTCCCAATCCATGAACAATACATAAAATACTTTCCCGTATTGCGGGCTCTCTATAATTCTTCCATGATCAAGAACAGAAAAATAAGTTCCGTCAGCTTTTCGAAGATGAAAGTGAATATAGTCATTTTCATTGCCGTTGTCAATCTGTTCCCAGATACTTGATTCTATCTGTTGCTGTTCATCTTCACGAATCAAGTTGCGAAAACTTTTCTCAGTAAGTCTGAACAGTTCATCTATATCTTTATATCCGGACATATGAAGAAATTCATCATTTGCAAAAAATAGTTCATCATCTTCTTTGTCAGCTCTGTATATGATGAATGCACCTGGAAGATGTTCAGAGATATCCTTGAATGCGAATCCAAGTTGTTTGCGGGCACCTGACCGAAGTCCTTCTCTGTAGACCATACATCCATTTTTTCCATGAAGCTTTATTTCATAAAGAGCGGCATCTGCGCAGCGCATGAGTTGTGAACGATTGGATGCAAATGTTGGATATTCTGCATATCCTAGAGAAATATAAAATGCATGTTCCTTACCATGGTATGAGAATGATTTAGGAAGTTTGGTGAATTTCTGCAGCTGTATATCTGCTTCTGCAAAGGTACAATTTGGTAAAAGAATGCAGAATTCGTCACCACCATTTCTTCCAAGTAATGCATCGGATGGGAAAAAAGTCTTCATGCTGTCTGCAAGATTCTTTAGTGCCCTGTCTCCGTAATTATGTCCATAGATATCATTAATAAACTTGAAATCATCGATATCAAGGAGTGCAGCCACAAAATGTGTTTGCGGATTTTTAGAAATTATCTTTTCGGATAACTCATCAAATCCATAGCGGTTATAAATATTTGTAAGAGAATCTGTGCGCGCCAGTATCTGAAACTTTTTCTTATGTTCTTTTGCTACTAACCATACTCTGGTAAGAACTGACAGGAGAAGGCTTATTGTAAGAAACATTCCGATGATGATTATCAGTAGTGTGGCATTTCTCCATCCACTTTTAGGAGTTACTTCAAATTTCCAGTTTTCATCTCCTATTGTAAATGTATAAGAAACAGGACGATTTATTTGCCCATCTGATTGATAAACCACTTTATAAGTATCACTCCATGGAGCGTCTGTTTTTGAAATTTTGTATTCGTATCCAAAATTTGAAAGTGCACTGATTGAATCTGAAAAAATATCCGGAACACGCAGGATAACAATAGTAAATCCCCAGAAATACTCATGTCCGTTTTTATCTTTCAGGTATACGGGATTGCGGACTGCAATTCCATATCCTCCCTGTTTTAATTTGAAGGGACCCTGCGTAATGATTGTATGGTTGTCTCTGGCGTAACAGGAAATTTTTCCGCGGTCTTTATCATGGATCAAATCAATCTTACCTGCCTCATTTCCATTAGCCGGATAAATATCTGTAACAACACCATTAGGAGCGAGCTGTACACTTTCAATAGAATCAGACATAAGATTTCCTGCAATTGTTTCAAACTGATGGATTTCGCCATCTTCACTTATTAAGATTTGCTTCAAGGTATCTGTGATCTCAATTCCATTTGTAATTTCATTCTTTATTCGTTCGCCATAGGTGGCTACGTTTAATTGTGCTGTTATGTGTCTCTGCTCTTTTTCGTGGGTGTCTGTTTTGTATACAATCAAACTAACAAGGCATATGCCCAGTAAAAAAATGATAAGAGGCACAAGTGTTTTCTTTTTCACTTGGTTCACCTTATTCTGTTCATGGGAATTATTATAATAAAGCATTATATCACAGAAGTTGAAAAACAGAATAAGTTTTATGAAAAAACGGACTGTGCATAATCCTTATACATGAAATGAAAGAAATCCTTGCTGATGAAGTCGATCCAAAAGACAAAAGAAACATATTATGAACCCCTCAAACCATTATCAATGAAACGAATCAAAAGCTCTGTTCT